>Ga0180009_10003861_pt1 | contig 16831 bp, 12 predicted proteins | sample OS_PC_MetaG_FD_123537 | JGI IMG/M metagenome (GOLD analysis project Ga0180009, IMG submission 123537) | Groundwater microbial communities from the Aspo Hard Rock Laboratory (HRL) deep subsurface site, Sweden - OS_PC_MetaG | ecosystem: Environmental > Aquatic > Deep subsurface > Groundwater...
CGCATTTTCCTCAGCGAATCCTTATACTCGTCATATGTCTTGAGGGCCATGGTTCCTCCTTATAAGCCACACATATTACAATGATCAAAAGTAACAAAAATGGGCGGATGCCACAAGCCGAATTGCCTTCTGCGAATCGAATTGAGTGCAATTCAGTCACATATTACATGGGACAGCAAAAAAGGCCGCACACATGACATGTGCGGCCATAACTCGACAGGATATAACTTAGAATTGTATGTCGAACGGCTCGGTAGCGTAGTGCGGGTATGGAGAGTTCCCGACAGGGCTGTTCTTGATGCCGGCCGAACAATTAAGCCGCTCCCCAAGGACAAACGGTATGTCGTCGCTGTGACCCGTATTCATCTTACGCCTGATCTCGAGTGTCCATCGGTTTGCGAGGTCATCGTATGCACCTTTGGCGACAACTTCCCACAAGCTCTCATCCGGATTATTGGGAGGAGAACCTTCGACTACGTATCCGGGCACAGTTGCGAGATACGGCCAAAATACCGCCTCACCCTGCGGGCCCTTGAATCCGCCCTTAAACTCGACCGAATCTGCTCGATAAAGAAACTCTCCGGTGTAGAAAAGAGAATCGCGGTGCATTGCAACTGGATCGCGAACGGAGTCAGGGTCTACTATATTCCATCCCCAGATCGGATCAGTCAACACGGTGAGATCGAATCCGACGATATCGCCAGCGAGAAAATGCATATCGTCAAGAACAGATGATGGATCGGTTTGTCCCGATCTCCAAATCCATGCATCAACCATTCCCGTGCCGCTATTGCGCATAGAATCCACGGTAGTCGTAGAATCACCGGAAGGTACTTCAACTGTATGACACATCTGGGCGCAATCCCCGCCAACATCGCCGTTCCTTCCATCGTCGAGCACCATGAAAAAGAAATCCTGACCGCCGGTCATGACATGTCCACCGGTCGAGTCTGTAAAGAGCCAATGATCAGGCTCGACATCCCGTGTGGGATCTTCCCAGGATACAAGCATGTAGAAAAACGCCGAATCGGTGGCAGCCTTCATATCGATTACGGTAGGGCTCCCGATTGAGCTCTTCGCGACAATCTGGAATTTCTTGGCCCTGTCCCATGTAGCGTCAGGCACGCCATCAATGGTTATTGCGTCGGAAGATGGCACGTGAGCCACGACCATCGTACCACCCAACTCAATAATAATGGGCTCCAGCGGATCATCGCCGCAGGATAGTGCTAATATTAGAAGACCAAATGCGATCATAATCGTCAATTTCCCATAATGCTTTGCGAACATGTCTTTCTCCTGTTAAATCAAACACAATCCTGCGAATTGTACGGGACAAGGTACAGGCAGTTCCCCGTTTTGTCAACCCCGTTAAGCCATCGATTGCAGCTTCGTATAATCAGTTCCTCGATGATAACAAACGCTTTGACTACAATGCCTTGACTACGATGAGGGTCAAATCATCCGGCACAAAGTCATCAGCAGAGAATTCGTTCACAGAGTCTATTATCAGCTGCACGAGCTCCTCCGCAGACTTCTCACGGTTATCCACCAGGTTATCGACAATCCGTTTTTCACCGTACTGCTCCCCGTCTGCGGCAGTAGCCTCGCTGACACCATCAGTGAAAAGGACAATTAGATCGCCCGACCCGACATATACGGGCCGCTCCTCATATACACGGTCATCGAGGATTCCGAGCGCCAGACCACCTTCCACAAGCTCCTCAGACGTGCCGTCCTTTCTCAGAAGTATCGGCGGATTATGACCTGCGTTCGAGAAAGTCAGAATCCTGTTCTTGCAGTCGAGAACTCCATAGACTGCCGTAACAAAGCTTCCGCCGTCCATGCTCTCATGCAGCAAGCGATTCACTTTCTGCAGTATGGTTCGTATTGCATAGTTATTTCGTATCTCAGCGATGAGTGACGCCCTGAATGCTGCCATTATCAGAGCTGCCGGCATGCCTTTACCGGATACATCGGCGATGGCAATTCCTATCTGATTGTCAACAATCTGGATAAAATCATAGTAATCGCCGCCGACCTTCTGCGAAGGAATGTTCCTTCCGGCAATATCAAACCCTTTGACCGTAGGATTCTTGCGCGGCAAGAACGTCTGCTGGATCATTCTCGCAACATTCAACTGCTCTTCAAACTGCCGGTTGAACATGATTTGCCTGTACATTCGCGCTCGCTCGATTGACACTGCAGCCTGCGAGGCGAAGACTGTCAGGAAATCAAGATCTTCCTGGGAGTATGGGTCCACCAGGTCCGATTCGACATTGAATGCGCCTATTATCTTATCATCCGCCTTTATCGGCACAACGAGTTCTGACCGTGTCTCCGGTCGCGCCTCTATGTAGCGATTATCCTTCAGCGTGTCTGGAACGTAAACACCGACTCCGTGTTCGACAACCCAACCGACCAGACCTTCACCGAGCTTCGTTCCAAGACGATGCATGCTGTCATTTTGATCGAATCCTCTCCAAACGCGCGGCTCTAGTCGGTTCGTCTCTTTCTTCACGAGAAAGATCCCGATCGCGTCATAATCGACGACTTTCTTAAGAGCGATCATCATGTTCTCAAGCACTTCATCAAGTTCAATTGATGATGACAGCATCTGTGTTGAGTCCAGCAGGAGCTTATTCTGGAGTGATTTCCGATGCATCTGTTCATACAACTCGGCGTTGTCCCATGCGATCACAAACAAATCCGATAAAGCTGCGAGTACCTCGAAAACATGCCGGCTCAATCCGGACTGATCCTGAGGATCGTACAAATCCACGAAACCTAAATGCGAGTCCCTGCTGCGCAGGGTGAGCCGCAGACGAGTCGAGACATCAACCTCAAACTGATCGCGAATAACAGCCCGCAGACGATCATCTTCGGGAACTGTGACGAATTCAGCGAACGAACCCGCATCTCCCGGTTGCGGCAGATAATCGGCAGGCAGCTCAAGACGGCGTTTCATTCGATCAGCGGACGCGTAGAATTCATTGTGGGCCGGATCGAGACCCGTCAGCAACAGTGTAGCTGCGCGACATGATGAAATACCGCGTGATTCCTCAAGGACAATGTCCACCAGCTCGCCCTTATTGAGCGTGCGATTCATTATCTTCGCAGTCTGCGCGAACAGCTTCAGGGAATCGATTAATGTATCATTCGAGTTTTTGCTCATGAGTTATATATCCTATATCGTATCAACCGGCTCATTCGTCAATGCAATTGTACCAGAATCTTCATCGGTCGGAGAACTGCCATCACTTTTCCGCCTCGCGATAATGAGCGTGCCTCCAATCGCCGCAATCAAGCCTGGAACGAATATATACCATGGGGTCGTCTCAGTCAAACTGGTATAATCTACAGCACGGATGCTATTAAGCGTTGCGAGCGCCAACAGGTTATTCCCAAAATGCGCGAGCGCACCCGCCCAAAAAGTACCGATTTTGTACGACACTATTCCAAAAAAGGTTCCGAGAATCAAAAGTGGACCGAATGACCAGGGGTTCAGGTGGATTGTCGCAAATACGAGAGAAGTCAGCCCGATGCCTGCAATCGGCCCAAAACGCACTATCAGTGCCGGTTGCACGATTCCGCGAAACACGAGCTCCTCAGCAACTGCGGGGACAAGGGCAATAAGAAAAACTACCCAGATAAACTCCGGGACAGTGTCCGCCATCATCAACGTTACCAGCGAGTCGAGGATGATCTTCGGTATGGGATAGACCGAGTGAGCCACTTCGACAAGCGGGGTGACTGCAGCTGCCCAGCCAAGTCCTGCAATGGGTATGAGGAGTATCAAGCGCAGGTCCGCAAGTCGTCTGATCCTGCCCACACCGGCCGATCGCAGTTTCAGTACGTGAACAATGACAGCCGCGGGCAGAAAGTACACGCATAGTTCCATGATGAGTGCAGCCACTCTCTGGTGCAAAAAGAACGAAAGGGCGGAGAGGACTAAAATCCCAAGGAAAAACAACGCTACGGCCAGCAGGACGGCTTGCCACCACTCCAGAGCCTTCTGCTCATAGCTGATTTCACCGTTGTGGATCATGTGACCCTGCTGGTAGATTGTGATCGAAGCCTAAAACTAATGGTTCTGATCCCGCTTCAACCCCAGAGCACTCATCTTTTTGTATAAGTGGCTTCTTTCGAGGCCAAGACGGGCAGCAGCATCGGTCATGTTGCCCCCGACTTCTTTGATGACTCTCTGAATGAATTCCGACTCAAATTCTTCGGTGGCCTCTTTGAGTTTGGTGCTGGTCGATCGTATGCGTATTGATGCACCCTGAGCATCCTTCACGTCATCAGCACTTATGTTGGAGAAATCATTTCCGATCAGGATGCGCTCTACAAGATTTGCCAGCTCGCGGACATTGCCCGGGTAATCGAATTTCATGAGGGATTTCATTGCATCCTTGCTTGTATTAATATCCTTCCTGCCGTACTCACTGCAGATATTCGATACGAAATGCTCGACTAAGAGCGGGATATCATCCTTGCGAAATCTCAGGGGCGGGATGTCGATTGGATAGACATTCAGCCTGAAAAACAAATCCTCTCTGAACTTCTCATCGGCGATCATTCCTTCAAGATTCCTGTTGGTTGCGGAGATGATCCTCACATCAACACTGACAGACCCACCGCCGAGTATTTCCACTTCACCATCTTCGATCACGCGAAGGAGTTTTGCCTGAGTCCTGAGATTCATATCACCGATCTCATCAAGAAACAGAGTGCCCCCGTCAGCCTTCTCGAATCTTCCTACTCTGGCGTTGACAGCGCCTGTAAATGCACCCTTTCGGTGGCCAAATAGTTCAGACTCAATCAGCTCATCCGGTACAGCAGCACAGTTGATAGCCACAAAAGGCATTCTCGAACGATTGCTCTTAATGTGAATGAGCCTGGCTACAATCTCCTTGCCTGTACCACTTTCCCCGCGGATCAGTATTCGCGCATTTGATGTCGCCGCAGACTGAATCCTCGATTGAACATCACGAATAGCGTCGCTCGCACCGATAAGTTCGTACTTCTTTTCGACTGCCTTTCTGAGCTCAACGTTCTCTTTCTTCAGAGACAGGAAGTGAATCGCATTTTCTATCGTGACAAGAACTTTTTCAAGTGAGAGCGGCTTTTCGAGGAAATCAAACGCCCCGAGTTTGACAGCGGAAACAGCCGTCCCGATTGTAGAGTGCCCCGACATCATAATTATAGCCTGATCCGGATAGTCCTTCTTGAATTGCTGCAGAAGCTTGACGCCGTCACCATCCGGCAGCCACACATCGAGCAGCAGGACATCAAAGCTGCCGTCATTTGCGCCAACAGCATCGGCGAAGTCCGCTGCAGTCTCGACAGTGTACCCCTCGCGGCCCAATGGCCCTGAAAGCGATTTGAGGATATTCGGCTCGTCATCGACTATGAGAATCCTTTTGCTCATAACTACCTTTCCACCAACGGCAGGACGATTATGAAGCGCGATCCATTGGGGTCGCGTTTCTCGAATCGAATCCGACCGCCGTGGTCAAAAGCGATCCTGTACGCTATAACAAGTCCAAGGCCGGTCCCATCTTTCTTTGTCGTAAAGTGCGGCGTGAATAACTTCTGCACAGCCTCGTCGGAAACACCCGGCCCGTTGTCCTCGACACACACCCGGGCAATGCGGCTCCCCTCTTCGAGAACAACATCGACTATTCCATTTTCACCCGCCGCTTCAAAACCGTTCTTGACAAGATTGACAAGCGCCTGAGAAAACAGATCCGCGTCTAATGCGACAGAGACCACGTTCTGAGGGAACTTGACTCTCAGCTTCTCTGCTCTGATCTTCTCTCCATATATTCTCAGCGCGTCCGCGATCACCGGGCGGATGTCCCGATTCAGCAATTCAGGCGCAGGAAGACGAGCGAACTGCGAAAATTCATCGGTCAGGCGTGTCAGCCTTGCAATTTCGCTCCCTATCGTCTCCACTGCTCCATTCAATATCTCTTCAAACTCCGGTGATTTTAAATCATAGCTCCTTTTGAGGTCTTCGACAGAGAGCCGTATCGGCGTGAGCGGATTCTTGATTTCATGTGCCACCTTGCGTGCCATCTGTTTCCATGCAGCTACTTTCTCGGTCTGGATCAGCTTCTCCTGAGACACTTTCAGCCTGTCATACATTGAATTGAAGCCTTCGACAAGCGTGCCCAGTTCATCTTTGGCGAACCAAATGATCCTCTGCTCAAACTTCCCGCGGGAGATATCTTCGGCGGCCCGAACGAGTTCATTGACCGGGACTGTGAGGTGGCGTGAGCTGAAATATCCTATCACTCCGGAAAGAACAATGCCGGCAAGAGCAACGAGCCCATAGAGCCACAGGCTGTGCGCGAGCAGTCTCTCGACATTCGATTCCGGTTTCTCAAACCCAACTAATATGTCACTCGATCCGTCAATGCTGGTGAAGGCAACGGTCCCGCTCAGACTTAGATCGCGATCAGTTCTATCCAGACCTGATCCATGTAATCTCCCGTCAATGAGGAGTGCGAATGCACACCCGGTGACACTTTTCAAGTGCGATAGGTAATTCGAATCCAGTACCTTTCCGCCCTGCAGGTACGCGATTAGATTCCCCCTGTAGTAGATGCCTCTGGATGCGATCATGCATGCTTCAGTATCACCCGCCACATCGAGAGCTGCAAGCCCGCCGCCGCCAGATTTGGCAGAAGTCGTATCAAGCAGAGGGCGATCTATGCCCAGCCCGAAGTCGGAGTAATCTCCCGATCTCGCGAGAAGAATCGAGTCGGGTGATATCAATTCAATATATTTGAGGCCAAGCAGCTCACAGTGGCTCGTCGCTTTTTCGATCAGCGCAAGCTGGTCAATTCGCTCGGAAGCATCCTTCTGAAGGAGGAGCCTTGTCCATTCGAGATCTTCCGAAATCACGCCAATATCCGAAACCACCGCACGCTGCAGATCAGCAATATCGGAACTGACTGCTTGCCTGACATTCTGCAGGTCTTTCGCCTGCATCCTCTCAAGTTCATGATGCGTGAAAACGAACAGAACCGCAACAATCAACCCTATAGGCACAGCGGCTGCAACAAGAGAGAACAGGGTGTACCTGGTGCCGATTTTCATTGTTGCTCGACTTCGATTCGTCTCAAATCAATGATGCCGGACTCACCGAACTCCACAGAGAGTACTCGGGGCGACACAGCGAGATACCTGACCGGGCGATACAGCCAGACTCCGGAGGGCGCATGAAGGTGCGACGCGACTATCCGCCGCTGCATGTTTCGTCCGGCGACCGAATTGTCAAAGCAGGAAGTATAGTACCGCTCGAAGAGTTCATCCAGTTCAGTGGTGTGGTACAATGACCGATTCCACTGCAGATTTTCGACTCCTCCGTGGAAGTAGGACTGATACAGGAGCTGAGCATCTAACCCCGCCGGATTATCGAGTCTGGCCAGCATCAGATCAAATGAACGAAAGATATCATTCACTTTCGAAGTATCCGAGGTGAATGGAGTAGTGTATATGGTCAGATGAATATTCTCGCGCTCGAGTGTTCCTCGAATGAACTCTGCAGTTCTGACAAGTGCCACATCATCAGCGTCGGTCAGCAAGAGCGACATAAATTCCGGAAGATCATCAATCTGCTGAAGAAGCTTCCTGCCCTTCCGTCTGTCGTACGAAAAAGTAGCCGTCAGACTGCTGTCGCAAGCCAGAGCGGACACGTTTATCGGACTTACCATACGATCGAGAGGGACGCGGCATAGCGACTCAATGTCGATGAGATAATTCAGTGCCGTCGCGAAAAGATTGTTGGAGAAATATGGTTTCTGATTGTTCACGCTCAGGAATGCTGCGGCATCAAGTTTGTGAGATATGATCTCATAACTGTCCTCGAATTTCCTTACATCGAATGGGGCGATCTCCAATATATCCACCTCACCCAATTCAAAAGCGAGCTTGGCATCGTCGTATGAATCGTGCGCATCGTAAAAAATCGTGTCGATCGCATTGAGATCGTAATAGGTAGGGCGTTTCACGAGTGTTAGAGTCGATGCAGTGATATCAGAGATTTCATACGCACCAGCACCAAATCCGTATCTCTCAGCTATACCTCCGGTATCCGTCATGTCGACAGCGTAGAATCCTGGGGAATCTATGAACGAGAGCCGTCTGCCACAACGGCTGGCAAAATTGGTTTCGAATGTGAACTCATTCGTCCTCGCCACCACCAGGGTGTCATTGATGTGCCTGAAATGCTCGATCCATACTGAAAACGGATCCCAGTTCGAGCAGAGTCTTCTGAGCGATTCCCCGATCGCATCCGCTCGAAGAACTTTTCCGTTCGAGAACCGCACCTCTGCCTCGGGCCAAAGGAACCAGACGGAATTGCCGCTTTCATCCTCCAACAAGCTGTCTACTGTTTCTCCGAGGTGTGTGTACACCGCCTCTCGAAAATCCCAATCATTCCAGGTGACAGGCGTTTCATCAGTCGATACTGGAAGCTTGGTGACCGCCAGTTTGACGGATGTTCCGGTTCGTTCGGTATCCGGCAACCGGACCTCCGTCAGCCAAACCGTATCTCCAACAACAATCTGTTCGTAAATGAATGCAGCAGGCTCAATGCGGCAGAGATCATCTCCAATCCACGTAAGAGGCACATGAGGTGTGCTCAGGTTATTCGGTAGCCTGCTGACCATCCAGTTTCCCGTGAGACCTTCGAGATGTCCCATAGATAAGTAGATTCGTCCGTCCACTTTGTGCACGACCGAGGCCGGACGCATGTTACCGGTAAGGTCGGCATATAGACCGCTCACCAGCATAAATACGACCCCTACTCCCAAAAGAACGGTCGAACCGCTAATACGCAGAGATGTCATGTTGTTATTTAAGCGATCTCTTTTTTCGATGTCAATTCAAAAAGAAATTGACATCAATACACCAACGTCTTACCCTAACAAGAAAAGGAGATCCTATGCCTGATGTTCACTTGACTACCATATGCGATGTTGCAGAGGTCGTTATTCACAACGTGCCTGACAGTCCTGGCATTGCAGCAGACATATTCGGGGCTCTGGGAGCGCGAGGATACAATGTCGAGTTAGTGATTTCGAGTCCCGGCAAGCACAATCGTGCCAATATTGCATTCGCATTGAGAGAGAAGGATGTCGACGCAGCAATCCAGCTCCTCAACGATATGAAGAGCACACTTCAGTTCGACGACATATCTTCACGCTCCGACATAGCCATCCTCACTGTTTCCTGGCACATGCTGTCAGGCCAGCCCGGATCGGGAGGAAGATTGTTTTCGGCTCTATCGAAGGCAGGCATTAACATCGAGGCGATCTCGACGTCCCTCTCCTCGATAAGTTGTGTGGTGAAAGTCTCTCAGATTGATGAGGCCGCCACGGCACTCAGGGCTGAGTTCGGCATCGACTGAGCGTCTCATGCCGGGGCAGTCGTCTTGACACGATAATGCAGCCAGGTCTTTCTGTGATAGTAGACGATGAAAGCCGCTGTAGCGATTACATGCGCAGCCGTTACGGCTAACCAGACCCCGGTCTCGTTCATGCCGGCCATCCAGGCCAATCCCCAGATAAGCGGAATCTCCAGAAGCCAGTTTGCAGCTATGCCGAAGAGCATTGGGGGCAGATTCTTACCTGCACCGCAGAACACCTGCTCAATAGTGATAAAGATCCCGACAAACGGAAATGAAAAGGCGATGATTCTCAGAAAGACTACTCCCGCATGGTGAACCTGCGCCGATTGTCCGCCTGCTGACGAGTCAAAGAACATTCGCATCAGCAAATCTGCTCCAAAGAAACAGACTGCCCCGAAGGCAGTCATGACTACCGTGGAGAGCCAGATCGACTGCTTTGATGTCTTCCATGCGCGTTCGTGATTCTCAGCACCCAGAATCTGACCGATAAGCGCAGAGATACCGAGCCCGAGCCCGACAACCACCATAATGCCAAACGCGGAAATCCTGTTTCCAACCCCATAAGCTGCGACAATCTCTGTACCGTAATAGCCTACGAACCACATTAGGACCGAGCGAGAGAGTGAAAAAGATACCGCGCTTATCCCCGAAGGCGCTCCGATTCGCATAATCTTGAACATAGTGTTGATTCCAAGCCGAATCTTTCCGACCAGGTGCAATTTCACATTAAAGACACCTCCGCAAAACAGCGCAAGTCCGGCAATCACTGAGAATGCGTAGCCGATTATGGAAGCCCACGCAGCTCCGGCAACTCCAAGTTCAGGGAATATCCACCATCCGAAGATAAGCACTGGATCGAGAATCATATTCAGAGCGATTGAGGTCAGCATCAGTGTCATTGCCCATTTCGGATTGCCTATTCCCCGCAAGGCTGTGTAAACTGTGAACGCACAGAAGGGAAACACCATGGCATAGAGCTGGATACGTCCGTATTCGAGTGCCATCCGAAGCACGCTGCCTTCAGCCCCAAGCAGTGTCAGAACAGGCTCCAGAATCAGCAGGCCGATGGCGCCGAATCCGACTGCAAGGATAGCTTTGAGAATGAATGTCTCCTTAATTGAGACCTCAGTGGCGTCAATATTTCCCGATCCGAAATTCTGTGAAATGATAGAGACACTTCCAGTACCGGCGATCATGTTCACAGATGATATCACCCAGAAGAACGCAAAGAAGAATGTGATTGCGGCGGGTGGGTCTACACCGAGTCTCGCAAGCCAGAACATATCGATGATGTCGTATACATTTGCGGCACCAAACCCAATCATGGAAGGCAGACCCATCCTGAATATGCTCCTCAGGACTGAGCCCTCGACATGGCCTTTGTACTTGACGGGTTCCGACATAGAAATGACGCCTGTCGTTAGAATCAGATTACGACATGTCTTCAGTCCGACTGCACGTCAGACTGGATACAAGCCTACTTATTGGGTTCGACAGTGATATACCCGGGGAATCCCACTTGGCCTTTGATCTCGACCTTAAAGTCGAAGAACTTCTTTATTACCCAGAGATTGGTGATGAGGTGAGTGGTCAGAGCAGAGACATCAAGCTTGAATTTGCGCCGCGCCAGGCACAGATAGGGCAATATCTGATCAGCGAGGTGACTGCCGATACAAACATCTTTACCGATAAAATCTATGAACTGCATTGCTGCTTCTTCAGCGACTATCTCAGCAGGCTTGCCCTTCTCGCCCAGAACCGAGAATCCCGCGATAATTTTCTCGAATTCTGCTGTCAGAAAGAGGATTGTCCCTTTGCCGGATGATCGGACCTCTTTGCTGACAATATTCGCTCCATAGCCGGCTTCCTTGAGAATCTGATGCGCACGTTTCCGCTGGCGCTCCGTTATCGAAAACTGCAGGTTTGAAACAGCCGATAGACCAGTCAATCTGACAAACTTCCCTCTGTCAGTGTAGTCGTGAAGTTTTATTCCCTTGGCTGACTGTATCGAGCAGGATATTTCCCCCCCACCTTCAGGATACCATCCCCAACGTGATATCTTCATCTGCGAGTGAAGGCCAATCATCGCCAATGAAGGCAAGAACACCTGTTTTAGATATGTGGCTGGGGGACTCCATGGGACGTGTGTTCCGCCCTTTACCTTGATCTGCGACTCACCACCGGCGAAGAAGAGCGGCAGGAGAAGGGTCTGTATGACGAGGGTGGCGCTCCCAGCAGATCTCCTCCCTTCAGCTATGTCGAAAGTGTACTTGCCCGGTTTGACCTTTTGGGGATGGAACTGCAGACTCTCCGATTTGATCTTGTCCCCCTGCACCTCGGCACCGCAGATTCTCTTGCAAGCCTTGACCGCAGTTAAATGCTGCGGCATAAGGCCGGGGGTCCGGCGGCTCTTTCGGATATTGACTATCTCTATCGGACGGCAGAGATGAGTTGCGAGCGACAGGCTTGTTCTGAGGATTTGCCCTCCGCCTTCTCCGAAGCTTCCATCTATTCTGATCATTTCTGCAGCCATAAGTTTCCGATTTTACGAACATTTACGTCTTTCTGCAAGAAAAATGTTGTGCACCGAAGAGTCGTGGAGACAGATACCTAACATCCCCCTCTGTTTCAAAATGTGTTGACAGACGCACCAAATTTCCATAAGGTAGGCCATTCACACAAGGAGTCGTAATGAAGGAACACGAGGAGTATATCAGTCAGAATATCAAGCGCTTCGATAACACGTTAGTTGAGTTTCTCCAAATACCATCAGTTTCGGCTCAGCCGGAGCACAAGAAAGATATTCGTGCGGCATGCGAGTTTCTTCGCAATTACTTATCCAGGATTGGTTTCTCACCACGAATTATAGAGACCCCAGGCCACCCGATCCTGTATGCCGAGCACCTGAAGGCTGAGGGGAAACCTACGACGTTGATTTACGGACATTATGATGTTCAGCCTGTCGATCCGATCCACTTGTGGGACTCTCCGCCGTTCATCCCGGTCATCAAGGACGGCATTATCTACGCTAGAGGCGCTGCCGATGACAAGGGTCAGTTAATGGCACATGTCCACGCTCTCGAGACGTTCATGCACAACGGAGGCGAACTGCCGATCAATGTGAAACTCGTATTTGAAGGCGAGGAAGAGATTGCATCGCTGCATCTTGATGAGTTCATCGAGAAGAATCAGGAAATGTTGAAGTCGGATTTGGCGATTATTTCAGATACAGCTCAATTCGGAAAGGACATGCCTGCGCTTACTTACGGGCTGCGAGGCATCGCTCCGTGCGAGGTCAAAGTCATCGGACCCAATCGCGATCTCCATTCCGGATCATACGGGGGCGCGGTCGCTAATCCGATAACTGTCCTCTGCAGCATGATTGCCAAGCTCCATGATAACGATAATCGCATTGCAGTTGATGGTTTCTACGATGACGTGATGCCGATACAGGACTGGGAGCGAGAGGAATTTGCGAAGCTGCCATTCGATGAGATGGCTTACAAGCGCGACCTGGAAGTCAATGAACTCCTGGGAGAGAAAGGATATACGACGCTTGAGCGGAAGTGGGCGAGACCGACGCTCGACTGCAATGGCATCTTCGGCGGATATATGGGAGAAGGTCAGAAGACTGTTTTGCCGTCGTGGGCAGGCTGCAAGATCACTATGAGGCTCGTTCCGAAGATGGACCCCGTGAAAGTCTGTGATCTGCTGGAGGCATATCTGAAACAAATCGCACCACCTTCTGTCAGAGTCGAGGTGACCAAAGTCAGCGGCGCACCAGCGGCAATAGTATCCAGAGACAATCCCATAATGCAGGCGGCCGAAAAGGCTCTCGAATACGGATTCGGTAGGAAGCCATTCTGGATCAGAGAGGGAGGATCTATTCCAACCGTCAATACGTTCAAGGAACTTCTCGGCGTCGACACTATCCTGCTCGGCCTCTGCCAGCCGGATTGCAACGCTCATTCTCCGAATGAATTTTTCGGACTCGATGATTTCCATCGCGGCATCCGCAGCGCAGTGGTGCTATACAAAGAACTCTCAGAAATGAAGGTGTGAGTCTATGGATCTCGGGCTTGACAAAAAAACAGCTCTGGTCACGGCGGCGTCAAAGGGTCTGGGCAAGGCAATCGCCACCGAACTCGCCAGGGAAGGATGCCGTGTTGCGATCTGCGCCAGGAATATGGACGAACTGAAGCGTACCGCAGACAACATCAGTACAATGACAGGTTCCGAAGTGCTTCCCATCAAGGCAGATGTCACCAGCAAGAAGCAGATCGAGTCTATGGTACAGAGTGTCGAAAAGGCATTCAGTCACATCGATATTCTCATTTGCAATGCAGGTGGACCACCGCTTGGAACATTCGACAAACTTGACGACTCTGACTTCAGATGGGCCGTAGATCAGAATCTTATGTCGACCATCAATCTCTGCCGCCTGGCGTTGCCGGGGATGAAAAGCCGCAAATGGGGCAGGATTATTAATCTGACTTCGATCTCTGCGAAGCAGCCTCTCGACAATCTCATGCTCTCAAACACCGCACGCGCGGGAGTGCTCGGATTCTCAAAGACTCTTGCCAATGAGGTCGCAGCCAGTAGGATCACGGTCAACTGCATTTGCCCCGGGTATACGTTGACCGATCGCCTTAAGAACTTCGCTAAAGAGCTGTCCAAGAAGTCTAAGGTGTCTGTGGGTCAAATCTATGCCTCGTGGCAACGTTCGATCCCGGCCAACAGACTTGCCGAACCGGAAGAGGTGGCTTTTGCCGTAGCTTTTCTGGCATCTGAGCGCGCCGCCTACATAACTGGTTCAGCCATTCAGGTGGACGGCGGTTTTATTAAGAGTCTCTTCTAGAGAGTTTTCAAGACAAGTAAGGCGCGAACTCACATGAGATCGCGCTTTTTCTTTGAAGCCGGATGACAGCTACATGTCCGAGTAATTCGGTCCACCACCGCCTTCCGGAACTACCCACGTAATTATAGCGTAGGGATCCGCTATATCGCAAGTCTTGCAATGCACACAGTTCGACGGATTCAGTTTGAGTTTTGGCTTACCGATCTCATCCTCTTCCATCTCATAGACATTTGCCGGGCAGAAATGCTGGCAGGGATTGCCGTATTCAAAAGTGCACTTGTCATTGCATGTATCGAAATCAGCGATGACAAGATGAGACGGCTGATCTTCCTCATGCTTGGTGCCGGAGTAATATACGCTGTCGAGCTTATTCCATGTCAGCTTCCCGTCGTGAGCGATACGATCTCGCTTCGGATCAACGGCATCGACATCAAAGAACTCGCGCACTTTCTTCATGTGCTTGTAGTCCTCGACGATTTCATACTTCTCTTTCGTGCCTTTGCCACCTGTTACCATCTGAAGCCCCGTGTGCAGGAAACCGCTGAACAGGCCATCTTCGTACGCCTGATGGAAGTTCCTGACTTTCCACAACTCCTGCTTCGCCCATGACTCCTGAAACCGCTTATCGTAAGCTCCCAGTTGCTTCTCACTGTAATCATCCGCCAACAGAGCTTCAAATGTCGTCTCTGCAGCCATGATGCCAGACTTGATTGCCAGGTGAATTCCCTTGAGCCTCTGTGAATTCAGGTAACCGGCGGAATCGCCGACAATCAGAAATCCATCCCCGTACATTTTCGGCATAGAGTAGTAGCCTCCTTCGGGAATGGCTTTAGCTCCGTATCGCAGCATTTTGCCACCGTCGAGAATTGATTTCACCATCGGATGCGTTTTGAATTTCGAGAAGAGATTATGTGGATCGGTCAGCGGATTTCGATAATTGAGACCGACAACAAGACCTATCGAAAGCAGATTTTCGCTCATGGTATAGATGAACCCGCCGCCGAAGGTGCGAGAATCGAGCGGATACCCGAGCGTGTGAATGATCGTGCCCTTCGTGAATCTTCCCTCGGGAATCTCCCACACTTCTTTCACGCCTGTAACATAAGATTGTGGATTCTTGCCTTTATCGAGATGCAACTTGTTTACATGCGCTTTTGTCAAAGAACCGCGCACGCCCTCTGCCAGCACAGTGACCTTAGCCTGAATATCCGTGCCCAATTCGAAATTCTCACGCGGATTGCCCTCTTTATCGCGTCCTTTGTCATCCGTGCGTACACCTATCACACGATCGCCGTCATAGAGAATCTCCGCGCCACCTGCTCCGGTGAGAATGTCTACCTCTTTTTCCTCTACCCTCTCTCCAAGCCACGCCGTCAGACGATTGAGCGAGACGATATTGAATTCATGGTTGTGCATATCCTTGGGCAGCCATGGAACCGCGAACCGGTTAGTCTCACTGAGGTAGTACAGCGTGTCATCCTCAACTGTTTTCTCGAGTGGCGCACCCCTCTCGATGTAATCCGGAATCAGCTCCTCGATACCTTTCGGATCCATGACTGCACCAGACAGCGAATGCGCGCCGACATGCGCGCCCTTCTCGATGACAGCAATCATGATTTCCGAGAGATCCTTCTCAGCAGTCGTATCTCCTGCTTGTCGATTCTCTTCATGGCTGTCTATAAGTTCCTTCAGCCGGTAGGCACACGCCAGTCCGGCAGGACCAGCGCCAACAACGAGAACATCAATTTCAAGAACTTCACGCTCAGTATCCATGTATCACCTCTGCTATCGCATGTTGTCACCTTCTATTACGTTGAGCGAACGCGATTCTGTGGTCAGGTGTTATGTGAATTGCTTCACAAGTTGGCGCGCTCAACCGGTTGAATGATATTGTATTGGTTTGCTGATGTCAACTGAAAATGGCAGGATGCAATGGGTGCTTCAGGAGAAATGCAACTCCACACTTGACAGAATCGACCGCGATCCATTACATTGGGAACGTCCTGTTCAATGCGAACAGCCAATATGGCTGGATTGATCTGGGCAAAGGAGGCAAAATCGTATAACTCACTTGGCGCACGTTTGAGCTAACCAAACGGGACTCTTGGTGCCGTCGATAAACTCACTGATCGGTTCAACGTGAGCTGATTGCTGAAACAAAGGGGAACTCGAATGTCATTCAGAACAAAAGTCGTATTCTCATTTATATTACTGGCATCGACGCTATCAATCTTCCGGCTTGAGGCGATCGGAGAAAGCCGCGTCCGCGTTCCACTGAAAGAAACGACCTCACGGCATTTCATCGGCGACGAGGCGGTTTCCACTGCCCCTGGCATAGGACCATCGAGATCATCTCCCGCGCCATATCCGCCCGGTGACACTATCGGCTGCACGTATTATGAATTCCAGCAGAATGGCTCGATGGGACGCCAAATCGCATGGTCAAGCGCGAACAATCGGATTCATTTTGTTTGGTCAAGGTGGTCAACCGATCATGGTCCCCGGACAGTTCGCTACAACTCGCGTGCTGACGAAGGAACAGGAACATGGGC
>Ga0180009_10003862_pt1 | contig 16829 bp, 16 predicted proteins | sample OS_PC_MetaG_FD_123537 | JGI IMG/M metagenome (GOLD analysis project Ga0180009, IMG submission 123537) | Groundwater microbial communities from the Aspo Hard Rock Laboratory (HRL) deep subsurface site, Sweden - OS_PC_MetaG | ecosystem: Environmental > Aquatic > Deep subsurface > Groundwater...
AAACAAACAAGAAACAAACAAATTAAACAAACAAGAAACAAACAAATAAACAAACAAGAAACAAACAAATAAACAAACAATTAAATTAAACAAACAAATAAACAAACAAATAAACAAGAAACAAACAAGAAACAAACAAGAAACAAACAAATTAAACAAACAAGAAACAAACAAATTAAACAAACAAGAAACAAACAAATAAACAAACAAATTAAACAAACAAGAAACAAACAAATTAAACAAACAAGAAACAAACAAATTAAACAAACAAGAAACAAACAAATAAACAAACAATTAAATTCATTTCGTAGGAGTCAAGGATATAGGGTAGGGGTTATCAATAGATTGTCATGGGGATTAGACCGATACAATTTAAAATTATAAGAGAGGATAAGGTGGAAAGAGTAAAAGGTTTATCTGGCAAAGTGTTGGTTAGGAAAGTTTCTACTAGAAGGATCTTTTGTTTATAAACATGGGAGGGGGCGGGGGGCAAATGAAACTAACGGGATGATTATTTAGAGGGGGGTGGGTCCCCTTCACCTATACCAGTACAACTTTTGCCCTATTTTCCCTTTTCCTGTATTTTCTGTATTTTTTTGAAAATGCTTTTTACTATGAATTGGATACCCCTCCGCCTATATCAATATAACTTTTCATGGGTTTTCCCCTTTTTCTGGTTTTTTTTTTGTACAACTAATAAACTATGATATACTACAACAACTCATATAACAAGATCCTTCATAACCAATCTCCCACCTATACCTATAGTTGGAATGGTATAACTTTGTCCAATATTAAACAATTCATATTGGACCGACAACAGTTTAGAACCAATGAAGTTTGTCTACATGAATTCGGTATTGATAAGTCCCGGTTCGACTTCATCAGTATAAACCCCTACTCCCAAAGAATCAGAATTCTGGAATACAAAGTAGATAAGAATGATTATATAAATGATTCCAAACATCAAAATTACATGAACTACTGTAATACCCTGACCTTTATTACACCCTTTGATATGGTTGATGAAGTGAAAACCCAGTGTGGATTATTACAAGTCTTCAAATGGACAAGAAATAACAGAAATGGTCTGGGCGGTATATGGATTAGAAAACCTAAAGTAAAAACCATGGATAATGGGATTTATACCCATATTGTTGGTATGATGTTAGTGAGATTAGTACAAGGCAGAAAACCTGATTTTTTTTGAAAGGAAATTTTATGAGATTAATATTATCAAAACAATTTAAAGATGAATTTAAGAACATTCGTCCACCATGGCAGATCTTTGTTCAATCTATTAACACGTATATTGAAACCCTAAATTTACCAGAGGAATGGTTTGAACCTGGACCACAACATTCTTCGATTGACCGTTTTCGATATTTTTACAAAGGAATGAATGGGCGATTTAAAAAGGGTTTTCGTAGGGACAACTGCCATCCACCCATATTTGAAAAACTAATAGAATGTGGTATTCAGGATGATGAAGTTTTATGGTGGTATATGTGGGAATTTTTGGAATTTAAAATACCCAGAGTTCCCGTGTGCAGTCTTTACAACAGTGAGTATAATAGTTTTGATTTTCCCCACCGAGCACCTTTTGATTATGTAAAGGATATGTTTTTTGAAAGGACCAGGAATTCCGTGGCATTTGCTAACAGAACTGGAGGTAAAACCAGGAATGTAGCTATATTAAATCATCTCGACATGGCCTTTAAACCAGGTTGTGAGGTGGCATCAGCTGGGTCCACTCTTGATCAGGCAGGAAAGGTGTATCGGTATTTTACGGGATTCCACAAGCATGACCAAATAAAAGGGTTGTTGTCAAAAATACCAACCAAAAGTAGAACTGAATACAACAATGATAGTGTATTGGAAGTTATCACGGGCAGTGTGAAGGGACTCAATAGTCCCCATCCCCAGAAGGCACGAGTGGATGAAGTGGAATTAATGGATTGGGATACTTTACAAGAGGCATTCTCCATGACTAAGAGTAGTGAGGGGATAACAGCACAGCTTTCATTACTTTCTACAAGAAAATACGACACGGGCACCTTTCAGCGGTTATTGGAGGAGAGTGAAGCCACGGGATTGGATATTTATTGCTGGTGTGTATATGAAGTATTGGAAAAGTGTACTCGTGAATGTAAGGATGATTCTGACTATGGCGATTGCCCCATATTGGATAAATGTAAAGGAATGGCCCACAACTGTTCAGGGTTTTATGAAATATCCGATTGGATTGACAAGGCTCGTCTTTTAAATAAGGATGTATTAGACGCCCAATGGCTTTGTAAAAAACCATCTCAGGAAGTTAAGGTGTATGGTGATTACTGGAAGCGGGAGGTTCATATGGGTCTACCTATGGGATTTGAACCAGTAGGATCTTACATTATGGTGATGTCTGCTATTGATTTTGGTTCCTCTCCGGGTCATCCTTTTGTGTACCAGAAGGCATGGGTAGATTATTCCGATGTATTCAAGGCAATGGAAGAATTGGAACCAGGAAAAGAACTGGTTTACAAATTGATTTTTTATATTTTCTATGAATACCGATCAGCCAGTGCTACCATGGCTGCCCACGCCCAGGCAATAAAGGAATCTCCACATTGGTTGCTTAATGAGGTGATATTTGCTGATCCATCGGCTAAGCAAAGCAGAATTGATCTGTTGGAACTTTACAAAATAGATACCTATGGAGCAATTAATGCCGTGGAAGATGGTATTGATAAGGTTCGGAATCATTTGGAAACATGGTATGATTACAGTGAAGGAGGGAAAGAAAAATCCTGGTATTACATTATAGATGGTTATTTGGATTCTATAGATGATTTAATAGGCACAGATAAGGAGTTTGAATTATATCGTTATCCCAAACAACAAGATGGGAAAGTGGTTCGGAGAAGACCAATAGATATTAATGACCATGGAATGGATACTACTCGATATATTATCCAATCTGCTTATCATGTGATTGAGGACTTCGTTGTTCCTCAACAGGAATATGTTGAAGAGGAAGGTTATTGGTTCAAACAATAATGTGGGATTTTTCAAAAAAGGAGGTTTCCCTATATAATTGATCTTAAGATCAGTTATAAGAGAGGGGATAGATAAAATGTTTGATGAATATAGAAAGAAAAGACAATTACGTTTGGCTGAATTGGATTTTAATATCCGACAGGTCCAAACCTTATCCGGGATAGTGGAAAATGCTGAAGCAACCCGATTTGCCCGTGAAGACCCTGACATTAATCAATGGTTTTTTAGTGGCGGGTTATCTCAATCTGGAGGAAAAGTTATTGGACAGGAAATGTCAGGGGCAGAAACTCTTGGCTATGACCATTATGAAATGCTTGCTATGGCATTTAAAAAATTTCATACCAATCTTTTTTGTAAAGCCATCGTTCGTAATCTTTGTAAGTTTGTGCTTGGGAAAGGTCCAATTTTAAAACCAAAGGATGATGCTAATAAAGATGAACTTGAAAGGATGTGGAAAAATTTCTGTAAAAATAATAAATGGCAGTTAAGAGAAAAGGAGATTATCAGAAGAGTTTTTCGGGATGGTGAAGTTTTCTTGAGACGTTTTGTAGACGAAGAAACCGGGAAAACGCTAATAAGGTTTTTAAGAGCAGATAATATTCGCAATCCTACCAGTGTAAATGATTTCAATTCTGGGGAAGATGTGTCTCTTGGCATTGGTACTGATCCCGACGATATTGAAAATGTCAAAACCTATTATTACTGTTCACCGGGAGGAGAACTTATTGATAAGATTCCATCGGGGGATGTTTTACATATTAAGATTATGGTTGATTCTGATATGAAACGTGGATTGAGTTTTCTTCTTGTCACTCTTCCCATGATTCAGAAATATATGGATTGGTTGGATGATAGGGTAGTTTTGAATAAGGTGAGGAGTGCCATTGCTTTGATCCGTAATGTGGAAGGGACCAGTGGTACCGTTGAAACAATTCGAGATAAGTATCGTGCACAAACATTGAGTTCAGATAGAAACAAGCAACAAGGTATGAGTCGAGGAAGTGTTATCACCGCCAGTAAAGGGATAAAATATGAGATGTTGAGTCCTAACATTCAAGCTGCTGATGTGAAGGATGATGGACGGGCAATGTTACTGGCAGTGGCTGCGGGTTGTGGTTTCCCTGAGATGATGCTAACAGCTGATTATAGTAACGCTAATTATAGTTCTTCGGTGACCGCTCAGAATCCATTTGTTAGGGAAATTGAAGATTGGCAAGATTTTTTTGCTTCAGCATTTTATGGACAAGTGTTTTCCTGGTGTGTAGAGGGATATGTTAAGTTTGGAAAAGCAAAACTAAAAGGTGATCCTGAAGATTACATGGAATTTATCTTAGAATGGCCACCATTGATTCTTGCTGATATTGAAAAGAATAATAAGGCCAGGGAAATTCAGCATCGAAATAAAATTATTTCTAAAACCACTTGGCAGTTAAAAGAAGGACTTGATCCTGAGACGGAAAAGAAAAATCAGGAATTGGAAAGTACTGAAGATGTTTATAAACAGCCATTTAATCCAACAGCTGCCCCGGTTAATCAATATGGACAGTTTATAGACGATGATGAATTTGATGAAGAAAAATATGAGGAAGTGGGTTGATGGTTGCGAATCCTAAAATAATATATTTGTCTGATCGACGTGAAGCCGTAGTCAAACCGATCAATAATGAATTGGCTGATTTGTTATTGAAGAGACCTCACTACATTCATATGTTTGAGAATGGGACAATTCAAAATCTCATCACTCACTATAATACTGCTAAAGGAGAATTACTTTCAAAGATCCAACGACTTGAAGATGTAGGTCAGGGTTATACTTTACCTCAACGTCTTGAAATGCTCAATTCCAGAGTTAGGGAAATTGATGCAGTTTTAAAGAATGCCACAAATGATTCTATTAATGAGTTTTCCTATGATCTTCATCAATTTGCAGGAATAGAAAGAGATTTTTACCGGGATATGCTAAGTGGCGTGATGAAACCAATAGGTGTAAATATTGTTGATATCCCTTTACAGCATGTAGTGGAAATGGTGGAGACTCCTATTGGTGGATTATTGTATTCTGAAAGAATGATCCAACGATATGCTGAATCTGTGTGGAATATAAAACAGGAATTGACTCAGTCTCTTATTCAAGGTGAGGATATGGCCAAGGCTGGAAGGAGACTGTTTGGCCAAGGGGCAGCATTGGGTGGGGTGGTTGGTGAACGTCTGATGAAGCAATCCTCTGTTATTGCACGAACTGAAATAATGAGGGTTTCTAATTCTGTGTCTCAGGCAATTTATGAAGCCAACAAAGATATTATAAAAGGATTAGAGTTTTGTGCGTCGCTTGATGATAGAACATGCCTGGCTTGTGGTGCTATGGATGGGAAAGTTTTTTACTTCGAGAAGGGAAGAATTTCTACTAATCAACGACCACCGTTGCACCCCTTGTGCAGATGTTGCATGCTCCCAATTACTAAGTCATGGCGGGAGTTGGGAGTTAAAGCCGATGAAGTTCCACCCAGTACCAGGGCATCTTTTTCGGGACAGGTTCCAGCGACAGAAAAATATGGTAACTGGCTTAGGAGGATGAATATCGAAGATCCTGCTTTTGTTAAAAATATTCTCGGTCCTAAAAGATATGACTTGTGGAACCAAGGGAAGTTAGTATTAACCGAAATGGCCAAGGACAATAGGGTTCTATCTTTGGCTGATTTGGAAAGGCTTGGCAAGATTACCAAGATGCCCACTGGAGGATTGGGTGCTGAACTTGGTACTAATGCTGAATGGGCATTGACAAGAAAAATAGATGGTTCAACCTTGGACGGTTTTATCACTTCTGTGAAGGCCAAGAAGTGGGATGATGTTACTAAATTCTTGGATGATGCCCTTGCTAAAAACCCTCTTGCCGATGTCCAGCATAACCTCAACGATGTGAACATTATGAGATATATGTATGAGAAGGGGATGACATCGCAGCAAATGAGAGATATGTTAGGGGATTATTCTACTATTGTTAAACAAAAACTATACAGTGGTGGTTCTCCTGTTAAACCAATTCCTGCTGAGATCGAAGCCCGGATGAGTGCCAAACAAATTGCTGCCCACAAAAATGCTTGGATTAAAACCAAGGCAGATCAAGATATGACTGAGTTAATGGAACGTAAAGTTGCCAGGCAGTTAGGAGCAGAACATATCACTGGGAACAGGCCGTTTGATATGTTTTTGGATAATGAATTTATTGAATTTAAAACTGTTCTTAATAACACTACAGGTATAAGACACCAGATTTGGATGGATAAGGAAGCAATTGTAAGAAAAACCAATTTTGAAAAGATGTATGGAGTGAGAGGGCACACTGTTGTGGTGGATAGTACTCCTGGTTCTGACACTTTCGGTAAAATGTTTTATCGTCAAGGTCATGCCAATTATAGCTTAAGCACTATGCAGGAAGTCAGAGATATGGATCATCTCAGGGTTTTAATAAAAAAGGGAGCAAAGAAATTTGATGAACCTCCCATAGCCAGGGCTAAGGTTCCTGCTACCAAAACCTTGAAGCAAAGTGAAAATTGGATGAAGACACAACTGGGGATTAAGGAAGTTGATTATGATGATTTGGATAATCGACTGGCCCGGTTATTTAATGATTATGCTAAGGGTGCTTTTGATGAATTGAAAGTGAGACCGACAGCTATTCGGTTTGATGCAGGATTATTTACAGGTCGGAATCGTAATTTGGCTGGACTTAGTTTTGAGGACGGGACTATTGCTTTCAATCCAAAGTACATGAGAACAATTGATGATATTCAGAGACTTGTAAATGAGCAGAAAGGTTTAGATTGGTTTACCACCGGGAGTAAAGGTCATGTGTTTAGGCATGAACTGGGGCATCAAAAATATTTTAAGTTGGGAGGTACGGAAGCATCAGCAGGGAAAAAACTTTCACAAAAAACGATAAGTGATCTTCGCAAAGGTATTGGCAGAACGGACATGCCAAGATTTGTTAGTAAGTATGCCTTGAAGAATGAAGGAGAGTTTTATGCAGAAATGGCTGCAAGGCAACTTAATGGACAAGCAATTCATCCAGTGACTAAAAAATTGATGATTGATATTGAGAAAAGTTTGAAAAAAGATTTAAGTAAAACAGTTGGAAAGAAAGGTGTTGGGGTAAAACCAAAGGTGGTGAAAGTAAAACCAGTGGAAAAGGGAACTTTGGGTGAACTTTCTACAGGGACACCAGTTAAATCAGCAGAGGATATTTTAAAATATTATAAAGATTCCAAGGCTGCCATATTTGTTGAGGGAAAAACTCCGGTGGAATTGAAAGCTAATCTTTGTATAACAATTGGAAAGAAAAATTTTGATTTAAAATCAAAAGAAATGGATTCTTTAATAAGATATTTCACACCTGTAAAATCAGCTGAATTAACTTTGTCTGATTATGAATTAGGAATTAAACGTCTTATCCAAAGATGGGCTCGAACAAGTGGCGATTCAAATCCAGGAAGTGTAATGATGCAATTAGCAGCAAAGGCTGAATTTAATCTTGAAGGGTCATCTATATGGTTTGATTTAAATACGTTAAAAAATGCAGAAGCATTATTTGAAGTTCATGGAAAAGCTATTCGACAAATTTTAAGGGATATGTATAACAATACCCAAGCATATTTGACAAAACAAGGATTAAAAACAGTTCGAGTTTCAAGAGGATATCTAGAGGATATTGGAGAAGCTGTTTCTACTAAAGAAAATCCATTAACTAATGTTCAAATACAATTACAACCAATGTCAAGTTTTTCTGCTGATTTTGAAACAGCAAAAATTTTTACTGATGGTTCTAAACTTGGTGATAATACAGCTGTATTTTTTGCTGAAGTGCCAGTAGAAAGGGTTTTTTCTATCCCTGTAACTGGATTTGGAACGGTTGATGAATTTGAATATGTTATTCTTGGTTCTCAAAAAAAAGGAGGGGAATCTGTATTGGCTACAATTCTTAACCGGAATCAGAATAATTTAAACCCTTGGAAAGAACTTTTTGGAAAAGGATCTGAAGCTGAAAAGAAAATTTCAGAAGAAATATTTAAGAAAGGAAAATAATTTTATTATGGCAATCATAGAAATAGATGCAGATTTGTTAAATTCAGATTGGGTAAAACAATCTAATGATTTACCTACAGGAAAGGAATTAGAAGATTTTTTAAAATGGGACAATATATCTATGGATGATTTTAAGAAATTACCAGCATATTATCTTCCAAAAAGAAAAAAGGCATCTGTTAATAAAGATTAAATTTTTAAATTTTCATAAAGGAGCCCAGTAATGTTAGCTGAACCAAATTGTTTTACAAGAAAATGCAAATACTTCATAGGTATAGATCAACCCGACAGTACTGAGATGACTGAACGAGTAGTATGTGAAGCATATCCCAAAGGCATTCCTGGTGATATTGCCTATGGTGATGATCTTCATTTGAAAGTTAGAAGTGATCAAAAGAACCAAATCATTTATGAAGAGGAAAAATAATGACACCAGTTTTACAATGTGGCAAATGTAAGTTTGGTAAAACAGTCGAATGGCTTTTCCCGGAAGAACCAGCTGAAGGCATTTTGGTTTGCAGTCAATATCCGGCAGGGATTCCAAGTTTTGTAGAAGAAGCCACTGAAGATTGTCCAAAGTTTGAGGAGAAATAATGAGTACAAATATTTCTGATAGTGATGGAATAAAAGGTGAACTTGGTTCAACGGATAATTATAGGTTTATCTATGAGGTTGCAGAAAACCAAGATTTGGTTTATTTGAAAAACTTTTTTGATAATGGTTTTTCTGTTGATTTGAGACAAGTGGTGAATGAATTAGAATCAGTGGAATGGCCCACAGTAGAAGGGATGAGTGAGGTGATTGCCAATTTTGTAAAAGTCCTTTTACAGTGTAATGGAATTGTATTTTTAACAGAATGATTCCATACCATTTTTGACAATTGACCCTTTTATTATACAATATCTTTTGAGGATTGGGAATGCCAGTTAAAGCTTGTAAGGAAAATGGACAGTCTGGATTCAAATGGGGCGATTCAGGGAAGTGTTACGTTTATCCAGCGGGGGATGAAAAGGCAAGTGATAAGGCAAAACAAAAGGCCTTTTTACAGGGTTTTGCAGCGACGGGTGGAAAAATGGAAGAAGGGATAAAGGAAATTGAACACATTTATATGGGAAAATTAACTATTAACAATTTAACAAAGGAGACGGCAAATGAGATTTAAGGCACGTCTCGCTCGACCAGAAGATTTGAAAGAAAAGGGAGTGTGGAGAGATATTACAGATTCATGGGACAATCTGCCTTTTGTTGAAGAATCTGAAGTCGATGCCGAGAATAAACTGATTAAAAATGTTTGTATTTTTGGAACAAGATACAGCAAGAATGGTTATACCTATCAAGATCAAGCCATAGATACTCTTTCCAAATTGGCTCACGGGGCCAAAGCCTTTATCAATCATCCCAGCAAGTCGGAGGAAAAAGATCGAGATGGAGTGCGGGATTTGAGAGATTGGATGGGTGTTTTTTCCAATCCTCATCGAGAAGGGGAAAAGATATTTTGTGATCTAATGGTAAGAGAATCCTGTTGGGATTTGGTTAAGGACATTGCTGTGATGAGACCTGCGGGAATTGGTAATTCAATTAATTCCCGAGTAAAAGTTTTCAAGGATGATAATGGTAAGGAACACATCGCAGATATTGATTCTTTACGTAGTGTAGATTTGGTTGCATCGGCGGCCACAGTTTCTAATCTATGGGAATCTTTTCCTGAAACTTCTGAAGAGGAAACAATAAAGGAAGAAGGTATTTTGAAGGACAAGATACAGCAAGGAAAAATTTCAAGAGCAATAAATGATATTCAATATCAGGCTATGGAGGTTATTGATGAGATTATGCGGAGAAAAGAAGGAACTTTTGCAGATAAGCGAAAGGATATTGACAGTCTTCTAAATGATCTTGGTGACGAAATCGAAAACATAATGACTGGGAAGACAAAACTTGATTCCACATCGGGCAGATTGAGTCTTGACAGTCAAAATTCAAATCAAAAAGATACGGAGGATGAGATGGATCTAAGCAAACTTACATTAGAGGAATTGAAAAAAGGAAGAGATGATCTTATTAAGGCGATTATGAGTGAGATCAATGATTCCGAGAAAATGGGAAAGTTGGAAGCTCAGGTTGTTAGCTTGTCAGCAAAAGTTGAAAAACTTACTTCCGAGTTTGACTATGTATGTCAGGTTGGCGATGAATTGAAAAAGGAAAATGCTGATCTTCGGAAAAAGGTTGATGAGTATGAGCAGAAGGAAAAGAAAACGGCCAAAGAGGGTTTGATCAAAACCAAACTTGAGGCAGCTAAACTTCCTACGGAAGCGGTGACAGATATTTTTATGACCGACTTGATGGGCAAGGACGAGGCTGGGATTGATGCTTCCATTGAGGACAGAAAAAATATTTGGAATGTCCGAGAAAAGGTTGTCAAGAATGTCGGTGGGGAAAGAAAGGTCAATTTTCAGGAAGGTGAGAAAGATTCAGATCCTGAAAAGAAGAAAGAGGTAACAGAAAAATTTGTTAGTGCCTTTCAGAACTAATATATCAAAAAATAGATTAAGGAGGACAATTTTAAATGGCATCAGTGAATAGATATTTGAGGGGTGATACAAAGGAAGTTGAACTTGACGTTCATGGTCACTCAGTAATTGGTAAGGGTGACTTCGTGGTAATTATGAAGGCCAATAGTATGCTGAAAAGTACACTTGAGGCTGAGACAACGGCAGATTGGTATGGGTATTCAGCCGCATCAATAGCAGGTGTTACACCATACTATTTTGATCCCAACTTTGCTGGAATAGCAATGAAGGGTAGTATTAGTGGGACAACGGAAAAAATTCCAGTGGCCACAGCAGGTATTTTTAGGTATCCTCTTGTTGCAACGACAGGGGTTACAGTTGGGCAGTTGGTTACAATTGCAACCTCGGCTGCCACAGTGGCATATCCTCAAACAGTAAGATCAAAGAAGTCCAGTGAACTTACAGATGAGTATTTTGGTATTGTTGGTGTTTGTGTGAAGACTCAAGCCGGTGCTACCAATGTGGATTTTAATTTGATTTCCAGATTTTCCGGTGTTACTTATAGTGGAATCAAAACTGGTGATTAATGGATGTATGATGGCGATCGCAGAGTTCTTAAAGAATCATGGGAGAGGAGCTTCAGACAAAGTGAAGTTCCTGTCCATGGTGGAACAACTGTCAGACAAGGGGATTTACTTTTCCTTGATAAAGCCAATAAGTTGCGCGATAAGGGAACAAGCAATGCCGATTGGTATGCTTATCCCTTTGGTGATATTTCAGGGTCTACACGGACTTTGGAAAGCAATAAGGCTCTTGCGGCAAAATATTTTATTGGTGTTGCGGGATGGCATTCTGATTACGGTGTTACTGAAACAATTTCAGTTTATACCAAAGGTCTATTTCGGTATTCATTACGGAATTCAAGGCATGTTAAGATTGGTCAATATGTTATTCCTACAGGCACTGGTGTTACGTTATACTCTCAACATGTTGCAGTGGAAAGTTCGACTTCGAGTTATATTGGTTTAGCCGGTGATTGCGGACAGTTCAAATCTACAGTGGATATGGTGATTCTTCCGAGGTTATCAGGAGTAAGTCCTGAAATTTAAAAATAAAAAAGGAGTAAAAAATGATTGGATTTAGACATAATACGGGGGTTGCTCTTCGAGACCTTGTTGAATCTCAAGGGATAGGAGCGGCAACAGTTATTCGGGAAGCTCTTTCAGGGGGTAAGTTGAAACCGGAGCAGTTTTCCCTTCGAGAAATTTGGGAAGCAACAGAAAGGAATCCTGATGGATCAGTAAGAAATATTCATGAAGCTGTATCTTCGGATATGTTTCCCATTATAACGGGTGAGATTATCAGCTCCAAAATTATTGGGGCGTATCAAATTGCGGCTGTTATTGGAGATAAACTTTGTACAACTGTTCCTTCAAGCATGGAAATTGAGACATTTGGTGGGTTTGATGAAGTTGAAATGCCAGAGGAAGTCCAGCAGGGACGTGATTACAATGAATCGGATATGGGTGAGAAATATGCTCAGATTCCACATACCAAATATGGCCGAATTCTTTCTGTCACTGAAGAAATGATTTATTTTGACAAAACAGGACAGATCTTGATGAGGGCTTCAAGACTTGGTCAGAAAGCGGCTCTTTATCGGGAAAAATTGATCATTGAAGGGGTTCAGGATGTTAATTCTAATGTTTTCAGGCCTTCAGGAATTGCCACTGCCATGTATCGTTCAACAGCATCTGGTGATCGAAAGATTAATCTAAAGGCGACCAATCCTTTTGGTGAGGCTGGATTGAAGGCTGTTTTTAAACTGATGCATAATATGGTTGATGAGCAGGGCGATTATGTAATGATTAATACTGCCAATCTTATGCTTCTGGTTCCTTTCGATCTGAACATGGAAGCTCTTCAAATGCAGAATTCTACCTATGTTCCAGAAGGAAATGAAAATGCAGTTAATACATGGAAGGGTGCTTTTACTCCCTTGACGTCTCCATATGTTACTGCCCAGTCTACAACGACTTGGTACATTGGAGATTTTAAGGAAGATTTTATTTGGAGTGAAGTATGGCCTCTCCAGACCTTTAGTGCCAAGCCAGGAAATGACCGTGAGTTCAGAGCTGATATTAAAAGCCAGCACAAGGTGCGTTTTTTTGGTCAAATTGGGAGTGTTGATGATAAGCATTCATACAAGTGCACGGCAACGTAATTAAGTTATTGATTTTATTATATAAACTGGGGATGTAGGTTAATGAAGGGTAAAGAATTAACTTGTGATCATAGAATTAAAGTTGGCTATTCTTTAACTGGTCATTGGCCTATGTCTCCTATTAAACAATTATGTGAATGTGGATGTGAGAAAATAGCAAGTTCGGGAAAGAGTTTTTTAAAAGGCCATTTTCCTCGAAATAAAGAAACACGAGATAAAATGATTAACAGTCTCAAGAAACATTATGAAGATAATCCTTCTGCAAAAAAAGGTAAAATTCTCGTTGAGGGTGAGTGGATTTTAAAAACCAAAATTAAATTTCCAAAGTGTAAGTGTGGGTGTGGCAAAAAAGTAACAAACCTCAAACATAAATTTTTTAGCCATGAATGTTATTGGAAGAGTAACCAGATTTATAAATCTGGGGAAAGGCTTGCAATATCTAATAAAGGAAAAAGTCCATGGAATAAAGGGCTAACAAAGGAAACAGATGAACGGGTTAATTTGCATGCTGATAAATTAAGAACTAAATACCCACAATTATGCGAGTGTGGATGTGGAGAAATGACAGCTCCCGGTTCAAGATTTATTAGTGGTCATAATGGTAGAGGCGTTAAACAATCCGAAGAAACTATTGCGAAAAGAGTTTTGAAGAATAAAGGACAAAAACGTGATGGTAATTGGAATCCTTGGTCCATTGGTTTAACTAAAGAAACCAATGAAAGTCTTGCAAAGTCTGCAAGAAAAACATCTAAAACAATGAAAACGAAATTCAAGGATTCAGATTTTTGTAAGATGTGGGGCAGTACTCATAGTGTTTCTCCCAACAAACTTGAATTAAAAGTAGAAACATTACTCTCAAAACTTTTTGGAAGTGACTATAAATATGTGGGTGACTTTGACACATTTATAGGAGGGAAATGTCCAGATTTTATTAATGTGAATGGACAGAAGAAAATTATAGAAGTTTTTGGAGACTATTGGCATGATGGGGATGATCCAAATGATCGAATTTCTCATTTTGCTAAATATGGATTCAAAACTTTAGTATTATGGGAGAGTGATATTCATAATTCTCCTACATTTGTAAAGGAACAATTGATGAGTTTTCATCATCAATAACTTGCTGGGTGGTGGATGGTCTGAGACGGTTATTTCTTTCTCTCCGCATCCCCACCCAAAAATTAAATTTATAAGGAGAAAGAAAAATGCCAAGACCAAGACGTAGTAATAGTTCAAGATATAGTCGCAATTCAGGAATTGTAAGTGGAGTAACATTTTACACCAATCCTTCCGGTGTTACAATTTATGAGGATAATGTTGAAGCAGGTACTGTTAAATCTAATGCCCTTGATAATTTAACCACTACAGGATATGTTCTCCCTTATGGGACTGCTGCAGATCTCAAAATGGTTACAGGTATTCTATCCTGTGCAGGAACATCTTTATCAAGACAAAATTTGGGATTAACCACTATTAATCATGTTCAGGCTGTGGCTGCTTTTAATAGAGCGGCGGTTTCTGCTTGTGCTATCGTGGTTGTTAAACCCAAAACTTCTGCATGGGCCAGTGGTGTTACTCATGTGGATTTTTATGCTTATGCTACTCCACAGGGTGGGGCTTTTGGAACGGCGGTATCTATTCTATACACAGCTGTTGGATCATAAGCCATCGCCAACACCAAAGGAGGTGATGTCTTATGGAATCAGTTAGCATTAGAGGTGTGACCAATTCGACAAGGGTTAAAGTTGATACTCTTAGTGAATCTCTTCGAATGATAGATGTCTTTCATAGTGAAGTACATGAAGGTAAAGGATTTGGTATTTCACACTTTTTTTCAGCAGTTGCAGATAAAACCACTGCACAAATGTTGGTTCGTGCTCATGGAGTTACCCCACATATAGAAATTTCAGTAGGAGCAGGTGGAGATGCTTATGTCCTTTTTATGCAAGGGTTAACTGCTTCAGGGGCAGGCACAACTAAATCTGCCCCAGTGAACAGGAATAGAACAAGTAGCAATACTTCCGGGGTTTCTGTATTTCACACTCCTGTAGTCACAACCTATTCTGGGACTACATTAATTTCTAACTATATTCCTGGAGGGGCAAGAAATTCTGCGGGGGGTGGCAGTATGGGGGAAAGAAATGAATGGGTATTAAAAAATGGAACCACTTATGTTATTGCAGTTAGGAATATAGCTGGATCTACCAAAAATATTGCCATTCAAACCTCATGGTATGAATAACAACTCGGAAGGTTAATCATAATTGATAAGGAGAGCAACTTATTATGTTATGGGTATTTATTGGGATATGTTTAGTTCCGTTAATATTTTTGCCAAAAATAACATACAACGTTTATGGGGTACCCCAAACGCTCGCCCTTGGTATGCTCTCCTCCTTGGGCGTAATAGCTGGTGTTGGGAGTGGACACCTTCCCCACTCCCACCCAGCACTTATCGCTTGTTTATTTCTTTTTTACATTTTCCTTTCTTCCTTATGGACAATTCCTCACCACAATGCCAGAAAAGAATTGGGACTTCAAATTCCTTTGATTTTGGTTTTTCTTCTTGGCTCGATATATTTAGATTCATCTTTAATAAAATGGTCTTGTATTGCAATAACCTTTTTGGTGGGGTTCAATGTTGTGTATTCTCATGCTCAAACATTAGAAATAGATCCCTTCTTTCCTAATGCCATTAAGGCAGGTGGGCCAAAGGATAACCCTATTGGTAGTTGTGGGAATCCTAATTTCCTTGCCGGTTTCTTTTCTGGAACCCTATGGTTGACCGTGTATGCGGGGTTTGTTTTTTCATCCTTTCTATTAGTTATCACTTTACTTGGTCTGCTCATGTTGGCAAGAACAAAATCAAGAGCGGGTCAACTGGGAATTTTTGGTTCAGCAATATTCTTTATTCTTGTCTTGGCTTATTATGGACAGCTTCCTGACCATATTGGGAAATTGGAATTAGATAATGATTTAATTTTTAATCTTGGTTTGGGTTTGGTTCTTTTTGGTTTTGTTATTATTCTAAGTTTGTTCAAAATAAATTGGGAAAAATTTTTCAATTCAGAAATTGATCCAAGAGGACCACAGGTTTGGTTTGCTTCATTTCGATATAGAGTTTGTTATTGGTTAGCAGCATTTGAATTGATTAAACAAAAACCACTTTTTGGATGGGGGTTGTGGAGTTATAGAAGAGAGGTTTATAATGCGCAAGCTACAATAAATGATAGAAACCCTAAATTTTTATCAGATAGAAGATATTTAACTCCTCAACCAAGGGAATGCCATAATGATTTCATAGAACATTTGGTTGAGTATGGTCTTGTTGGTTTTACAATTTTTATGGTTTTCGTGGGATATATTTACTGGTTGGGGTTTGGGCATCTCGAAGAAACTGTAGGAACTAAAGATTTTTTTCTTATGATTTTCCTTCTTTGTAATCTTACAAGTTTAATGATTGACGCCTTTTTCTTTTTCCCTTTAAGGGCTTCTTGTGTAGCAATTTATTTTTGGTTAACCTGTGGAATGATAGTGGCATTAACCAATAAGGATGTTTTTATTTTTCAGCCATCTTTATTACTAACAATAACTATTTCACTTTTTCTGTTAGTTTTTCTTTGGCATTGTATAGGAAGAAGAACTCTTGCTTCATATAATTTTATGAGATCTGAAGCCGAAAAAACTCCACAAGGAAAAGCGTTGAGATTAATCAAGGCAATTAACTATTCACCAAATGATTCAATATTGAGAACGTTTGCGGCAATTTCGTGCTTGGGAGTTGAACCAGTGTTGGCAGGTATTCATTCAACAAAGATTATTGAGCATTATGATGGAATGGTTCCATTACATGGTGCTTTATTTAATTTGGCTGCTGCCAGGGCTCAAGTTGTAAATAAATTTGATGAGGCGATTTTATTATTAAAAAATGCCCATTGGGCGTTACCATCATTTAAACCTGCATTGGAAATGTTATC
>Ga0180009_10003863_pt1 | contig 16828 bp, 17 predicted proteins | sample OS_PC_MetaG_FD_123537 | JGI IMG/M metagenome (GOLD analysis project Ga0180009, IMG submission 123537) | Groundwater microbial communities from the Aspo Hard Rock Laboratory (HRL) deep subsurface site, Sweden - OS_PC_MetaG | ecosystem: Environmental > Aquatic > Deep subsurface > Groundwater...
CCCTTTTGCCCAATTTCGGCGTCAGGCTCAAATTTTAAGCCTCGAAATACTCAATGTATTCCTGCATTTAAAATTTTCGCCTTCCTTGAACTTGAACAAAATTGAACATTTTTCAAAGGTCTCGTTACTTATCCGTAATTAAAAGCCCATCCCTACTTTACAGTAGAATGGGGAGTGATAACGATACTCAAGATTTACTAAAATGCCCAAATATAAAAGAAGCCTTGGTTACAGGCAGTGGATTAATACCACCACCAATTATCTTATGTCAAGTTTTTTTCTTGATTATCTGTCAACTAAGTTATTCCCCATAACTGCCAAATAATCCGGGAGCTCCTTCCACATGACGGCCTAATAAATCGGTACCTATCTCTCCCAACCCATGAAGACTAACTATAAATCCATAGCTGCGGTCACTTTCCTTCTCATCTTCGTAAAAACACCTGATAGACCAGCACTGTGATTCATATAAAAACCCAATAACGCTTCTTATATCTCTACCATCATACATATTACGTTCATATTCACCAAACACTTCAAGACTGTCTAACACCTTTAAATTAATATTATAATAAATAGACTCGCTTGAATCAAATGCATATCTGTGTTCAACAAACAACCTGTCCCCTCGATCATCCGATAAAGCCACTCCAACATTATGAGATATAAGAGAATTTTCATACTGGCACCATTCAGCGTCAGCCCTTAAAGACAAATATTTTGCAGGTAAAAACTCAAGTTCAGCGTAAATGGGAGAAAAGGGCTCAGAATTGTCATCCATTGCCTCATTGTCATCCCTTGCCTCACCAATATCATAACTCTGTTCTATCTTAAACCGGCAAAACTCATTATAAATATAACTTGCCGGCTCATCATTTTCTTCATCCACTGACTCATCATTTTCTTCATCCACAACCCTGTTTTTTTGTTCCTTACTTTCCTTTGATCTTGAGGTAAAAGTGTTTGTAATTGAATAGGTAACCTTGTTGCTTTTCTCAATACTGTCTGGATATTCTTCCTGGTCCTGCTCAGGTGTGTAATCATAAATAATTTGCGGATCAATTGAATGCTTGATTTTGTCTAATGTCTTCCCATTTATATTGTATATCTTATAAATTCCACTAGATAAATCCAGTTTTATATCATAAATTTGTCTGTTTAACGTCTTATTTGTTTCTACAGTTTCATCCGAGTAATCATCAACATACCAAGCTGTCTCTCTGACCCCGAAAGATGGTTCAAAAGTAAAATAATTCCCGAAATTGTAAGGAAGATAAAACCTTGGATACAAATCCGTACGATGGAGCCTGTTCCCATCCTTGCTGTAAGTGTACGTATATTCAGAATCAAAATCTGTATAAAAAGGTGTCTTATATATCTGCTGTCTTGATGCATTAAATTCAACTAACGGCAATGTCTGTAAGGTTGTATCGTTATTTCCCTGACGTCTAACAATAACATCATCATACCATCGCAATTCTGCATTAAGGCTATACTGTGACCAGATCCTGTTAATGCTCAAACTGTTTGTCCTTGTGGAATCATCATATTCATCCAAATCTCTGCCAAAATTATCAGTATAATAAGTACTTGTTTCTTTAAACCCTGTATATCCATTTTTGAATTCATGCAGGTAATCATGATCACTAATAATATCAAGATCCAATTTTCCAAAAAAACCAAAAGGCATGGCCTGATCATGCTTCCATCTGAACCAGTAGCGGTCTGTATTGGGTCGCAACACGCTATCCGATGCATAACCCCATTCTTTACTGGACTGCAAGACACCTGTTTCCTCAAAGCTCTGGGTACCGTCATCTACTTTTCTATCCTTCAAAAAGTCGTACATCATAGTCCCTTTAGAATAATCGTCTAAAACATACCTGTATTCAAAAGCAACTTTGTCTCCACGACGTCCCATATGGTATAAATAAAAGGTTGCATCCGAGCTTTCATCTATAGCCCAGTAAAAAGGCTGATTGTATTCCTCCCATTTTCGCTTTGAATATCCAATTTGTGGCGGCAGTAAACCCGACTGGCGTTTTTGTTTGGCTGGAAAAACAAGAAAAGGCGTATAAAAAAGAGGTATTTTTTTTGCCCAAAGAGTTGCATGATCAACAAAACCATAACCTTCCAGCGTAACTCTCAGATTTCTTCCGGTAATTTTCCATGGCGTGTTTTCACCGTCACATGACGTCAGGCTGGCTTCATCCACAAAATAGCTGTTTTCCCCCAGCTTTTTTATCTTATTACCTTTTATGTAAAAATGGTTTTCTTTAAGAAATACAGTTCCATTATGGATTGTGCCGATCTCAGCCTTCAAATCCATTTCCATGCGGTCACCGATCAAAACATCCTCGCCTACTGTCATTATTACATGACCAATCGCAAGAACCTCCATTGTATTGTAATTAAAACGAACAAAATCAGCAGTCAGCTTTCTGTCTTCTTTTGTTATAACTACATTATCTTTTGCAATATATTGATCGGTTTTCTTGTCGTAGTTTATTTCGTCTGCTGAAATATGCCAGGGCTCAACAGAATCATCACTAAAGAATCTATCCTGAATCTCAGCGCAAACACAAACAGGGATGGTAGTCAAAATAAGAAGTAAGACAGACAGGCAAGTTATAATGGAAATTTTTATCTGATCTATAAAACGGATTGCGGATATGAAATGGAAGTTTTGGAACTGATTCATGTTACAAAAAGATTCTGAAGATAAGGGCAATCAAAGCCATTCAATACGAGTATCTGAATTTTTTCTTTCAACTATTTCTCCTATAATATAGCTCTTTTCGCCCATAGCGATGAGTCTTTCCAGCACATCCTGAACAACTTCTTCGGACAATACAGCTATCATACCGATACCGTTGTTAAAAGTGCGCAGCATTTCTTTTTCAGATATCTTACCGGCCTGCTGTAAAAATGAAAAAACAGGAGGAACATCCCAGCTTCCCTTTCTTATTACAACATTACAAGATTTAGGAATAATTCGAAGGATGTTATCGCCGATACCTCCACCTGTTATATGTGCAAGGCCCAAAATAGGAATATCTCTGTGAATGCGACAAATAGTATCTGAATATATCTTTGTTGGAATAATTAGTTCTTCTCCCAGGCTTTTACCAAGCTCAGGCACATAGTCATCAATTTTTAATTTTTGAATATCAAAGCATATCTTGCGTACAAGTGAATATCCATTACTGTGAAGCCCGCTTGATGCAATACCAATAACTTTATTGCCTACATGAATCTCCGATCCGTCAACAATTTTACTGTTATCTACGAGTCCTACAACGAAACCAGCCAGATCATATTCATTATCTCTGTAAAATCCAGGCATTTCAGCAGTTTCACCACCTATTAGAGCACATACAGCCTGCCTGCAGCCCTCAGCAATTCCCTTTATGATTTCAGCTACGGTATCTACTTCCAGTTTGCCTGTTGCAAGATAATCAAGAAAGAAAAGCGGTTTTGCCCCCTGAACAACGATGTCATTAACGCACATGGCAACAAGATCGATACCAACTGTATCGTGTTTACCCATCATAAAAGCAATTTTAAGTTTGGTGCCGACACCATCTGTCGAGCTAACAAGAACCGGCTTTTCCATACCGGTAATATTGAGCGAAAAAAGCCCCCCGAACCCTCCTATTTCACCCATAACGCCAGCTCTGGGGGTTTGTTTTGCTATTTCTTTAATTTTATTGACCAGGGCATTTGCTTTGTCTATATCTACACCTGCATCAGCATAAGTAAGAGAATCAGTCATATAAATCTCCCCGAATTATTATCAAAACCTTATAAAAATTAAAAATTAAATCGAATTGGGTTAAAAGTCAAAACAATTTTTTGACATAATTTTTTTAATATGTAACAGTTCAGACACGAAGCACAAAGAAGAGAGCTGAACTATTACCTTATTATAATTAGGAATATAGGAATAAAGGGCTATCAATATGAAAGAAATAAATATAGGTTTGCTCGGTTGTGGCACAGTTGGTACAGGTGCTGCAAAAATCCTTATTGAAAGCAAAGATCTTATAAGCTCCAGGCTTGGAACGGCTCTGAATTTGAAACATATTGCCGACATAGATATTATTAGAGACAGAGGAATAAAGTTCAATGAGGGTGTTCTGACTACCGATGCTTTAGGGGTTGTCGACGATCCGGAAATTGACATCATTGTAGAGCTGATTGGAGGAGAAGGAATTGCAAAGGACTTAATCTTAAGAGCCATTAGTAACGGAAAGCACGTTGTTACTGCGAACAAGGCGCTTCTTGCAAACCACGGCAATGCCATATTCAAGGCGGCAGATGAAAAAGGCGTTGATCTTGCCTTTGAAGCAAGCGTCGGCGGGTGTATACCGATTATCAAAACTTTGCGTGAGACCCTGGTCGGGAATCAAATTAATTCAATGATCGGTATTTTAAACGGCACATGCAATTATATTCTTTCAAAAATTACAGATGATAAAAGCAGCTTTAAAAATGCTCTGTCCGAAGCTCAAGTAAAAGGATTTGCAGAAGCAGATCCAACCCTGGATGTTGACGGCCTTGACACAGCTCACAAACTATCCATATTGTCATCACTTGCCTATGGAATGGAAATTAATCTTAAGGATATTTATATTGAAGGAATTTCTGAAATTACCCCACTTGATATTGAGTTTGCGGGACAGTTTGGATACAGGATAAAACTCCTTGCGATCAGCAAAAACAGAGGGAATAAAGTCGAGACAAGAGTACATCCTACTATGATTCCCTTTGACAATCTTCTTTCAAATGTTAACGGCACGTTAAATGCAATTACAGTGTCCGGCGACGCAGTGGGTAATATGATGCTTTACGGGCATGGGGCCGGCATGATGCCTACCGCCAGCGCTGTAGTCGGTGATACGGTTGATCTTGCGCGTAACATTTTATCCGGCGCCAGGAAAAGAGTCCCTTTGCTTTCATATCAAATGGAAAACATCAAAAAAATTCCTGTTATGTCTATTGACGAAATCTTTACTAACTATTATTTCAGGTTTTCGGTTCTGGATCAGCCCGGTGTACTTTCGAAGATATCAGGTGTTTTAGGCGATCATGGCATCAGCATTAAATCTGTCCATCAGAAGGGACGGAAATCAGAAGGTTCGGTTCCCATCGTAATGCTGACGCATCTCGCCAGAGAAGCCGACGTAAAAAAAGCTTTATCTGAAATGGCCTCCCTTGAGATTGTAAGAGACAAACCGGTTCTCATACGAATAGAGGATGAAAACAGTCAATAGAACTGAGAGACTTTGATCACAATTGGAATATTGGAAGAATGGAACAGTGGAATAGTGGGTTTAGAGGAATAAGAAATTGATTTTTTTCTACCCACTATTCCATTATTCCAACATTCCATGTATGTGGCACGTACGAGATGCCGCTAAACAAGTTATAATGTTAATAGGTTGTAGAGATTCCGAGACGTTTAACTACTCGACTAAATTCAGGTGGAAATATATGTATATTGTTTGTTCAGATTTGGAAGGAGTTCTTGTCCCTGAAATATGGATCAATGTAGCCCAAAAGACCGGCATTAAGGAACTTGAACTGACTACGCGTGATATCCCTGACTATGACGTGTTAATGAAAAAACGTCTGGCAATTTTAGATAAAAACGGCCTGAATATAAACGACATAAAAAAGGTTATAGATTCCATGGAACCGCTTGAAGGTGCATTGGAATTTCTTGAGTGGCTCCGATCATGCGTCCCGGTAATAATTGCTTCAGATACATTTGTTCAATTCGCAGGACCTTTAATGAAAAAACTTGGATGGCCGACACTTTTTTGCAATTCTTTGCAAATACATTCCGACGGCTCAATTAATGGGTATAGCCTGCGCCTGCAAGACGGCAAACGACAGGCGATAATAGCTCTAAAAAACCTTAATTACAAAACAATAGCTGTCGGCGACTCATATAATGACATTTCCATGCTCAAAGAAGCTGATACAGGTATTCTTTTCCGGCCGCCGGATAATATAAAAAATGAGTTCACGGAGCTTGCTGTATCGTATTCATATAAAGAGTTAAAAAACATTATCCAAAAAATTATTTAGAAAATTATGATAACCCATAAAATAACATACCGTGTAATTTACGGTGATACGGATAATATGGGCTTTGCCTATTATTCAAATTACTTGCGCTGGTTCGAAATGGGTCGTACGGAATTTTTCAGACATCTGGGACTTACTTACAAGGAAATTGAAAAAAATGGAATTTTTCTGCCTGTCTCAGAAGTTTACTGCAAGTATTTACATCCTGCACATTATGACGATGTTTTGATAATAGAAACTTCTTTAGACACAAGCGTTAAAGCTAGTATGAAATTTAATTATCGCATATTAAGTGAAGACGGTAATACAATACTTGCAAAAGGAGAAACCAGGCATGCCTTTACCGACCGTAGTGGACGAGTGGTCCGTCCGCCGAAACTTTTAATAGAACTTATTGCAAAAAATAACAAAACCACTTTAAATTAAGTGCCTAAAGTGAACTAAAGTGCCTAAAATGCCTAAAGTTGTGGTACGCCTTCGGCGTGCTAATTATATAATCCAAAATTACAGAAGTTTGCCCCCCTCGTGCATTGATGGCTTAAGGAATATATAAAATGGCAGCATTCCTTAACTTTAGGCACTTTAATATACTTTAGCTCACTTTAGGCACTTATTGTCCTCACCGAAGGGCGCTAATTTATAATACATTTTAAACATAATGGGTTTTATGAATATCGACGTAACAAAATTCAATAAATGCAAAATCCTCGTTGTCGGCGATTTGATGGTCGATGAATATTTATGGGGAGATGTTGACCGGATATCACCTGAAGCGCCTGTCCAGGTAGTATCGGTTAGAAATGAAAATTATACCTTAGGCGGGTCCGGCAACGTTGTGAATAACCTTGTTGAACTTGGCGCAAAAGTGTCAGTGATAGGTATAACCGGCGCTGACAGGCACGGCAACCTGTTGCTAAAAAAGTTAAATGAACTAGGGGTCGATACAACGGGCGTTGTTCAGGAACCCGACAGGCCGACCACAAGGAAAACAAGGATTATTGCGGCAAATCAGCATGTGCTCAGAATAGACAGGGAAACAAAAAGAGAAATCTCAGACAAAACTTTTGAACTCCTTGCAGAATTTATTGAAGAAAAAGTCTCCTCTAATGATCTGGTTCTTATTTCCGATTACGGGAAAGGACTTATCACAAAGTCCTTGCTTTTAAAACTGATCGAATCTGCTGAAAAACATAATAAGATAACGATTGCTGATCCAAAAGGACTCGATTTTTCTAAATATTCAGGATTATCTTTGCTTACGCCGAACAGAAAAGAAGCAGCGCTTGCCACTGGAACTGAAATTTCAGATGAATCAGCTCTCATAGAAGCAGGAAATAAAATTCTTGCTACTGTTCGCATAGATAACCTGCTTATCACATGCGGCAAGGACGGTATGATCCTTTTTGAAAAAAACCAAGAACCTTATAAAATCAGCGCAAAAGCCAGACAGGTCTATGACGTTTCAGGAGCAGGAGATACTGTGCTCGCCGTTATGGGGCTCGCACTGGCATCAGGAGCATCATTAAAAGATAGCGCAGCCATGGCAAACACCGCTGCCGGAATTGTCGTAGGCAAAGTTGGAACCGCTACTGTTTCGAGCAAAGAACTTGCCTCAGCTTTAACGCCCTATTCTGATTACACTATATTTAAACAAAAAACTTTATCAGAACTTGAAGTATTAACAAAAGAATTGAAAAAAAACGGCAAAAAGATTGTTTTGACTAACGGCTGTTTTGACCTGCTGCACGCAGGCCATATCATGCTTTTTTCTGCCTCAAAACAGCTTGGTGATATTCTTATAGTTGCCATTGACGATGATGATTCAGTAAGATCGCTTAAGGGATCGGGAAGACCTGTAATTAGTGAAAAAGAGCGTGTCAGAGTGCTTGGCGCACTTGACAGCATTGATTATGTTGTGGTCTTTTCTTCAAACGAACTTACAAAACTCATTCAAACCATACAACCCGACATACTGACAAAAGGCAGTAATTATAGCTCTGAAGAAGTTTTTGGACACGAACTCGTCGAACAATATGGCGGAAGGGTTGCCCTTATTCCTGTAATAGAAAATATTTCATCGACCAGTATAATTAATAATATCAAAAGAGACCTTTAAAAAACGTCCCCAAGAAAAGTTAAATTAATATGTGAATTGCATAACAATGCAAAATAACTCGTTATTTTTACAGGAAAACCCGCAGGGTGTAATTTTCAAGGTCTTTGTTCAACCAAAGTCTTCAAAAAATATGATCACAGGAATTTACGGCGATGCAATTAAAATCAAGCTCACAGCGCCTCCAATAGATGGTGCAGCCAACAAAATGTGTATTAAATTTCTCGCAAAATGCCTTAAAGTGCCAAAAACATCATTAGAAATAATATCCGGGCACACCAGCCGGACTAAGTACGTGCTTTATAAACAAAAACATAATAATAAAGACAGACTGGAGGACGTTGAGCGTTTTAAGAAGGAGTTTGAACAGTTATTAAATGCTAAAAAAACAGCTTGACAATCTTTCTTAATATATCTATTTAAATTTTTTTATTGATGCGGGGTGGAGCAGTATGGTAGCTCGTCGGGCTCATAACCCGAAGGTCAGGGGTTCAAATCCTCTCCCCGCTACCATGATGATATCAAGGGCTTAGATAATTTTCTAAGTCCTTTTTTATTTCCAAGCTTTCAAATAACCAAATCATAACCTTTTGATATGATTGACAAGTTATTTTCGGTTACAGTGCCGCAGAGCGGCATAACATAGCTTTTTAGGCAACTTCGCTAATACAAGCCGCCTTCATTTTGTTTACGCTCAATTAGGGTTATAGTCACACAGATCATTCAATGGACAAACATCACAGTCCGGCTTTCTTGCCCTGCAAACAGCTCGTCCAAAATAAATAATCTGCAATGAAAAGTCGCTCCAGTCCTTTTGGGGAATTATTTTCATAAGGTCAAACTCAATTTTAACAGGGTCTGTGTTTTCCGTCAGGCCAAGTCTTTTTGAAATCCTCGCCACATGAGTATCCACAGCTATTCCCGGAATTCCAAAAGCAGCGCCAAGCACTACATTTGCTGTTTTGCGCCCTACCCCGGGCAGCTTTATCAATTCATCCAATGAGTCAGGAACATTGCCTTTGTGTTTCTCAATCAATATCCTCGAGCTGTTTTTGATATTCTTTGCTTTGTTTCGGAAAAAGCCGGTTGAGCGGATCAGTTCCTCAATTGTCTTATTGGAAGCATTGGCAAAATCATAAGGAGTTTTCAGGTTTTTAAATAATTCTTTTGTTACTGAATTAACCTGTTTATCTGTACACTGGGCGGAAAGCATGGTTGCTACAAGAAGTTCAAATGGATTTCTGTATTTGAGCTGTGTCTTGACATTTGGAAAGGTCGCTCTTAGTATTTTACGAATCTTATCTGAACGTGTTTTAATATTCATCACTATTTTGTACTGTTATGACATCATCTTCAAAAAAAGTCCGTGCACTGGGTTTAAGCTCCGGTGGTTTAGACAGCATCCTGTCAGCCCTGATTCTGCGCGATCAGGGCATAGAGGTTGAATGGATAGCTTTCGAAACCCCGTTCTTCTCATCAATAAATGCCTGCCAGGCTGCATACAAAACAAAAATACCAATCACTGTAGAAAATATCACTCAGGTCTATCTTGAAATGCTGAAAAGCCCTCCATGCGGATACGGGAAGCATATGAATCCCTGCATGGACTGCCATGCTCTAATGTTCAGGCTTGCAGGCACAATAATGAAAAACAAAGGCTTTAATTTTGTTTTCAGCGGCGAAGTGCTTGGCCAGCGCCCCATGTCTCAGACTAAACCATCTCTCCGTTATGTGGAAAAACATTCGGACATTGACGGCTATATACTTCGGCCTTTGAGCGCCAAAAGGCTGCCTTTAACCATTCCTGAAAAAGAGGGCCTCGTAAACAGGGAGATGCTGCTCGATATTTCCGGAAGATCCCGCAAGCCCCAGATAAAACTCGCTGAAAAATTCGGCATTACAGAGTATCCTAATCCGGCAGGAGGCTGTCTTCTTACCGACAAAGGCTATTCCGACCGCCTCAAGGATCTTTTTGAACACCAGAACATCTTTACTGAAAAAGAACTCCACCTGTTGAAATATGGCAGGCATCTTCGCTTGAACAATAATACAAAACTGATTATAGGACGTACCAAACAAGACAATGAAAAAATAATAAACTATCATAACTCATCCAGAGATACGGTCATAAACATAAAAGATTTCCCAGGCCCAATAGTTCTAATACCGCACGGAGCAAGTAAAAGTATAATTGTAAAGGCTGCATCAATCTGCGCCGGTTACAGCAAAGCGCCGGGCGATACACAGGTTGATGCGCAGGTTGTTAACTCATGTGGAAGTGAAATAATAACAGTAACAGGAATATCTCCGGCAGATATCAAAAGTCTGTTAATATAGTGCCTGAACGGAAGGTCATGTTCAGGCAAAATTCGAATACCCGCCTGCCATGCAACATGCTCATAGTCAGAATAATAACCGGGGCATAGTGTTGACTTTTTGTGACTGCGATAAATCAACCCATAGGCATTGCGGGCAGGTCGAAATCCGAAACTCGAAACCCTGGCCCAGACCGTGTCTACAGATTAGTAGACTGATTCCCCTGGCTTAAACCGTAAAGTGCGGTACATACCAGGGCAGGATAGCACGTAGCACCAGGGCGGGCAAATCCGAATGCCAAATTAAGAAATGACCAAAACTGATGAACTCGTAAAAAGTCGTCACTCCGGTGAAAACCGGAGTCCATATAAGTTGCAACTATCTGAAAATACTGGATTCCGGCTTTCGCCGGAATGACAAAAAAATACGTTTTTTGACTTTTTACGAGTTAATCAAAACTAAGTAATCGGAAATCGGTGGTTTTTGTCATTGGAGCATTTGTGTTTTTGTCATTGTTTCGGCCAATCTTATAAAATGGGCGTGCTTCGAATTTCTGACCGAAAAACAGGAGGTTTTCGGTCAGCTACTAATATAGACACTATTTGCTATTAGCCAGTCTATTTGCACTGAGCTGCCCGCATGCCGCCGATATATCCTGCCCCTTGCTGTGACGGATAATAACTGTGTGGCCCTTTCTATTCAGGATTTCCCTGAAGTTGTTTATGACTGATTCTTCCGGTCGTCTGAAATCGCTGCCCTCATGTTCATTAAAGGGGATAAGATTAATTTTTGATCGCATCCCTTTCAGCAGCTCCGCAAGCCGGTTTGCATCTTCTGCTGAATCATTTATTCCCTTTATCAGAATATACTCGAACGTTATTTTGCCACCCGGTCTTAAATTATATCTGCGACATGCATCAAGCAACTCTGCTATTGGATACTTCTTATTTACAGGCATAAGAAAGTCACGAGTTCTATTATCTGTTGCGTTTAATGATACTGCAAGGTTAACCCTTGTTTCATTCCCCAGAGCAGAAAGCTTTGATACAAGACCCGATGTAGAGACCGTAACTCTGCGGCTCGAAAATCCAAGTCCAGAATCAGCATCGGTAATGGTGTCAATTGATCCGACAACATTTTTAAAATTTGCCAGAGGTTCCCCCATTCCCATAAAAACAATATTTGTAATAGGTTTTGAGTAAATTTGGTCTTTTAAGATGTCACGCACCTGAGCTATTATTTCACCTTTTGATAAATTGCGCACAAAACCGCCTTTTGCAGTAAGACAGAATCTGCAACCCTGTGCGCAACCCACCTGACTTGATATGCAAAGTGTATAATAATCCTTTTCCGGAATCAGCACACTCTCGATATGATTTCCATCTCCAAGTCTAAAAAGGTACTTTCTGGAACCATCCTGTGATTTTTCAATGCGAATTTTATCAAGTCGGTTAATAGTAAAATTAAGAGAAAGCAGTTCTCTGATCTCTTTCCCAAGATCTGTCATTATATCAAATGTATCTGCCTGACGACTGTAAATCCATTTAAGGATCTGTCCTGCGCGATAATTCTCTATGCCACGATCTTCAAGCCATGAAGCCAGTTGTTCTCTGGTTAAATCTTTAATATCTGTTTTGTTTGTTGAAGTTGTCATTATTTATACGTAACTCAGGTTATTGGGTTCACGGTTCACGGTTGGTTGCCTTGATCTCTTCATAAGCCCGTAGGCCTTCGAAAATCTAGGCTTTTTTGTCAGACGGTACACTTAAATACGAGTTTCAGATATTTTATATTTTGCAACACTTTAGCTTTTTGAGATGTTACGTTACCAAGCCTCAATATCTTCAAAACGTTTAATATCACTTCCTAACCTTGAACCTTGAACCATTGAACCATTGAACCGTGAACCTGAGCAGTTACGATTATTTTTGCTTGACATAACATTGGATAGATATTAATTTCAACTCTTTTAGAGAATTGATGTAATATTATTTAGGTGGTTAGACTGAAGGCTATAGACTGAAGGAAACAGATGATTTCTGGTGATTTCTGGTGATTTCTGGCAGGCTTTCCCCTAAAAGCCTTCTACCTTCAGCCTATTAACCTGAGTAGTTAAATCGGTGTATTATGTTTGACAACTTGACCGACAAGCTTGATTTAGTATTTAAAAAACTAAAAGGGCACGGCAAATTAACTGAAAAAAATATAGAGGAAGGTCTAAAAGAAGTTCGTATAGCTCTTCTTGAAGCCGATGTCCATTATAAAGTTGTAAAAAAACTTATTGCTGATATTAAGGAAAGATCTTTAGGGCAAGAAGTTATGGCCAGTCTTACGCCCGGCCAGCAGGTTGTCAAAATTGTCAATGATGAATTGACGAAAATTATGGGAGCCCGTCACGAAGATTTGAATCTTTCGGGTTCAAAACCTGCATCTATTATGCTGGTTGGCCTGCAAGGGTCCGGAAAGACAACTACGGCAGGGAAACTCGCTGTAGTTTTAAGAAAAAAAGGTAATAAGCCTTACCTTGTACCGGCAGATGTTTATCGCCCCGCTGCTATTGATCAGCTCAAAAAACTTGGCGAACAGTTATCTGTTCCTGTTTATCCCTCCACTGTAGAAATGGATCCGGTACAGATATGCCGGAACGCCAGGATTGCAGCACAGCAAGAGGGATGCGATATTCTTCTCATTGATACTGCAGGTCGCCTGCATATTGATGAAAAGCTGATGGCGGAACTCTCCAATATTAAGGATGCAGTTAAGCCGTCTGATATTCTTCTTATTGCTGATGCCATGACAGGGCAGGATGCTGTAAATATAGCAAAATCATTTGACAATGCCCTGGATCTTGGTGGTATTATTCTCACCAAGATGGATGGTGATGCACGTGGCGGCGCAGCGATTTCCATCAAATCAATAACCAATAAACCAATTAAATTTATTGGCGTTGGCGAAAAACTTAGTGAACTGGAACCTTTTCATCCGGACAGAATGTCCTCAAAAATACTGGGGATGGGAGACGTCCTTACTATTATTGAAAAGGCCCAGTCTGTGGTTGATGAAAAAAAGGCTGTTGAACTTGAAAAGAAGTTAAGAAAAAATGAGTTTACATTAGATGATTTCCGAGATCAGATGGTCCAGATACGCAAGATGGGTTCATTAAAAGATTTGCTGGGTATGATTCCTGGTTTTAGCAAGAATAAACATTTCAAAAATCTTGAAGTAGATGAAAAAGAATTTATCAGAATCGAAGCCATAATTAATTCAATGACATCTCAGGAACGGCGGCAGCACACCATAATAAAAGGAAGCCGCAGGAAAAGAATAGCCCAAGGCAGTGGTACAACTATACAGGATATCAACAAGCTTCTGAAAAATTATACACAGATAATGAAAATGATGAAGAAGATCAATAAAGGCGGCATGCGCGGATTAGGCGGAGGCATGCCAGCTTTTTAAGGAGTTAAAAAACATGGCGGTTAAAATTAGATTGGCAAGACATGGCGCAAAGAAACAACCTTTTTATAGAATTGTTGTGGCTGATGCTGAAAGCCCAAGGGATGGGAAATATCTTGAATCTGTCGGAACTTATAATCCTTTAAAAGATCCAGCTGAAGTTTCGCTGAAGAAAGAACGAGTCAGGCACTGGATGAATCAAGGTGCTATCCCTACAAACACTATAAAAAGCCTTTTAAAAAAAGAAGGTTTGTTCGCAAATTCTGATTAGTTTTTTTAATTATTTGCCCTGAATCTCAACAGCAACAAAGGAAAAGAAGCTATGAAAGATCTGATTAAGTACATTGCACAGGCTCTGGTAGATCATCCGGAACAGGTAGAGGTTTCTGAAGTAGAGGGTAATCAGACTTCGGTACTTGAACTTAAAGTGGCAAAAGATGATCTAGGAAAGGTAATTGGGAAACAAGGCCGAACAGCACGGGCAATGAGGACTATATTAAGCGCCGCCTCTGCCAAGATAAAAAAACGCTCGGTTTTAGAGATTATAGAATAAACTCGTGGGAGATAATGGTTCTCTTCTTATTGCAAAGATAGTCGGCACGCATGGCCTAAAGGGAACCATCAAAGTCTATTCTTATGCTGAATCTCTGTCTGTCTTTAAACCAGACAGTTTAATTCTCATAAGAAATACAAAAGGACATGAAGAGATCCATGCGGTAGACTGGGCAAACCCCCACAAGCAAATCATTTTATTGTCTCTGAAAGGTATTACTTCTATCTCTCAGGCGGAATCATTAATCGGTTCTGAGCTTTTTATAAGTAAAGCGGATCTTCCAAAACTGGAAGACGGAACCTATTACTGGTTTGATATTATAGGTCTTTCTGTTTTTACAATAGATAACGAGTACATCGGTCGCGTTGAATCGATAATTCCGACAGGCAGCAATGATGTCTTTGTTGTGAAAGACGGAGATAAAGAAATTCTGATCCCTGGAATTGAATCAGTTGTTTTATCGATAGATTTTAATAGGAAAATAATGACGGTGGATTTGCCTGACGGTTTATGATAGAGACCTTTGAAAAACGTTCAATTTTGTTCAAGTTCAAGGATGGCGAAGATTTTAACCGGAGGAATACATTGAGTATTTTGAGGATTAAAATTTGAGCCAGACGCAGAAATTGGGCAAAGGGGGACATTTTTCAAGGGTCTCTGATGGTTGCTTATAAATGAATTTTACTGTCCTGACTATCTTCCCGGAAATGTTTAAGCCCTTCTGGGCGCACGGTATTATAAAAAGGGCGATAGAACGGAACAAGATATTTGCTTCCACCATAAATATCAGAGATTTTGCAGAAGACAGGCATAAGATCACTGATGACCGTCCCTATGGTGGTGGTTGCGGAATGGTTATGAAGCCGGAACCCCTTGCCAGTGCTATTCGATCGGCCCAAAAAAAATTTCCTGATTCTATAACGATTCAGCTCACACCTCAGGGTAGAGTTTTTAATCAAAAGATCGCTCAAAAGCTTGCATTACATGATGGGCTTATTCTGGTTTGCGGTCGCTATGAGGGAATAGATGAACGCATCCGGATGAATTTAATAGATGATGAAATTTCGATAGGCGATTATGTACTTACCGGAGGCGAGCTGGCAGCAATGGTGGTAATAGATGCTGCAACCAGGCTAATCCCCGGCACATTAGGTGGAGTGGATTCTGCTGAAAAAGACTCATTTTCGGATGATCTTTTAGAGCATGCTCAATATACAAGGCCAAGGACTTTTGAAGGCGAAGATGTGCCCGAAGTTCTTTTGTCCGGCAACCACAAAGAAATCGAAAAATGGAAGCTGGAGACGTCGCTGATCCGTACCTTCCTGAAAAGAAAAGATCTGTTGAAAAACAGGCTGTTAAGTAAACAGGAAGTAGAAATTCTTAAAAAGTGGTGCCTGGATATTGAAAAAATTATACACTCCCAGACTTTACATAGCACTGATGCATTATCCGGTTCTTAATAAGAACGGAGAAATAATTGCATCTGCCGTAACAAATCTTGATCTGCACGATATAGCAAGAGCGGCAAAAACTTATGGAATAAGAAAATTCTTTGTTGTTACGCCTTTAAAGGAACAGAAAGAGCTTGTTAAAAAGCTTGTATCGCACTGGACTGACGGAACAGGCTCAAGATATAATCCAAAAAGGCGAGAAGCTTTAGAGCTGATAAGGGTAAAAGATTCTTTAAATGAGATAATGGATCATCTCAATAACGCAGGCGAAGGCTGTCCCAAGACGATTGTTACTTGCGCAAGGCAAAATAACGGAAACATAAGCTTCAGAAAGCTTCGCAACAAGATTAAAGATGGCAGGCCCTATATTCTGATTTTCGGAACTGGCTGGGGGCTTTCAGACAACTTCATCGCCGAAGCCGATTATCTTCTTGAGCCGGTAATGGGTGGCTCACATTATAACCACCTCTCGGTTCGGTCTGCGGCTGCCATTATAATGGATAGGCTGCTTGGAAATTAATAATCGTTAATGAGACTTAAACCTAAATTGAACGATTTTTTACTCGACCTGCACCAATCTCTTGCGCATCAAGGACTTGCGAAAAGTCTCGACATATCCATTGGTATGCCTACGATTTTCGCGAACCTTGCTGCATCAAGATCTTGGCACATTTCTTCGCAAAAAATCGCTCAACTTAGGTTGAAAATTCCGGTTAGTCCGGGTGGGGGAATATTATTATGCAAACAATAAAACAATTACAAAGAGAAATGATGCGGCTTGATTTTCCTGATTTCGCTCCAGGCGATACTGTTACAGTTAATGTTAAAATAAAAGAAGGTGAA
>Ga0180009_10003864_pt1 | contig 16827 bp, 15 predicted proteins | sample OS_PC_MetaG_FD_123537 | JGI IMG/M metagenome (GOLD analysis project Ga0180009, IMG submission 123537) | Groundwater microbial communities from the Aspo Hard Rock Laboratory (HRL) deep subsurface site, Sweden - OS_PC_MetaG | ecosystem: Environmental > Aquatic > Deep subsurface > Groundwater...
CTAAGTTCCTGCTCTGGAAGGAAGTGTACCTGAAAGATTCCACGAGCTCCCCAATGCTCTCAATTCTATTCAAATCAAGGTGCCTTATCGGCTCTCTCAGAAAATCTCTTCTCCTCAATTATTCAGCCTCTTCTTCAGCATCTCGAGCACAGTCTTGGCATCTGCCCTTCCTATCGTTTTCCGCATGACCTGCCCTACGACAAAATTCAGCGCTTCGCTCTTACCATTGAGATAATCCTGTACAGCTTTTTGATTCTCTGCTATCGCTTCTTCCACAGCCTTCCCAACCACATCTTCCTCTGTGATTCTCTTAAGTCCTTTTTCTTCTATAACCTGCCAGGCCGGTTTATGCTCTTCAATAATGCCCCTGATAACGAGTTCTCCACTGCTTGCTGTGATTTCTCCCGAATTCATCAATTTCAGTACTATAATTACGTCCTCTGCTGTAAGACCGCTTTCAGAAAAAGTTTTATTATCAAAGTTCAATTTTTTCTTAATTATATGCCGGAAAAATGGAGCAGCGATTTGCGGGTCTATTTCCCTACATACTTCTTCGAAGGCATCCGCCATTTCAATCTCGCTTGTTATAGTCCATGCGTCATCTTTTTTGATTCCGTACTGCTTGATAAATCTCTGCTCTTTCAGGTGCGGAGCTTCAGGCATGATTTTTTTAATTGCCTCGATTTTTTCGTTCGTTATCGCGAGTGGAGGAATATCCGGGTCTGGAATGTATCGGTAGTCTTCTGCCTCCTCCTTGACCCGCATCGTTTTGGTTATCATTTGAGCTTCAAGAAAAGCTCTCGTTTCACGCTTCACGGCAACTCCTCTGTTGCGCAAGTTTTTCTGCCTCGTGATTTCGAATTTCAGCGCTCGATAGGCGCCTTTTACCGAGTTTATGTTTTTTATCTCGACCCTCGCCCCGCCCTCAAGGGAGATGTTTGTGTCCATCCGCATCGTGCCCCCTTCGAGGCGTACCTTCCCTGTGTAGGAGAAAACCTTGATGAGCTCGCGAAGGAAGTTTCGCCCGTCTTCTGGGCTGTATATCTCCGGGGCAGTAACTACTTCAACGAGAGGTACTCCGGAGCGGTTGTAGTCAACCTTTCCTGTAATCGGGTCGTACTTTCCCGGGTCTTCCTCGAGGTGCACTTCCCAGATTCCCACCCCATTGAGACTTCCGTTCTTGCCTATCGGCAGCGAGGTTCGCTGGTAGCCGGAGGGCAGGTCAGGATAATCGTAATGCTTGCGCTGGATGTAGATCGGTTCTTTAACAATTTCGCAGCTGAGCATAAGAGCAATCTCGACAGCAGCATCTATCGCATCCTGGTTGACTGGGTAAGGTTTTGCCCCGGGCATGCCCGTGCACACCTCGCACACATTGGTATTCGGTGCAGCATCTCGATAGTTCGTCGGAGAATCGCAGTATAGCTTGGTTTTTGTATTCAGCTGTTCGTGAATTTCGAAGCCGATTATGACTGTCTTCATCTTATCACCAAATGTATCTATCAGTTTCGGATATAGAGTGTTGCAGCTCCTCTATCCTCTTTTCAGAGAAGCCTGAAAATCCTTTAATAATTTCGACTATTGCTTTGACCTGGCCTATAACATCTGAAAACTCCTGGAGGGTAAAAGACATTTTATGATGAATTTCAAAGAATAAGGAATTCACGAAAATTGCACCTTCGTAAGTTTTAACCGCCTCCTGAAGAATTTCCAATCCTTCTTTCTTACGTAGCTCCTCTTTAAAATTATCCACACGAGAATTAACCTCAGTCACCTGCTCCCTAATTTTGGCATATTCCTCTTTAAGCTCTGCGTAGTATTTACCGAGCTCATGGTAAATTCGCGAGACCTTCGAACTGATTTCTCCGACTTTCTTTAATTTTTTGGCCTCGGGTTCTCTCACGGTTTTTCCGAGATCTAAGGAAAGAGCGGCAAACTCCTGTTGTGCGTTCTTTATTTTTTTATTAAAATTCTCGAGTTTTATGAAGAAATCTCCTGCGTCTATGAACATTATCCTGAAACCTCCTCCTCAAACGCATACATCACGTTCAAAATCTTCTGCTCGCTCAGCGGCGCTCCCTGCAACTGCAGACCCACCGGTATGCCTTCTACTTCTCCCGCTTTTATTACGCCTCCTGGTATTCCTGCAAGATTCGTTGGCACTGTCAAGACGTCATAGCCGTACATGACGAGGGGGTCGGTGATTTTTTCTCCTAATTTGTGCGGAAGTTTGGGCACAGTAGGACCTGCGATAACATCCACGTTCTTCAGGGCAGCGAGCAGTTCTTGCTTAATCAGGCTGCGAAATTGCAGCGCTTTTTTGTAATATTTTCCAGAATATTCCTTCTGGCTTATGTACTTCCCGAGCAAAATCCTGCGCAAAACCTCTCTGCCGCAGACTTCTTCAATTTTGCAGCCGTAGCGGCGCCCATCAAATTTTCGAGTCGCAGAGAAGAATTCAACGAAGACCGTGAGATAATAAGCCGAAAGACCTTTGCCAAGATTGGGCAGCTGCACTTCAACAATTTCTGCGCCCAGGGTTTCAAGTTTTTTGAGCGCTTTTTTTATGGCACCCATGATTTTGGGGTCTGTATATTCTTCGAATTCGCTTGCAACACCGATTTTGCAGCCAGCTATATCCTTGCTCAAATTTTTCGAGTATTCCTGCTTGGGCGCATTGATGGTCGTGCACTCCCTTGGATTGTAGCCTGCTATCACTTCGAGCATTAATGCTGTGGAATAAACATCCTTCGCAATAGGTCCGATTTGGTCGAGACTCATCGCAAGGTCAATTAGCCCATACCTCGGCACTAAACCATATGTGGGTTTAAAACCTACAACGCCGCAGTGAGAGGCAGGATTTCGAATGCTACCTCCAGTGTCGCTTCCAAGCGCAGCATCACAGAAGTCTGCCGCAACCGCTGCTGCGCTTCCAGAAGAAGAGCCTCCCGGAATTCTTCCGATAGCAGCAGGGTTCTGCGCAGCACCGAAATAGGAAGTTTCTCCAGAACTGCCGCAGGCGAACTCGTCCATGTTTGTCATACCGATTATAACTCCGTCCTCTCTCTTTATTCTCTCGATGACGGTTGCGTCGTAGGCGGAAACGTAATTTTCCAAAGTTTTCGAAGCGCAGGTAGCTCTCAAGCCTCGAACGTTTATGTTGGACTTTATCGCAATAGCCAAGCCGGCGAGTTTTCCTGCCTTGCCATGTCTGATTTTTCTATCAATCTTTCTGGCTTCCTCTAGGGCATTTGGATTCAGCTCGATAAACGCATTGATTTTTTTGTTCTCTTTTTTGATTTTATCGAGGTAGCAAGAGACTTTTTCTTCTGTGTCCATCTACTCAACCCACTTCCCTACTTCCATCACGAAGCTTCCCTCTTCGTCGAGCTTGGGAGCGTTCTTTTTGATTATTTCCTTGAATCTTTCATCGACTTTCGCCTCGCCGCCGCTCCGGGTTATGTTTATCTCTTCAACGACATAGTAGGTCTCGCTCAGGTTGATTTCCCCGAGCGCCTCGGAAAGCTCTTTCAAAACTTTTTCTGCCTCTTTCTGGATTTCCATTTTTTCATCTTACATTTTTGTCTGCTTTGTTTATAAAATTCGCAGGTACTCCTCGATGCTTTTTCCCTTTTCTTTTGCAAGTTTTCTTAACGCTTTGTCAACACCTGTCGAGTACTGGACTGCTTTTTTCTCCCTTGCATAAATGAATTCGGGCAAGCTTCTTTTCCTTGCAACTTCTTTCAGGATATACTTTCTTATGCCATCTTTTATTTTTAAGCCAACCGGAGTGCTCAGCGCAACTTTAACAGCCTCACCATCCAGATAAGGAACTCCGAGCTCCAGAGAGTTTGCCCTTGCCGTCGCAATGTCACGGAGTATGTTTACTTTTAAAAGCTCTTCCACGTCGCTGCGAAGCGCCTTTTCCAGTTTATCTTGCTGCATTCCCAGGTATCTACTGTAACCCGCAAAGAGCTCATCTGCCCCCTGCCCGCAGAGCACGAGTTTGTGTCCGTCTTTTTTGGCTTCCTCGCAGGCAATATAAAGAGGGATCTCTATTCCGACGTGCATTGTACTGCAGGAGTTTATCGCAGCGATAACTTTTCTTGCATAGCTTTCGATTTCATCAATGCTAATCACTCTAATTTTTATTTCATTAAAAAATTTTCTTGCTTTTTCTATTTGCACAAGCTCGGCAGAATCTTGCATGCCGACCGAATAGAGCGTCGGCTTTTTCTCCAAATCCTCGCAGAGCTTCGCTATGAGAGAGCTGTCCAGACCTGCGGAGAATAGAATTCCGAATTTTTCAAAGCCACGAGTTGCTTTAATAACAGCATCAGTAAGGGTATTGTCCAATTTCACAATCCAATTAATCATTTAGAAAGATTTAATTACTTTATAATATTAAAAGCAACGCATGAAAAAAGTAAAGCTGTTTATTCCGGGTCCCGTGGAGCTTTCTCAAGAAGTTTTGCTTGCGATGGCACAGCCGCCCATAGGGCACAGAACGCCCGATTTTGAGGAGATGCTCGTCCAGTGCTGGAATGATTTGAGGGATATATTCCAGACAAAGAACGACGCCATACTAATCACGGGCTCAGGTACAGCTGCAATGGATGCTGCAGTGGCGAGCACGATTCAAGAAGGCGAGGAATTCATCTGCATAGGCGGCGGCAAGTTCGGAGAGAGATTCAAGGACATAGTTCAGAGCTACGGCGGAATGGCGAAAGAGGTAAAAGTAGAATGGGGAAAAACTGCAGATGCAGCGCAGATTGAGAAAGTCGTCTCGCAGAGCGATGCGAAGGCGATAACTCTGACTCATAACGAAACTTCGACTGGAGTGCTGCACAGTGCAGAAGCAATCGGCAGGATTGCTAAGAAATACGATTTGTTATTCATAATGGATGCGATAACCTCGCTCGGCGGAGACTATGTGAAGACTGACGAGTGGGGCGTAGATATATGCATTGCAGGCTCGCAGAAGTGTTTGGCAGCACCTCCGGGTTTAGCAATGCTGAGCGTAAGCGAGAAAGCATGGGAAGTTATTTTGAACAACAAGACGAGAAATTATTACTTGAACCTAGCTTCTTACAAAAAATCTTTGGACAAAAAAACTACTCCCTTCACGCCTTCTGTAACTCTGGTTTATGGCTTGCACGCTGCGCTGCAGGCTTTGAAAAAAGAAGGGTTAGAGAAAAGGATAAAAAGGCACCGCTTGCTGGCGAAGGCTGCGAGAGAAGCGATAAAAGCTGTGAACTTAGAGCTGTTTCCAAGCGAGAGCATAGCCTCGAATACAGTTACTGCGATAAAAATTCCGCATGGTTTAACTGACGGCGACATAAAGGAAAGGCTGAACAGAGATTTCGGAATTCTTTTAGCAGGCGGGCAGGAGCACCTAAAAGGAAAAATCTTCAGGATAGGGCACATGGGGAATATTAGCTACCTGGATTTGATGGAAGTAATTTCTGCTTTGGAAGTCGTCTTGAAAAGAGCCGGACATAAATTTGAGCTGGGAAGCGGAGTAAAAGCTCTAGTGAAGGCGATAGCCGAAACTATCTAAACCTCGGTCTTTTTGAAATTCTATTCGGTAGAGATAGCTTCCTGAAAGGCTTTCCTGCCGTTTCTTTTTTTATTCTTTCAATGAGCTCTTCTTTTGTCAGTTTTTCCTGCTTCCCTCCTTTAGAGCGAACTCGAACGGTCAGAACTCCGCTCTCTATCTCTCTGCCGCCTATGACGGCGATGTATGGCACCCATTCCTTTTCTGCGCTCCTTATTTTTTTATCCAGAGTATAGCTTTCGTCGTCCAAGTCTGCTCGTATATTGCTGTTTTCTAATTCAGAAAGCAAAGCGGCACAGAAATTAAGGTAGCTATCTGCAACAGGCATAATTCGCACCTGCGTCGGCGATAGCCACAGCGGCAGCATTGGCTTCTCACCCTGCTGTGCTCGAAGCCACTCGTTTTCAAGCATCGCATACAAATTTCTGTCAATGCCTCCGCTTATGCTTGCGTGCAGCATCAGCGGGTGCTTTTTGCTTCCATCCTCGTCAACGTAGCTTATATCGAATAGCTCAGTATTCTCAGCGTCTATCTGTACTGTAGAGAGCGCAGCTGCTTTGTTTAGTGCATCGTTTATGCTGAATTCGAACTTCATGACGAAGTAGAAGAAGCGCTTATCCCACAGCTCTACCAAAATCGGCTTGCCCGCAATATCCGCAAGCTCTCTCGCAAAATCCTCGTTCTCGTAATAGAAATCTTTAACGAATCGCATCGCAACGTCGTAGTCCAAGCCTATATCGCTCATCCATTTCATGCTGAGCTTGTACTGGTTTATGAACTCCTGCTTAGCCTGCTCCATATCCCTGCACAGCGTATGCATGTCCGGCATAGTAAAAGTTCTCAGCCTCTTCAAGCCTGCAAGCTCCCCTTTCTGTTCCCTTCTGAATGAATAGTGCGTAAGCTCGTAAAGCTTCAGCGGCAAATGCTTGTACGAAATTGTCATGTCGTGCTTAATCAAATACTGCCCGAAGCAGGCTGCAAAGCGCAGGAAGTATTCCTTGTCCTCGCTTTTAACGATGTACTGCCTCGCAGGGAAGCGGTCCAGATACTTGCTGAGCTGCGGGTGCTCAATGTCGTACATTATCGGCGTCTCAACCTGCATTGCACCGTAGTTGGTTAGGATGCTCGTGACGTGCTCTTCGAGCAGCTGCTTGATTAGCTCTCCCTTCGGGTACCATCTCATGTTTCCAGAGTCAGACCCCGGCTCGTAGTCAACGAGTTCATGCTCCCGCATTAATTTTATATGGGGCGGCTCTCTCGGTACAGCTCTTGTACCAGATGTCTCGTACTCGTAGAATATTTTCAAGCCCCGATAGTTCGAAAAGTCGAACTCGCTGGCAGGCATCAGCTTTCCTTTATGCAGTATAAACCAGTGCCTTTCTATTTTCTTCTCAGCTTTTACAGCCTCTGAGACTTTTTCCTTAACCTCGCTTACAACGATTTCTCTCGACAGCTCGCTCAGCGGGTGACCCTTGCAGCTGAGTTGGAAACTCTTGTACCAGCCGAACGGAGCCCTCTTAACAGAATATTTTTCTTTTAGCAGAGCTTCTAAGTCTTTCAGAATTTTCACAGCAACACTAGGTTTCGCAAGCGAAGAGCTTAGATGCGCATAAGGGTAGAGGAATATGTTCTTCGCTTTTACCTCGCCATAAACATTCGTTATCTCTTCGCCCGCCTGCATCACCGCTTTCTCAGGCCCCTCCTCGTCTGCTTTTTCTACAGCAATGAAAGCCACGAGGACCTCGTCGGTCCTCTGCGTTTTCAATTCTTCAGAAATCTCCTCAGCTATCTTGGTCTTGCTTTCGACTTTATATTCTAAGTAATCAGCGTGAATGAGCAGTATTTTCATGCTTTGCAATTAAGTAAATTAATATAAAACTCTTTGCATATTGATAGCATGATTCAAATAAGCATAAAAACTTCCAAGGAAGTGCAATTTATCGATATAACCAGCGAGATAGAAAGAGTCGTCAGAGAATCAGGAGTAAAAGAAGGCGCTGCAAATATATTCACCAAGCACACTACGACAGCGATAATCATAAACGAGAACGAGCCTGGGCTGCTGAAAGATTACGAAAAGTTGGTTGAGCTTGTTCCGAAGGGCAGGGGATATGAGCACGACAGAATCGACGACAATGCGCACGCTCACTTGCGCTCAATTCTCCTAGGTCCGAATAAAGTTGTTCCAATAATTAAAGGAGAGCTTGCCCTCGGAACATGGCAGAGGATATTCCTAGCAGAGTTCGACGGTCCCAGGGTCAGGGAAGTCGTGGTACAGGTTTTTCATCTCTTTTAAAAATAGCTTTATATGCCGTCCTGCAGATTATAAAACATGAAGTTCATCCGGGATTCGATTCACGGGGATATTTTTTTAACGCAGGTCGAATTTAAAGTCGTAGACACCCCTGAGTTTCAGAGGCTGCGGAGGCTTAAGCAGCTTGGCATGACTTATCTCGTTTATCCGAGCGCAAACCACACTCGTTTCGAGCATTCTCTCGGAGCGCTGCACCTAGCCGGCAGAGTTGCTGACAGACTCGGGCTGAGCGAGGAAGATAAGAAGAAAATCAGAATCGCTGCGCTTTTGCACGACATTGGTCACGGTCCGCTGTCCCATACTTCAGAAGCGCTCTTGGAGTGCTACTTGAACGAATCGCACGAAAAAATAACCAGAAGCATAGTTGAGAGTTCTGCAATCGCTGCAATTATAGAAAAAAGCGGCATTGAGGCAAGAGACGTTGTTACGATTTTGCAGGGCAGCAGTTATCTGAGCAAGATAATCTCAGGCGAGTTTGACGTAGACAGAGCGGATTTTCTGGTCAGAGATGCGCATCATACCGGCGTTGGTTACGGCATAGTAGATTTGGACCGCTTAATAAATACAATGCAGATTTTCAAAGGAAATTTGGTTGTCGAGGGGGGCGGATTAAAAGCAGTTGAAGCGCTGCTCGTTGCGAGATTTTTAATGACCCCTACGGTTTACCTGCACCACACGAGCAGAATAGCGGATGCCATGTTTCTGAAGGCTACTGAAAGAGCCATTGAGGAAGGCTTGCTGCACTACGAAATGCTCTACAAAATGGACGACTACGACATACAAAATCTATTCAGGAATTCTTCCGGCTATGTTCGAGAAATGGGCGAGAGATTCGATGAAAGAAAGCTTTTCAAAAAAGCGTACAGCAGGGAATGGTACGAGCTGGATGCTTCGCTGAGAGATAAGTTACTTAAGTTGAGAAGAAAAGTTGAAAAATGGCGGAAGTTGGAAGACGAGATTGCTGGCGAATGCAGTTTAAATCGCGGCTATGTGTTGCTGGACATACCCTCACTGCCTTATAAAGAAATGAGAGCCTCGATTTTAAAAGACGGAAAGCTCCTAAAACTTGAGGAAGCCTCACCCTTAGTTAAAATATTGAAGGAAGCGTGGAAGGGGCAGTGGGACGTTGCGATTTATACTCCGAAGGAGCATGTAGAAAAAGTCTCAAAAGTAGAGCTGGAGAATTACCTCTAACTTCCAGCCTAGTGAAATGTGGTCAGATAATCAGCTATATTTGAAATAAACTTTGGGTTGTCTAGGACAGAGTTGTACGGGCTTGTCAGGACGGTAAAATCACTGAGTGCCAGAATACGCTTATCATCGAGGAGCACAGCAGCTGCAAATTCTTTTCCTTCTTTTTTTGAGGATAGAGTATTTTCGTCCGTAAGTATTATCCCTCCTTTAGGAGAAGTTATCGAACCTGCGGCGTAGAAAGCGATTTTACTCAGATTCTCGGTCACGCTGCTCTGCTTGAAATTCTTCAGGAAGATGTACTGGAAGTTACCGTCATTCTCCTTTAAGTTGTACAGATAATCGTCCTCGAATATTATTCCGAATTTCAGGGAAAGGCTGTTCATCTCGCTCGTTCTTCCCGGGTCAGCGATTAAAAGCAGTGTTCTATTTCTGTTCAGAAATTTCTCCACCAGCGAAGTTTCTTCGCTTGAAAAAGCTTTTTCCGGAGCTATAACAACGAATGCGCTTGCGTTTTCTAGAGCTGCACTGAGCTTCTCAGCCTCCCGCAGATATTCGATTGTGCAATTTCTGGAAATGATTCTTGAGTAAAGAGCATTTAGCTCACTGGGCGAAAAATTATTTTCGTGCGACAGATCGAGCACAACTACTCCTCCAGCCTTCTTTTCAAACACATCAGCAAATTCTGCGGCAGCCGGTTTGACGAGCGTAATGTTCTCCAGCTCATACATCTTGACAGGAGGAGGAATATATATTCCCCTGTAGAAAATCAAAACCTGCAGCATTACAAAGCCTATTACCAGCGACGCAAAAAGAATTTTTCTCATTTTTCAAACTCCATGTAGATGTAATAATTTATCGGTGCAGTGTTCGTAGGTGAGCGGAGGAGAGTTTCATTCACGAGGAACGCCATGGCAGCTCGCGTGAGGTTCATCTCTTTTGCAATGTCTATAACTTTATAATTCGCTATGCCAGCGAGCTGCGCAGCTTTTTCTATCGCATCGTTGGTAGAGCCGATTTCATCTATAAGCCCATACCTCAGAGCAAGAGTGCCGATATAAACCTCTCCCTTTGCAAGCTCCTCCTCGGTCATATCCAGCCTGTCCTTCCTCTGGAGCATTACAGCTTGAAGGAAAGTTTTCTTAACCATCTGCGTTTGATAAGCCCAGTCTCTTCTCGATGCTCCCGTTTCTTTAAACGGGCCTGTGATTAGAGTATCTTCGTCAAGTCTCTCTGGAGTAGGCAGCTTTGTAATAACCCCGACGCTTCCCACTATCGAGGTAGGCTTGGCATAGATATAGTTTGAGGCGATAGCAATGTAGTAAGCGCCAGAAGCGCCAATGCCGTTTATCGAAGCTACGAGCGGCTTCTCTTTTTTCAGTTCAAGTGCACTCATGTATATCTCCTCACTCGCTGAAGCGAGTCCGCCTGGACTGTTTATCTCCAGCACCACTGCTTTAATGCTTCTCTCTCCCTTCGCATATCTGAGCATGCTCGCAACTTCCCTTGCAGTAATGCCGCCCATGCGCTCCTCGTCACTAATAGTGCCGCTTATCGTTATTACCCCTACTTTGGGCTGCGTTACAAAAGCATTGAAAATTATGTAACCTATAATTAAGGCAGACAAAATTAAGAATATTCGAGAGGTGCTTAGACTGCGCAGCGCTTCTCTTACAGCCATATTTTTCCTTTTGGCAATCGTTATATATAACTTTGCTTAAAGCATTACCTATGAAAATCCTTTTAGCCGTAACCGGCGCCTCCGGCGCTATATACGGGTTGAGACTGTTAGAAGTTTTGAAGCAAAAAGGCGTGCAAACTGAATGCATAGTGTCTGATACAGCTAAAAAAATTATTAAGCATGAGATTGGAGCCTCAAAAATTCCAAAAGGATGCTACAGCGAGAAAGACATCGAGGCACCTTTTTCAAGCGGCTCTTTTAAAATAGATGCAATGGTTGTTGCGCCCTGCAGCATGAAAACTCTCTCAGCAATAGCAAACGGCTTTTCCCACAATTTGATAACCAGAAGTGCAGATGTTGCTATCAAAGAGAAAAGAAGGCTTATACTCGTTCCCAGGGAAACTCCCCTTTCTGTAATTCACCTAGAGAACATGCTGAAGCTGGCGAGACTGGGCGCTGTCATTCTTCCTGCAATGCCAGGATTTTATCACAAGCCAAAGAAGATAGAGGATTTGGTAGACTTTATAGTAGGCAAGATTCTGGATTCTCTCGGAGCGGAAAACGAGCTTTACAAAAGGTGGGGCTAGTGCAGTTTCGAAAGTTTATTAAAAAAGAAGTTGTAATAAAAAAAGTTTCTACAGAATACGAGATTGCAAGAATACTGCAAGAAAATCAGGATAAGACTGTTTTTTTTGAAAGAGTCAGGGGCTATGATTTCAAAGTCGTTGGAAACGTTATTCCTTCCAGAGAAAGCATATGCAGGGCTATCGGAACTACTAAAGAAGGCTACATAAATACTGTTTTAAATGCGCTGGACAATCCTGTTGAGCCAGTGGTTGTTAAAAAAGGAGAGTGCTACGAAGTTGCTAAGAAAAGCCTTAATGAGCTGCCGATTTTAAAGCACTTTGGGAAAGATGCAGGAAAGTACATTACTTCGGGCATAGTTATAGCCAAGGACCCTGAATATGGCAGAAATGTTTCTGTACACAGGATGCTTGTGCTCGGCGATAGAAAGCTGGCAATTCGTCTTGTCGAGCGCCACCTTTATCTCTACCACCAGAGAGCAGAGCAGCGAGGCGAGCCCTTGGAAGTTGCAATTGCAATCGGCATTCATCCTGCGGTTCTATTTGCTGCCTCTTATTCTCCTACCTTAGGATACGATGAGCTCAAGCTCGCATCCTCGCTCTCTGGCAAACCTGTGGAGCTGGTAAAGTGCAAGACTGTTGATTTAGAAGTGCCCCGCTATTCAGAGATTGTGATAGAAGGAAAAATACTTCCGAAAGAGAGAGCAGATGAGGGACCTTTCGCAGACATTACAGGTACTTACGACATCGTCAGAAAGCAGCCGCTGATCGAGGTTTCGTACATTGCACATAGAAAAGAGCCAATCTATCATGCATTGCTTAACTCAGGAATAGAGCACAGGCTGCTCATGGGCATGCCCCAGGAGCCGAGAATATACGACGCTGTGAAAAAAGTTGCAGACATAAAAAATGTTTGCCTGACTGAAGGAGGCTGCAGCTGGCTGCACGGAGTGGTTGCGATTTCTAAGAGAAGCGAGGAGGACAGCAAAAAAGCTATTCATGCTGCGCTGCAAGCGCACCCGAGCATGAAACACGTTGTTATAGTCGACGATGATATAGATATTTTTGATCTACGCAGCGTGGAATCTGCAATAGCGACGAGATTTCAGGCAGACAGAGATGCGGTTATAATAAAGAACGTGAAGGGTTCTTCTCTAGACCCGAGCGCAAGCAAGACAGGGCTTACCGCAAAAGTTGGTATAGACGCTACAATACCACTGGGCATGGAAAAAGATTTTGAGAGAGCGAAGGTGCAAGCGTAAGCTATTTATATGCGAAAAATCCAAAATCTTAGTGCCTGTGGAGCAACGTATCTACTTTTACTAGTTCCATGGGCCCCTCCCCCATTTAAAATTGACGTCTGTGTTCTTTAGGTTTTTGTTGTTTTCTTAGAAGGTTTTTTTGCTGCCAGTTTCTTTTCTGGTTTTTTCTCAACTTTCTTTTCTGCTGGTTTTTCCTCTTTCTTCAGGTTTTCCAGCTCGGCAGATGCTTTCTTTATAATGTCTTTGAAATGCTTGATTTCCTTCTCTCTCTTTGCTATAGCTCTCTCATAATTTTCAATGGTTTTCTCAATTTTTTTTATTTTCGGATGCATTCTCTCGCCTCCTAGTGAAGTGCAAGGCGCAATACCCACTTCCTTGCTAGCGCAAGTGAGGAGGTATATTTAAATGCAACTAGTATTTATTAATATGCACCTGACCAAGGACGAGGAAAAGATTCTTCGGGGAGAGGAAGGAGAAGCAGCGAAGAAAGCGATGGAGCTGCTCGTAGTTCTGGGAGACATCTACGGAGCAGAGAAGCTGATAGATGTTGCGAGCGTTCAGGTCTCCGGGGTTTCCTATGCCACGATTGGGGATGCAGGCCTGGATTTTCTGGAGGACTGGGCTTCTAAAGGTTCCAAATCCAGAGTTTTCGCTACCATGAATCCTGCTGGTATTGATTTAGAGAGATGGAGGGAGTTCGGTTTTAAGGAGAACTTTGCGAAGAAGCAGCTCCGCATAGTCAAAGCTTACGAAGCAATGGGCATGCGTCCTTCCTACACATGTACTCCTTACTTGGTCGGAAACCTGCCTCACTTCGGGGAGCACATAGCGTGGGCAGAATCGAGCAGCGTGGTTTTTGCCAACAGCGTTTTGGGAGCGAGGACGAACAGGGAGAGCGCAGTCTCAGCACTTGCCTCAGCCTTGCTCGGAAAAACCCCTTACTGCGGCTTGCACCTCGAAGAGAACAGGAAAGGCACCTTTACCGTGGAAGTTGAAACAGAGCTGCGAAGCGAGGCTGACTATTCTGCGATGGGCTACTATGTTTCGGGTTACGAGGGAGTGCCAGTATTCAAGAACATCTCTTCCGTAAGGAAGATGGTAGGTATGCCAGCTTCCTATCGGAAATCGCCAAGCACAGAAGAGCTAAAAGCTCTCAGCGCTGCGCTCGGCGTGGGCACAATAGATATGTTTCAAATTCTGGGAATCACTCCCAATACCTGCGCAGAGAAAGGGGAAAAAATAGAATTCGAGAGAGAGGAGCTGAAGGAAGTGTATGAAAAACTGAACAGCGCAGAAGAGGTAGACGCCATCTGCATCGGCTGCCCTCACTGCAGCATTGCAGAAATATTAAAAATTGAGCAGCTGAAGCCAGAGCGAGAAGTCTGGGCATTCACCGCCAGGCAGAACAAACCCCTGGTGGAGAAGTGCATTAAAAACAAAAAAATAAAAGTAATCTACGACACCTGCATGGTCGTTTCTCCGCTGGGAGATTTGGAAATAGAGGCGGTGGGCGTAAATTCTGCAAAGGCAGCGTTTTACTGCACAAATCTTTCGAAGCTCAAAGTTCGGTTTGATTCGCTGGAGAATTTGTTGAAGTAGTATCTGCGCTGTTTTGAATTTTCTGTATAATAAGAAAGCCAATGGGCGGCGGAGGCTGGGTGTGAGGCGCCGGTATCAGCAAGTTTTGCTTTCATTCTTCCCTGCTTTTTCTCCCCTTTATCACAAGCCCAAAGATCACGGCGAGCATCAGAAGGAGGGATATTGCATGTCTAGATCGTTTCTCTGTGTATGGGATAGATCGGTTCAAAGCCAAACACCGGGCCATGCAGCGAAGAACACCATGCCCGAGAACCAGAGAAATTTTTTATTCTTCAATCGCATCCACCTTCAGCTATATATGAAACAACCCCGCTTTTCCGCCTTCACTAATCTTTTATACTACAAGAATTATAATTAAAGGCATGGCATATGACTTCCTAACGGGTGAAAAGAAGAAAGAAAGATTGGGAGGTCTGCTGGGCGAGGTAATGGAGGAGAGGGAGAGGTACTACTTCCTCGATGCCCTGGAAAAAGCGGAGCTAGAGAAGGATAAGGACGTGGAGATACTCGACGAGGGTGCAAAGTACAAAATAATCAGGAAAAAAGACGAAAATATGCCCACTTACATAATCTCACTTCCAGACATGACCAAGAAAGACAAAAAAATTTTGAGGGCGGTTGAAAAGCGAGCCATAGCAGAGATAGCTATAGACCCTGAAAGCATCCTAGATATAAAAAAGAGGAGAAAGACTTTCGTAAAAGAAGTCATGAAAATAATAGAGCGCTACTACCCTGACCTGCTTCTTTCGCAGCGCCGAAACTTCGCAGAACTTATAGTGCAAAACATGATTGGCTACGGCTTGCTGGAATTTCTGCTCGCAGACGATGCTCTGGAAGAAGTGATGGTGGTAGGAACAAAGAAAAGGGTATACGTCTACCACAGAAAGCATGGAATGTGCAAAACGAATATAGTTTTTGAAGACGATGCTGAGATAATAAACATCATAAATAAAATAGCGAGGGCGGTAGGACGCAGGGTAGATATGAGCGCTCCTCTCCTCGACGCCCGCCTGCCGGACGGAAGCAGGATAAATGCAACCCTCCGTCCGGTTTCTCTGGACGGTCCCTCGCTCACTATAAGAAAGTTCAAGGCAAATCCGTTTACAATAGTGGATTTAATAGATTTTAAAACGCTTACTCCAGAGCTCGCTGCTTTTCTCTGGCTCGTGGTCGAAGGCTTTGGAGTCAAGCCGGTAAACGTGCTCGTTTCAGGAGGAACTAGTTCTGGAAAGACCACGACGCTCAACTGCCTGGGTTCTTTCATTCCCTCCTCGGACAGGGTTGTAACGATAGAGGATACAGCTGAACTTCAGCTGCCCGTGGAGCACTGGATCAGGCTGGAAACCAGACCGCCAAATATCGAGGGAAAGGGAGGAATATCCATGGATGTGCTCCTGAAGAATGCGCTGAGAATGCGCCCTGACAGAATAATCGTGGGCGAGGTTCGGGGGCCGGAAGCGTATGTGCTTCTCGCCTCGATGAACACGGGTCAAAACGGCTGCCTCGGCACTCTGCACGCCAACACAGCTAAAGAGACTATTACAAGAATTGTGAGCGCACCTATGAGCGTCCCGAGGATAATGATTCCCTCCTTGAATTTAATTTTAATGCAGAATAAATTTACCTACCGTGGGAAGCTCGTGCGGCGCATAACCGAAGTTGCAGAGATTACAGGAATGGAAGACGGCAAGATTAAAATGGAAATTATATACCAACACGACCCGAGGGACGACAGAGTAAAGCCGACTGGAGTGCCTGCTTCTATAAAAAAGGAACTTGCCGAGCTCAGAGGAATGGATGAAAAGGAAGTGGAGGAGGAGATAGAGAGGAGGCAGGAAATCATAGAATATATGGTTAGAAAAGGCATAAGAAGTATAGAAGAAGTGGGCAGTTTAATTAACGAATATTACGCCTCACCCGAAAAATTATTTGAAAAACTCAACGACAGGGAAACTAAAGAAGAGAAGGCCGAGAAAATCCTCAAGCAAGATTCTTCGTACAAAATAGTTCAGATTGAGGGAGAGCGGAACCTGCTATACATTGCACCTCTGCCAGAGCTTTCGAGCGAAGAGAAAATCCTCCTCAAGAGAGCTGAAGAAACTGCAATAAATGAAATTGAAGTAGATCCAACGAGTCTTTTGGACAGAAAGAAAGCTGAGGAGATTTTTTTAAAAAAGGTGCTGGAAGTTATAAAGGAAAATTTTCCAGAGATAACTCCTACGAGGAGGGAAGATTTCGCAAGGCTGATTGTTCCAAACATGCTCGGCTACGGCTTGCTGGAATTTCTGCTTGCAGACGATGCCCTGGAAGAAGTGATGGTAGTCGGTACAAACAAGCCTGTTTACGTTTATCACAGAGAATATGGGGCATGCAAGACAAACATAACCTTTGAGAGCGAAGATGATATTTTGAGGATAATCGAAAGAATAGCCAGGTCTGTGGAGAGACGAATAGACAGGGCAACTCCTCTACTTGACGCAAGGTTGCAGGACGGCTCCAGAGTCAACGCTACCATTCCGCCGATAGCCATCAACGGACCAAATATAACGATAAGAAAATTTAAAAAAGAACCATTGACTGTCGTGAATTTGATAAATTTCAAGGCGTTGAACATTGAAGTAGCTGCGTATCTCTGGCTA
>Ga0180009_10003865_pt1 | contig 16826 bp, 20 predicted proteins | sample OS_PC_MetaG_FD_123537 | JGI IMG/M metagenome (GOLD analysis project Ga0180009, IMG submission 123537) | Groundwater microbial communities from the Aspo Hard Rock Laboratory (HRL) deep subsurface site, Sweden - OS_PC_MetaG | ecosystem: Environmental > Aquatic > Deep subsurface > Groundwater...
CCACACTGAACTCCGGCATGACCGTGTCGAAACCGACTATTTCGTGACCGGCCAGGGCCAGTTCCGCCATGGCGTTTGCATCCATGTGCGCTTCCGGGAAAGAAACATTGGCCGCGTCCATCAGATCGTGGCAGGCGATGGAGGTGGGATTCACCGCCGGAGGCCTTTCACCTCTGCGACCATTGAACATGGCCGACATAACCAAATTATAGCTTGTTGACTTCATGATCTTTTTCGCTCCTTGGCAGTTATCTGACATTCACGTTTAATATTGCTGATCATTTATAATCGCCAATTGTTTTTGAATCAATTAAAAAAACATTGAATCTCTCCTGCTGATCGGTACATGATAGATGTATTGAAGAAATACGGAAATTATTACTGCAAAATTCAAATAACCATTTTTAACAGAGGATTTTAAAATGCGGCGCAAACACAGCGAAGTGACGGATCCTGAAAAAATCGATAAAATTCTTTCATCGGCCACCATAGGCAGGCTGGCCACCAACGGGGCGGACGGGTATCCTTATATCACGCCGGTAAATTTCGTATATTACAAAGGGAATATTTATTTTCATTGTGCACCGAAAGGTGAAAAGCTGGACAACATCGCCAGAGATCCGAAAGTCTGTTTTCAGGTGGATATTCCCCTAGCCTATCTCGGCAAGGGTTACAACTTGAGCCGCAACAGCAAAAACATTTGCGGTCTTCATCAATTTTATCATTGTGTCATCATTCGTGGTGTGGCAAGCGTCGTCCCGGACAGCCCGCTTAAAATCGACGCCCTCAACGAATTGATTGCATCGCATGAAAACCACCGTGATTTTGAGAAGGTGCATGGCGACCTGCCGGCCTACCATGCCTGCGAGGTGGTGGAAATCAGACCCGAAACGATATCCGCCAAAAGCGATTTGCATCAAAAAAAATCCGCCGAAGAAAGATTGGCCATGGCAAAATATCTTAAGGCGGGCAATTCGCCAATAGACATTGAAACCATCGAGGCGTTTGGCTTTGACCCGGAAGAGATATAATATTTAGATTTTCTAAACCCTGTTTTTTATTTTTGACATTAATTTTGGATATTTTTGACGTTCTGGTATAAATTTGTTAATAAATGATATTAATAAGTTATAAAAAAATTTTTCGATCAGGAGGTTTTTATGAAAAAACTCGATGTGGTCGATCACGGTGGCAGGCGGTTGGGCCTTGACAGAAGGCAGCTTTCAATACCTAAGAAAGGTAAAAATCGCAGATCCAATATTGAGCGAAGATCCGGTAAAGATCGAAGGGGTAAATGGACCTATCAGGAAAACGACCTGAATGAACGTCGGTGTTCATTTCAAGTTGATGTGTGTATAAATCAAGAAGCCGAATCAGATTGAACCTATCGTATATATTCTGAATTTATTTCAGATAATTGTACTTCACAGGTAACCGGACGGTTGCCGGTTTGTACTCAGCGTCGACTGTAAACCTTTTGCCGGGCCTTTGCGGCAGCCGTCAGCACGTCCACTTGTACATCGACATAGTCATAGACCCGGGCTTTTCCCTTTCCGGCGGCCGGACGCAGGACACGGCCGAGATGATACTAATTATGAGAGCACCAAAACTGATAGAGGTAAGTTACGATGCTTCATTCTCAATGCGGTTGCACTCCATCTCGTAATCCGACACCAAAGATTCTATGGCCTCATGAAATGCGTTTTGGTGAGAAAGCAACGTCTCAATTTTATTCGCTATTTCTTTCTGCTTCATTTCTCCTTCGAGGAGCAGCCAAAACTCAGTGAGCTTTTCTATATTCGTCTTCGAGTAGTGGCGCATTTCTTTGAGCTGAGAAATGATGTCTCTCGATTTCTCCAGATCGGTTTTTTCGCCTGATTGGTCTGTCATGTTTTTCTCCTAGTGTGAGTTGACCCTAGGGTTGAGCTTGTCCGGGTCAGGATGCTGAAAACCTTTTGACAACTTTTTCGACATCGTTTGTTTTACCGATGACAATTACCTGGTCGCCGGCATTCAGTTGGGTATTGCCATCCGGGATAATGACGTCCTCGTCCCTTTTGATAGCCGACACCAGTGCATTTTTGGGAAGTAGAATATCTTTTAATAATTTGTTGACGACATTCGATTGCTTGGAGATAATTACTTGATCAATAATTGCGTTGGCTGATGAAAGATCCTCGCTGAGCTTTTCAATAACATAATTATCAGAATGTTTCTTTTTTAATTGTTCGTAATCATTCTGTTTTGTTTTGAGGGTGTTGTCCAATTCCTCGAGCTTTTTAAGCTGTTTCTGGAAGGTTTCATTTTCCGGGGAAAATTCGCCATTCCGACGAAGGGTTAAAACCACCCTCCCCAGATTTAAAGCTTCCGCATCCAACTGCTTCGAAAAGGAAGCCAATTCATATTTTAACTTAGCCAGAGCCGTCACATCGGATGTTTTCTCACTGATTTTTGTGAAAATGTCCCGGGTAGCTTCAACGCCCTCGGCGCCGACCTTTTTCCCTTTCTCCATTATCTTATCTGTGACGTCGGTTATCTTTTCCGAACCCTGAAACAAGCCTTCTTTTATTTTATCTAACAAACCCATCGCATGACTCCTTATGTATAATTTTTTGATGTTATTTTAAGGCTTTATCCAATTGCTTGCCGATATTAATGATCTGCTGATCGAAGATTTCAATTTGATTGAATTGATCTATGATCTCTTTTTCATTGAAAAAGGATTCCGCTACCTTATCCGCTGCAAGGTGTCGTTTGAAAATAGAATGACCCAATTCCGTCAAGAGCTGGTCTTTCTTGCTATTCAGCTTCTTGATTTCCGATTCAGCTTTGTATTTTTCGGCGTATTCATGGGCGGCCTGGGACACCTCATCCACGACCTTAGCGCCGACCTCGTATGCTTGGGACCATCCTTTTTTCAGTTTATCCACTACAGTGTCGGTTAATTCTGCCGCTTTTTCCCCTACCCTTTTTGCGCCTTCTCCGATATTTTCCGCTGCTTCGCCTAAAAACCCTTTTTCTTTCTCGGTTTGGGCGCTGGATAGATTGGTCTCGATTTTTTCCTGCTCGGTCATTTCTTGGGGGGATATTTTATCTTTCGGAACTTTATCCCCGGCGGGAAGGTCCTTGTTTGTATTTTGGGTATCTGACATTTGGAGCCTCCTTTATTGACAATCCTTTTGTACGGTTAATTTTATTAAGATTCCTAAACCGGGTCCGGATTCCCGGCTAACCCATCACCCTTTTTACAAGCGTTTTGACCGGACCTTCGTAGCGCTGCACGATCATTACCGGTGTGTGTGAGTAACGCGCAACTTTTTCGGGGATTTCACCGAACAGAACATTTGAGAAGACCCCTTCCCTGGATGCCCCCAGGGCAATCAAGTCATAATCCGCCGCCGCCCGGATCAGCGTTGTCGCCACTTTTTTGCCTTCCAGGAGACGCATTTCGGCTTTGCCTTCAAGATTCGTGAGATGAATGGTCTTTTGAATCCATTGACGGGCTGTTTCTCGATCGTCTTCGCCGGCATTGGGTTCCACCACGTAGCAGCACGTCACCTCGTATCCTTCTGCGTCGTGGTATATTCCTACATATTCAGCAGCAAGGGTTGCATGAGGACCGCTGGCCGACGTGATTAATATGCGTCGGATAGGACGATCTCCCATTAACTTTACAGTGATAAGATCACAGGGGGCATGCCGCACAACTTTATCGGTGACCTCGCCCATAATTCGGTCGCGTGTAGTAGTGTAACCTTTCCAGCCCATCAAAACAAGGGTTGCCTTTTCCGCTTCGGCGGCATGCAGAATGCCATCCCACACCTGATGTGCAATGCGGATCGCCGAGCGGGTTTCGACCCCCTGCGCGTTACCGTACTCGATGGCTTTTTTCAAAAGCGGCGTTTTGTGATGGACAAATCGCATACCTTCATGGGGCGGCAGGTTGATCGGAACATCGATGACGCCAAGTACAATGATTTCACCCTCGTGGGCCTTGGCAATGGGTATTGCCAGTTGCATCAGAGGGATCACGTGATCAGGGTTGTGCAATGGAACCAGGATCCGATACGGATAGGCGTTCATACTTTTCGACTGTTGGACTTCGAGTACCTGGGGCATATCGGCATCCGTGACTTTTTCAAAGTAGATAAAATAAATAAACAGACCGACGATGATCCAGGCAATGGCAATGTACCACGCCCGGGGATCAAAATTGAATTGATAGATCGCCAGAAACATGTTGAGGGCGATGGCAACAATCGGAGTTGCCGGGTATAACGGCACGCGAAATCCGCCTTTTAATTCAGGGAACTTGCGGCGTAGCGCAATGAGCGCAAGATTGACCAGAGAAAATGTCAGCAAAAACATGACACTGGCAGCGGAACCGATCACGTGAATCGGGAAAAGCAATGCCATGACGAGTACAATCACTCCGGTGACCGCGATGGCAATGTGCGGTGTGCGACGCTTGGCATGGATCGTGCTGAGGGACACCGGCAGCATTTTGTCGCGACTCATGGAAAAGGCTACTCGCGATGACGCCAGAATGGTTGCGTTCAAAGCGGATATCGTTGAAAGCAACCCCCCGAAGATAATCAACGCCACGCCAAAAGAAGGCATGAAGCTCTGAGCCGCCCGGGCAATCGCCGTTTCCTGATACTGACCCAAAAACTGCCAGGATTTGCCCGACTCGGGTTGAATGGCCCCGATACAGACCAGCAAGATCAATAAATAGATGAAGACGGTGACGACAAGGGATATCAATGTGGCCCGGGGAATGGTTTTTTCAGGCGCCTTAATCTCTTCGGCGACAGTTGCGATCAGATCATAGCCTTCAAAGGCGATAAATGTCAATCCCATGGCAATGACCACGCCGCCGAAACCGTTCGGCATAAAGGGGGTGAAGCTTGCCGCCGCTTCGCTGGGAATTTGAAAAATCCGCTTCAGCCCATACGCGATAAATATGCCCAGAATAATGATCTTGGCCATGGTCATGATATTTTCGACCTTGCCGGTTACGGCCGTACCGCGCATATTGACGAGAATGAAAACGATGCACACCAAAGCGGTCATTATCAGCGCCGGAGTTTTGTGACCGGCGAGGTTGAAGACCAGATTAGCGATCGGGGGGAAATAGGTGTGAATAAATTCCCAAAAATAGCTGCCGAAACCAAGCGCATAAAGCGCACACGCAATGATGTAGCAGAACCACAGCATCCAACCTGAGGCAAACCCTGCCGGACCGGGGAATGCTTTGGTGATAAAGGCATAGCCGCCGCCTGATTTCGGGTAGGCCGAGGCCAGTTCGGCGTATGCGAGTGCCGTCAGCAGTGTTACCACACCGTTGAGGGCAAATGCCAGCAGCGCAGCAGGCCCCGCTTCACCGGCGGCGATGCCTGTGAGCACAAAAATACCGGCGCCGATCATGGCCCCGATTCCAATCATGCTGGCATCAAAAAGGCCGAGGTCGCGGGCAAATGTAACTTCAGCTTCTGGTGGAGTGGGCTTTGGGGGTGCCGCCATTAAAATGTCCTTTCAAGAATTCGTTTGCATTTCGGGGTTTCGTCACAGTGTTGAAATCATAAAAAACCTTATTCATTCATTCGGATATGCCCAGGGGCGACATCGGGATCTATCTGGAGGACCAGCTTGCCGCCTGAAAATGCTCGTACGTTGCCATCCGTTGCTGAGACAACGACTGCTGTCGCCGTCGTACGCATTGTGACTGCGGCGGCAGCAGCATGCCGTGCTCCGAGACCGGCAATCAGTTCCGTTTCGGTGGGAGGGGAAGTTAAAAAAACGCCCGCCGCCTGGATAAAACCGTCGCCACGAAGAACAAAGGCGCCATCGAGTTTCGACAATTCAACAAGGGCATCATGGATGTCAGAGTTTGTCAGCATACGGCTGGCCTTGTCGTGACCCTGAAAAGGATTGGGAACAAGTTGCTTGCTTCCCTCGAGGACGTTGAGAGAGTCGCCCAGCATAAATATGGCTCCAATACATTTTCCGCGCCGCGCCGCGCGTCCGATCTTACAAGCGACCGTAACAGCAGCCTCCAGCACTTTGGGCTGGATGCCATCGGTGAGTTTAATAAGATCGGAAACGGCAAGTTTTTCAATACTCGCTTCCATTTCGGATAGGACAATAAGATTCCCCTCTTCCTGATAAACATCATGGCCGATGGCGCAGACGACCAGATCTCCAATCGAAATGCTGGACGACTGAAGCACGACAGTGATGGCATGGCGGATTTGAGTGTACTTGTCAGCCGTGTGAAGAGGCAGGCGTATGACCTCAAAACCTGCCTTTGCCAGGATATCGTATGTTTCATTATTCGTCGTTGTGGCAATGATTCGGAACTCGCCTGACAGGCGATACAGATGTTGGACCAGCGCCCCGGTTTCAGTGATACAAATGATACTGTCAACGCGAGTTGCCTCTGCCACGCTGATAACCATCCGGGCCAAGCCTTCATCCGAACGAGGGAATTTTTTGGAATTTTTGCCTCTTGTCATCGTCAGCGATCCCTTCTATGTTTAGCTCCAGCTCGCGCTCAGCCATTCAGCAACGATCTCTCCATAGCTTAGACCCATTTAGGAATTAAAAGAACTGGAGGGCACGATAATTTTCATAATTTCACACCCTTCAGGATTTTTTTTACGAAGGTCCCAAGGCCGGATTCGTCTTCCGGATCATTCAATATGTTTTCGAGTGGGATTTCCGCCCTGGCGGCGTTTCGGTGCCCCCCGGCGGAGCCTTTCCAGCGCCCAAAAATCTTACGGGCTGTTTTGCCTGCATTGCCGTGAAAACTGGCATTTCTCAGAATAACGACAAGATTTTTTTTGTATACGCCGGATACGATGCTCCATTGAACTTCAGCGATTTTCATGAAAAAGTCGGCAATCAGGACCAAAAGATCCGTGCTTTCCACCTTCTCCATGTGAACAAAAGCAATATCTCTAATAAAAACAAGTTGCTCCATTGCCCGTCGGTATTCGGACAACATGCCTCGCGTCATCTCGGAAGATTCGATTTTCCCTATAATACGCATACTGGTGAATCGATAAAGATATTTGAAGGCATCCATATCATGGGGAATGGTTGCCCTGACAAAATTATGGGTATCTGTTTTGATCCCGTAGAAAAGGGCGGTTGCCAGTTTCGGAGAAGGTTTGATTTTGCCGGCCTTGAGATACTCGGCCATGATGGATAAGTTTGCTCCGTAATCTTCCCGGATGTCTAGAAAATCAGCCTTTATCGGGTTAGTTACTGGATGATGATCGATTATGATATCATATTTGTGGTCCATAAAAAGTTTATGATGGTGCGGCTGGGAATCCACCAGCGCCCATTTTCTGATGGTCGAGCGTTTCAGGTAGCGGATGTGTTTCTGGTCAACTGTAAGAAATTTTACGAATGCAAGATTATCCGCCCTCTTGATGGAATTGATCCGATAAACCAATACACGTCTGGCCTTCTTCCAAAAGATACGTTTCAACGCCATGGCGCTGGCCATACTGTCAGGATCCGCACTAATTAGTATACCCAGGGTGTCTGAAGCCTTCACAATTTCAAGAAGCCGGGTGTATTTTCTAGCAAAAGATATTGATTTTGGAAAAGGAGTTTCCATCATTATTATCACCTCTGCGTTTGTTTCTTACTTCTTTGATCCTCCGGTTTCCGGTTGAACGCTTTTCTAATTTCAACCAGCGCCTGTTGAAGCTTGCCTTTATCGAACCAGGCAACTCCTCGATTTTAATAAGCGTCAGCATAAAATGAATCAATTTCTAGCGCTTTGGTAAAATTATCAATGGCCTGATCATAATAGCCTTTTCTGGACAGAATGACTCCCCGGTTATAGAAAGCTTCGGCATAGCGGGGGTTTACTTCGATGGCTTTGGTAAAATCAACCATCGCCGGATCATTCATATTCTTACAAATCCAAACCATCCCCCGGAGGTTGTAAACCTCTGCATTGCGGGGATTGAGTCTTATGGCTTCCGTGAAATCGATGATAGCTTGATCATAGTCGTTCTGTTTACTCCAGGCGGTCCCGCGATGCTGATAGACTTTTGCGTAGTGCGGATTGATTTCCAGTGCTTTGGTATATGCCTTGACCGCTTTCCCGTAATCCGTTGCCTTTTCAGAAGCAAGTCCTCTTCTGAACCAATCCTCAGAATTTAAGTGATCGTCGGACTGGCATCCATTCATCATCAGTACCCAGATTAATAGCAAAAAACTTAATTTTAAGATGGGATATTTCATTATAGTTCCGCTTCTCTTAGTTTCATAATTTTCCCATAAGTTATTGATAATGCACTGTTATTTCAGTTGCTCTCGATAAGGCAAACACACGTTCGACCTCAGCCATTTTATCGACCGGACCTCGGACACAAACGAGACAGAAACCATTTTTTAACGCTGATTCATACTGAAAAACATTCTCCTTTGGAATGCCGATGTTGTACAGCCCCTCATGTAAGGCACTAAGGCTTCTGATACAAACGCCTTGCCCAAACGCCCTTACAATTGCCGCAACAAGCGGACCGCTGACAGCAATGGGTCCAAGACCGGATATCATAAAGAGGGAAGAGCAGGGATGGAACCCCTTCGCGGCAATCGACAATTTTTTGAGGTCAACCCCGTATTTCTTAAATTTCCTGACGGATTGTTTGACCCCTTCAGGGTGATTGTAAAATGCTACGACTGAAGCCTTTTTAATGGCATGGCTCATACGGGCCTCTTCTTTTTATTCTTCCGGGCCTTGTCGATAGTCGCCCTTAACTTTCGAATAATTTTTAAATATTTCTCTGAATTCTTCGGGTGTTGTTTCACCATAGTGACGGCCAACTAATTTATCGTTCCAAAAAACAAGTGTCACCGGAACACCGTAAACGCCATATTGTCTGCAAACCTCTGTTTCGTTGTCGTAATCCACCTCCCTCACTTTTAGGTTTAATTTATGACTATCTTTTTGAACAACCTCACCAAGCGCCTTTCTGGTGCTTAAACTGACACGATTCGTATCACTGAAAAACAGCATGGCAACCAAATCAGTTTCTATCGTCATACTTACCCTCTGTTGGAAGTATTGAAAAAAACTGCCCGCAGCCAAGGCACCTGTCCAAGATAATGAATTAGGATAGCGATACCCGATCCGATAACCAGTATCCATAAGAATACGCCCGGGGATCTTTCAGCAGCCATCTCTTGTGTCGCCCGTTCGATAGCCTGGCGCCGGGTGCGGGGAGGGCGTGGTGGAACCACGGCAAAAAGCAACATGACAACGAAAAAGGCTGTGAGCAAAAAGGGCAGCCAGTAGCCTCCCAACAAAACAGGGCCGAACTGCGGAAGCCACACCCCGCCTGCCCAGGAGATTAAAAAGATTAAAATGAACAAAAAAACCATATTATCCCATAATGCCTCGTGGCCGGGGCGTCTCCAACCGAAGGACCCGGATAAAAAAAGACTTAAAATCATTGCAAGGACAAGGGCAAGCATCAGATCAACAAAAAACATCTTGTTACCTCCTTATTTAATTGTGACTGCCAGGAGGGGTTTTCATGATACTGTTAATCGGATCGCGCCTGTAAAAGAGCGTCCTGTCTGTGAATTCTTCTGGTGCAATTTCACCGGTGGCGGCCAATCAATTTATCTTTTTAAAAGACAAATGTCACCGGAACGCTGCAAACGCCATATTGAATCCAACTAACCTGCATCTATATCCCCTTCAATAAGCATGCCAGGTTTGCAAAGAGATTTTAAACTTTTGCTGAAAAGGGCATAATGAGAACAGAATATTTTATAACCAATTAATTTAACATGGTATTATTAAAAAGCGGAGGTGGTTTGGCAGGTGTAACAGATGTAATATGAAATAATGACTTCCAGGGATTGTCACAAAAAAATCAAATACGTTGCGACAAAAAGGATTAAATGTTGCGACGTTTTTACCGTTACCGTTCCTTTCCAAAGCTTTTATCGATTCTATACTCCCGCATCTTCCGCCACAACGAGCCTCGGTGCATGCCTAACATTTCAGCGGCATCTCCTTTGTTTCCCTTGGCTGCAAGCAGCGCTTTGCGGATATGTTCCTCTTCTGCACGGGGACTAACCTCTACCGGCGGGGGGGGGATGCCATCTTCAGCGGCGCGGCGTATTTCGAAAGGAAAATGCTTTATTTCCAACAAGCTCCTATCTGCCAGGATGAAGGCCTGTTCAACGGCATTTTCTAACTCCCTGATATTTCCAGGCCATGGATAATTTTTCAGTAGTTCTTTTGCTTCCGATGAAATTCCGGTAATCACCTTACGGTAATAACGATTTAACCGGGCAATGAAAAAATCAGTTAAAAGTGGGATATCATCTTTTCTTTCCCGCAGAGGAGGCAGGTTGATTTGAATCACCTTTAGACGATAATACAAGTCTTCCCTTAATATACCCTTTGCCACTAATTCGGCCGCATCCCTGTTTGTGGCGGATAGAATGTGTACATCCACCGGAATTCTTTCGGAAGACCCTAACGGCTCAATGATTTTTTCCTGCAAAACCCGCAACAACTTTGTTTGAACGTTTAAATTTAACGTGCCGACTTCATCTAAGAGAAGGGTGCCACCCTGCGCCATAAAAAAGCGGCCGGGTCGATTTGAATCGGCACCGGTAAATGCCCCTTTCACATATCCAAACAGCTCACTTTCAATCAGACTTTCAGGAATTGCAGAACAATTCACCGGCACAAACGGCTTGTTCTTTCGAGCGCTCATATTGTGGATCGTGCGTGCGACCAGTTCCTTGCCGGTACCCGTTTCGCCTACGATAAGGATCGAAGCGCTGTAATTTTTTATGGTTTCAATCAGGCTGTAAATCTCTTTCATTTTTTCGGATTTACCGATGAGTTCTCCGTAGCGATCCATTTGCAGGCCTAATTTTCGCAGTCGTGTGAGTTCGGAAATATCATGCAATATCAAGATAATACCGGTATCCGAAGACCCCATCTCTTCAATAATGGCGGTACTTACTAAATAGGAGTTGGCTTCTCCTGAAGATCCAATTATTTCCATTGTGTAATTTCGTATCCCTTTTCGGGTCTGAATGGTTTCTTTTAAGAGTTCAATCAGATCGGGGACATTCTTTTTAAAAAGCTTGGCAGCATTTTTACCTACAATGTTGTCGAGTGGGAGTTTGAGCATTTCTGAAAAGGCTTTGTTGGCTGTGGCAATATTCAAATCCACGTCCAAAATGCCCACAACTCCCTCCGGCAGATTATCGAAAACGGATTTTAATTCTTTGAATTTATTTATATATTCTAAAAATGCGGCCGGATATTCTCTGTTTTGTGTCTTCTTGCGATCCTTCATTATATTGTTTCCTTTCGGACAGTTGTTGGTCTGTTTTCAGCGCCGGGCGTAAACTTTTTGCCGGGCCTTTGCGGCAGCCGTCAGCACGTCCACTTTTGCATCGACATAGTCATAGACCCGGGCTTTTCCCTTTCCGGCAGCCGGACGCAGGACACGGCCGAGATATTGCAACAGACGACCGCTGAAGCGAATGGGGGTTGCCAGAAAAAGGATCGACAAGTCCTTGTGGTCAAATCCCTCTCCGATCAACTGGCCGGTGGCAATGAGCACCCGGACATCCCCGCTGTTCAGACGCTCCAGCACGGCCTGGCGGTCACTGTTCTTTAAATCGCCCGTGAGCAGTTCGGAAGAGATTTTGTGCCGGAACTTCAGAATCGCCTGGAGCGTTTCACAATGCTTTTTGCGGTCGGACAGCACCAGGCAGACCCCCTGCCCCGTTTCAGCCTCTTGGGCGACGTCCGAAGCGATCAGGCGGTTGCGGTCGTCATTGACGGTCAGTTCCGACAGCATTTTGCTGTAGGCCGTGACCGGATCAAAGTGCGGTTTGAAATCGGTTTCCCGAAAGCGCACTTCCACATCCAGCACATCCCCGCTCCTGATCAGCTCGGCCTTTATCATTTCATGGTGAACATCCCCCAGGTGCCAGAAAATCAGCTTGGATAAACCGTCGCGCCGCCAGGGGGTGGCGCTGAGTCCCAGCATATAGCGGGTGCTGAATTCGGTGACGGCATCCGTAAAGGTCCGGCTGGGCGTACGGTGGCATTCATCCACCACCAGATGACCGAAGCAGCCGTTGATTTCTGCGGCGCAGCGGTAGAGGCTCTGGACCAGCGCGACCGTGATCTTTTGTCCGACGGTTTTTTTGCCGGCGCCGATCAGGCCGACTTCGTCAGCCGGAATTTTGAGAAAAGATTCAATCCGGTCGATCCACTGGAACGCCAGATCTTTGGTATGGACAACGATCAGGGTCGGCTGACAGCGCTCGGCGATCAAATAGAGGGCGATCACGGTTTTGCCGCTGCCGGTGGGGGCGCTCAGGGTTCCGAATTCCTTGGCCAGCATGTCCTGCACAGCCTTCTGCTGAAACGGTCGCAGCTTGCCGGAAAAGTTGAAGGACACCGGGTCCAAGGTCTGGCGCCGGTCTTCGAGCTCAAATGGTATGCGCTGCTGCCGGCACATATCGACTAAATGGCGGATATAGCCGCGAGGTATCCACAGCCCGTCTTTGCCGACGGTATCATAAAACCGCAGTTCTTGGGAGGTTCCCCGGTTCCAGCGGCCCAGCCGGTGATTCTCCATCCATTTGGGGTTGGGAAATTTCAACTTTTCCATCAGCATGCTGCGGAATTCAGGCGGTACATTGCTGAGCTGAAGGGTGTTTGTCAGGACGATTCTGATGGGTTGATTTGCTGCCATTGTTTTTTGATCCGTAACAGGCCCGGACTGTTGTGCAGGTACATTCTTTATTGTCATATTATGATATAATTTCAAGCAGTTGCTTTTTTCTGGTCAACAGTATGGTCAACAATTTGTAACTTTAAGTCAAGCCATTTTGTGAAATTTGACATTGCTTCGGTCAAATCGGCCTTGCTCGGTTTGATGTAATGAACATCCATACCCCGCAAGCTGTGACCGGTCAGCGTGTCCCTGTAAGCCTTGTCAATGCCTGCTTTTAGCATATTCGTTTTAAAACTTCTGCGAAGATCGTGCATTACAGCCCCGTTCTTTTTATCCCTGCCGTATATGATACCGGACTCTTTGCAAGCCGTCTGGAAGGCTTCAGGCGGTCCACCTTTCGCCCGGATAGGGTTTCCCCTGTACATGAACACAAAATCGTGCTTTAAGGCTCTCGGAAGGCTCTCCAGTGCCGTTTTGACGTAATGATTGATAGGGATATACCGTTCTGCTTTTTCTTTGGTAAAATCGGCCGGTAAATGGATAAATGCTTTTTTTAGATCGATATAACTCCACTTCAACCCCATCAATTCGCCCGGCCGCATCCCGGTATTATAGGCAATAGTAATAATCGGCTTTAAATGTACCGCTGCTTTGTCTAAAAGTTTAACGTATTCATCGATGGCAATAACCCGGTTCCGTGATCGTTCATTTTTTGTCGATATTTTTTTTACGTTTCTAAAAGCCTTCATTGTTCGACCGCCAACCATATCGTTATCAAAGGCTTTAAAAACTACTGTGCGAATATTGGTTATTTCAAGGTCAACCGTTGTGCTTTTGATTTCCTGATTCAACCGGGTAATCTGATAATTTTCAATATCAACAGGCTTAATGTCTTTTACGATCTTTTCACCATGAACCGCATTAAAATTATTCAGCCGGATTTTTACGCCTTTGTAATCTGAAAGCTGTTTGACTTTCGGCAAATCAAGATACCAGTCTGTCAATTCTTTAAAGGATATTTTTGACTGTGGGAGCATGTCAAATATATTCCCTTCCCTTTTCTGGCTTCGCCTTTTTCCGTCAGCGTCCCGCGCCTCTTCAACAGAATAGCCGACCGGCTCGCGCCGCTGCTTTCCACTTGGCAGTCGATAATTTATCCAATATCGAACACGCCTTGACTGTTTGGCCTTATCCAGGTCCTGACCGCAATTACAGCTTTTACTTTTGGCCGACTGTTTTCTTCTGCAAATAGGACATTCACATAATATGCTCATAAATCCCCTCACTTTCCTTTTAGAATCAACTCTATTTTTTTATTGAGCCTGTCGCGCTGCTCTTCGTGTTCCCTTGCTTTTTTTTCGATTTCGGCTATTTCATCAGCGCCCAAGTGTTTTTCACCACTTTCGTGATCTTCAATATCAAACATACAGTATGCACGCGCAGCTTCCTCTTTAAGCGCTGCAATTTTTAAGGGAACAAATTCCACATAATCCGCTACGGTTAACGTGTCCCGGATAGCTATAATTTCATAAATATCTGTACATTCGATTTCAGGATCGCCCCGGTATTGATCTAAAACATTATCCATCTTGATAGGATGTAAAATGGCACTCTTGCATTTATCCTGAATATCCTTTGATACACTCATACAAGTCGTATCCGCATCGAACAGCGTTAGTGTCTCAACAGGCTTGTTTTTTACTGGTGAAAAATCCGCCTTCGGTTCGCATAATAGTTTATATGCCGACTTGAAATCGGAAACCGTTTCCGTTTTGAGTCTGTCCCGATTGCGAAACAACGTCATGTAATTTCGGGCTGTCCTATCGGTAAACGGAAGATTTTTTTCAATCCATGATCCAAACCCCCCATGCTTCAATTCGGCTTTTTGTTCGGTTAGTAGCTGGCCTATCTTCGCCCCGATTTCCCATGTCTTCCTAATCGAAGCATCAAACTTAAGATGTAATTCGACTATCTCAGCCGTTCTGTGTTTTTCAATTTCGTTCAAAAGCCCCCCTTTTCCCTGCTGTTGATAAGGAGACCGCCGCCTTTCGGCCCCCTGGTGATCGTATCTCCGGCTTTTCTCTGATTTTAACGCCCATAAAATCACCTCTTAAACGGGATTGGTTGAAATTTTTCTTTGCAATTCTCACACTGATAAAAAGAACCCGGTTTTAAATCTATCAAATCAGAAATACATACAAGGCCATCATCTGAAAAATTTTCAGAAACGTAGTCTACATCTAATTTGTGGAGACAGACACAACATATAAACACGCCCCCGCTATTATGACACCCAATTATAAATTTTCCAGTCTCCTCCATCTTTAATAGATGGTCTTTCCACATTTTTCTAAAGCCCTGTATATCTCCGTTTATTATTAATTTTAATCCTTTTGATACAAGTTCCTGTGTGTCCGGATCTTCCGAAGCTTTTAGTAATGCCTGCTCTGCCTCTTCCGGCGTCTGTTTGTCGATCCCAAGCCTTTCGGCGTATTCTCGCATTTTCTTATCAAGATACAAAATTGTGACTTTGTCCGCCATATCGCACCTTCCTTTTCTCCCTGCTGCCGCCCAGGGAAGCCAGTTCCCTCTCCGGCCTCCCCCTGGTCAGTGTTACCCCCTGCCTAAAGTCGTGATCGTTCAACCTAAGCCCTCTGGCTGCGCCGGTTCGGTATTAATTATGACATCGCCTTCCATTTTTTCAATATAAAAGATCGAGATGTTATTCCGGTCCCCATGAATCAGATTATTCAGCGACCCGGTAACGGTCAAGCGGTTTTCCAGATATTCTAAGACCGCTTGCATCCGGTTATCGTTCATCCGGCCAGCCGCCGCCCGGATCGCTTCAAGTGCCTCTGTGTCGTTCATGCGGTTGCTTCCTCTGCTGCCGGTGCTTCAGGTTCCGGCCAATCAATTACAATTTCAGCCAAGTCGGATGATATATCCTGCAAAATTTTCCCCAGGCCAGCTCTTGCCCCAAGAGATAAGGCCAATTCTTCCGAAGTGCCGCCGTCCAAAATTTCAGCCAGAAATGCCAGCTCATTACAATGGTCTAAAATTTTGCTTGCTATGGGGTTCATGCTCATGCTGCACCCCCTTCATCTTCCGGCGCCCTCCCACCCTCACATGTACAAATTCCTTCACTGTGGGTTTCAAACATTTTTTGGAATGCTTCGACGGCATCCCCAAGGATTTCTGCTATCCCCCTATCAGTCTCACTTTTTCCGCCGTTGTAAATCGACTCAGCGCGACACTTGAACAGCTCGCCCAATGCGCTCAACTTGTTAATATGAGCATCGCATTTGGCAAAAAGATGGTCATCAACACTAACCCTTCGTGTTCTAACTTCCTGATCCTTTTCCATGCTGCCACCTCCATAAAATAAAAAATGCTCAGAACTGCCTCGGTCCGTGACAGACCGCCTGAGCGTCGCCGCTAACAGGGTTCTGAGCATTATATTGATTTCGGTTAATGTTTTTCATGTCACAAATTCAGGCTTTGTTGTATTGCAAGATGTAAATACGTTATTAAAGATTGCAATACTTGTCAAACTATTTTTTGCATCATATCCGCTTTTGTGCTAACAAGGCTTTATGGATAAAAAAGCCGTTACATTCAGAATTGAACCATCGATCATTAAAAAGCTCAAAATTCTTGCCGTCGAACAGGACAAAACCCTTACCGATTTGCTCTTAGAGGGCATTGAATACGTTTTAAAAAAGCACGAAAAGCCCTCAAAAAAGTAATTTCCCATAAAATCGACCCGCTGAAATGCCGCACGTTAAATGATCTCGCGCCGGTTCATATCTTAGGCTAAGGCCGCCGGTGTCGCGCAGGCGGCCCCGCCCAGGAGGGAGGCGGATTTATGAAAGCCCGAATACATGACCGCTCATGCTCGCTACTTGCTGGCCATTGCTGTACCAGCTTACCGCCTCACCAGGTAAAATGGTTTATCGTGCCTCAAGTACAACAAACGGTGAAACAGTTGTGCTTCCATCTTCCAGGGTCAAAGCCGAATCCCAAAGCGGTTGACCGTCGTGACGCTCGATCAAACGCGCCAGGAGTTCATCC
>Ga0180009_10003866_pt1 | contig 16824 bp, 18 predicted proteins | sample OS_PC_MetaG_FD_123537 | JGI IMG/M metagenome (GOLD analysis project Ga0180009, IMG submission 123537) | Groundwater microbial communities from the Aspo Hard Rock Laboratory (HRL) deep subsurface site, Sweden - OS_PC_MetaG | ecosystem: Environmental > Aquatic > Deep subsurface > Groundwater...
ACCGGAATTGTCGTAGTCCCGGAACGCATGGTTATTTAAAAATATAAACGATTAGAGATTTTATGAGGCGGAGAATTTTACCATTGTTATTTCTGGTCCCGGCGGTTATTTTTTTGGGCGGCGCCTCTCTTCCTACGCAGACAGTTATGCTTAATTTTGCGTCCCTGCCGGAAAGACTGTTGTCCCTGGCGGATAAAATAGTCTCCGGAGAACTTACCGATTCTCCGCAAAAGTCACTGAAAGGCGAGCCTTCGTATGGTTCCGCGCCGCTCTACGGCGCTATTGTTTTGGGGGAAGGTTCCGGCGGCAGATTTATATTTAGTCTCGACGGAAATATCCTCTATTTTGATTCTGACCAGGACGGAGATTTGAGGAAGGAACAACCGTTGGTCAGCCAACCCGCGGTAAAAGGTCTTTTCCGAAAAACCCTGCTTTCCTTTCCGCCGGTTTTGGTGCAGTTGAGTTATCCGGATGACGTTTCGCAGGAATATCGTCTGGCCGTCACCTGCGACCTGGAGCAGAAGACTTTCAATTTTGTTAATCTTGGTTACCGCTTCGGCACGGTTATTTTTTTGCCTCCGGAGAAAAATTTAAAGGTGGCGATTTACGACGCAAATCCTCCGAACGGGGTTTTTAATGATTTTGGTAAAGACCTTCTGCTGGTTGATTTAAACCGAGACGGTGAGTTTGACATCAGTTCGGGCAGTCCGGAAAAAGTTTTACTGGCGAAGACGCTGAGTTTTGCCGGAGATGTTTATGCGATTGAGGTTATGAATTCCGGGGAATATCTGGATATCCGCCAACCTCCGGTCGGAAAGCAACCGTCCGGCGTTGTGGCGATAACGTACGTAACCAAACTTGATCATAAAAACAAAACTCAATCGGGGGAAGGAGAATCCGTTTTCCGTAACGGCAGTTTTCAGGTTATCTGTTCCAGGGGGCCGGCTGCATTTCGCCGGGGCGGCAGCAGCGAAGCGTTCATTAGAAATGGCGAATTAACGCTTTACGATTTTTACAACCGGCCGTGGAAAGCAAGGTTTGTCGGTAGTTCTTTGACGCCGGCTGCGGTCCTGACTTCTTTTCCGTCCCAATTTAGCGTTGGGTTTCCGTTAGAACATAATTTAACAACGGACAAAAAGGAGTACCGGCCGGCGGAGAACGTCGTGGTTTCAACGCGCCTCGTAGGTCAGGCAAAGGAGACGTACACCTATTTTGCGCCGGGTGAGAAATCGCGGAAAACCCAGCCGCCAGGCACAGACCCCAATAAACTTTTTTTTGAAGAAAGCAAGCCGCGCCTGGTAATTAAGGACCAGGCCGGCAATGTCATTACCGAGGGAGATTTGGTGTTAAAACCACCGGACCGCTATCAATTTACCTGGCGGATACCAACTGAAACCGTCATTTCCGACAAAGGCGCTCTTTACCGCGCAATTGTTTTCTGGGATACCGGACCGTTCCAGGGGGTGGTTACAGCCGAAGCTCAGTTTTCCATCGTAAAGTAGCGCTCGGATGTCTCTTTTGCTACACACGCTGCGCGTCAGGCAAAACTACGCAACTCCAGAACGAGACTCTCCGTGTTCTCACCAAGAGAACTGGCGAGCCACGGATACTCATTCTGTCGTTTTGCTTGTTTTGCACTGTCGCTCCGCGAAGTGTTGCAAAAGAGACAATCCTCGCTTGAAGAAAAACTAACTACAAGTTATTCGTAGTGCGACCCCCGCCTACGCTAAAGCTGCGGCGGGTAAACTTTCAGGGTCGCCATTGCCGAGAGGTAAAAAATGGGAAAGATCAGGTTTCTGACCGCCGGCGAGAGCCACGGACCGGCTTTAATGGTTATTCTGGAAGGGATTCCGGCCGGGCTTCCCCTTGTAAAGGCGGAGATTGACCGGGACCTGGCCCGGCGGCAGCAGGGTTTTGGCCGGGGCGGCCGGATGGTAATTGAGAAGGATGAGGTGGAAATTATTTCCGGCTTGAGAAGAGGTCTTACCCTTGGTACGCCGGTCGGTCTTTTGGTTCGCAATCGGGACTGGGAGAACTGGAAAGAGGTAATGGCTGCGGAGCCGGGTGGTCCGGAAGCCAAACCGGTCACTACTCCCCGGCCCGGCCACGCTGACCTTTCCGGAGCGCTTAAATTCGGTTTCCAGGACATCCGCAACGTCATAGAGCGTGCCAGCGCCCGGGAGACCGCGGCCCGGGTGGCTGCGGCCGCAATAGTGAAAAAACTGCTTCTTACTTTCGGAATAGACGTTTACAGCCGGGTAGTGCAGGTCGGCGCGGTCTGCGACCATTCCGAGTTCCATCCGCCAAAAGGTTATGAAGTTATTGAAAATTCCCGCCTGCGCTGTCTTTCCGCTACCGAGGAAGCGAAGATGGTTGATTTAATCAACCAGGCGAGAGAGAACGGAGATACGCTGGGCGGAATCTTTGAAGTGAAATCCACCGGATTGCCGGTCGGACTGGGCACTTATACGCAGTGGGACCTCCGGTTGGACGGGCTGCTGGCGCAGGCGCTGATGAGCATACCCGGCGTCAAAGGCGTTGAAATCGGCGAGGGCTTCCGGCTGGCATCTCTTTTCGGTTCCAAAGCGCACGATGAAATTTTTCACGGACCGGAAAAAGGTTTCTACCGGAAGACAAATCGGGCCGGGGGCCTGGAGGCCGGTATCACCAACGGCCAATCGCTGATTATCCGGGCGGCGATGAAGCCGATTTCCACCCTGGGCCAACCGTTGACAACCGTGGACATAATAAGCCGGAAACCGGCTGCGGCTGTCAAAGAACGTTCTGATGTCTGTGCGGTGCCGGCCGCCGGAATTGTAGGGGAAGCGATGGCTGCTTTTGTGCTGGCCGACGCTTTTTTGGAAAAGTTCGGCGGCGACAGTATTGCAGAAATCAAATCCCGCCTATGAAAATTGTCCTGACCGGATTCATGGGAGCCGGCAAGAGCGCAACGGGAAAGATTCTGGCCCGGCAACTAAATCTTGAATTTATTGACACCGACTCTATCGTTGAAGAGAGGGCCGGCCAACCGATTAAGGAAATCTTTCAACTGCAGGGCGAACCGTTTTTTCGTTCCCTGGAAAAGAAGGTGGTTGCAGAGATTGCCCGGAAAGACGGCGTGGTAATTGCGGTTGGCGGCGGAGCAATTCTTGACCCGGAAAACCGGAGGAACCTTAAAAAGAACGGCATCGTCATTTTTTTGATGGTTTCCCCGGATTGGGTCAGAAAACGGGTTGCCGGGGATGGTAGCCGTCCGCTGCTAAATGTCCCTAATAACGTAGGGGCGCGATTAATCGCGCCCGCGGGTCGGATGAATCCGACCCCTACAAAAAAAATAATTAAAAATCTTCTGTCGCAGCGCCTGCCTCTTTACCGGAAGGCGGACATCTGCGTGGATACGGACGGTAAAACTCCGCGGGCTGTAGCGCAGGAGATAATTGAAAAATTAAAACTATGAAAATAATCGGAGTTATACCGGCGCGATACCAGTCCAGTCGTTTTCCTGGGAAAGTGTTGGCGGTTTTGAAGGGCAAGCCGCTTATTGAGCATGTTTATTGCCAGGCGCAAAAGGCGAAAGTCCTGGACGAAGTTATCGTGGCGACCGATGACGAGCGGGTGGTGAAAGCGGTGCAGGATTTTGGCGGGGTGGTTCGAAAGTTTATCGGAGATTTCCGTTCCGGTTCCGACCGGGTGGCTTATCTTGCCCGAGAAATTGAAGCCGATATATTCATAAATATCCAGGCGGACGAGCCGTTTATCGCGCCGGAAGTCATCATCGGCGTAACAGAGCCCTTCCAAACGCCTGGTGTTCTGATGACGACTGCGGCAACGCCGGTGTTAAGCGAAACGGAGTGGGTTGATGCCAATGCGGTCAAGGTGGTGGTAGACCGGTTCGGCGATGCGCTTTACTTCACCCGGGCCTCAATTCCCTACGAACGCGACAATCAGGGAAAACTACCGAAGACCGCCGCCTACAAGCACCTGGGCATTTACGGATTCCGGCGGGATTTTCTGTTGAAATTTGCTTCCTGGCCAACCGGCGTCCTGGAAGAGATTGAGCAACTGGAGCAGCTGCGCGCCCAGGAAAACGGAGTAAAAATCCGGGTGGTCATCACCCCTTTTGATAGTCAATGCGTGGATACACCGGAGGATTTAGAGCGGCTGAACGCAAATCTTTAGGACGCAGATGTACGCAGAAACAGCAGGATAACGCTAAACGATAATTCTTTTGTAGTCGCCAACCTTGGTTGGCTCTTTTAAAACGCCGAGCAATCTCGGCAACTACTCTAAAGTAATCTTTTACTCTAAGTATCTGCGGTAATCTGTGATAATCTGCGTCCTGATTCTTCTTGAATGGATTTACTAACAATCTTTTTGATTGCAATCGGGCTTTCACTGGATGCGTTTGGACTTTTGCTCCTGATTGGGTGTAAAATGATTTACGAATCTTTTTGAACATTTATCCGGAAAAAATGGTCAAATATATTTTTGTAACCGGCGGAGTGCTTTCTTCTTTAGGTAAGGGCGTGGCTTCCGCTTCCATCGGCACGTTGCTTGAGGCGCGCGGCTACCGGATTACGCTGCAGAAATTCGACCCCTACCTTAATGTTGACCCGGGTACGCTTACCCCTTACCAGCACGGAGAGGTGTTTGTTACCAAGGACGGCGCGGAGACAGACCTTGATTTGGGGCACTACGAACGTTTTACCACCCTGACTCTGGGTAAGATTAACAATACGACCGCGGGCCAGGTTTACCACGATATTATTGAAAAAGAGCGCCGGGGCGATTTTCTGGGACGGACCATTCAGGTCGTGCCGCACATCACCGATGAAATTAAGCGTCGGATAAAAAGGGCGCGTCAGGGGAAGGTTGAAATTGTGATAACGGAAATCGGCGGCACCGTCGGGGATATTGAGAGTTTGCCTTTTCTGGAAGCGATTCGTCAGTTTCGCCGGGACGTTAATCCGGAGGACACCTGCTGTATCCATCTTACCTACGTGCCTTATATTCGCGCGGCCGCAGAACTGAAGACCAAGCCCACCCAACACTCGGTGGAGCGCCTGCGCGAAATTGGCATCCAGCCGGACATAATCATCTGCCGGACGGAAAGGCCGATTTCCGCGGAAGCCCGCGAAAAGATCAGTCTGTATTGTAACGTTTCACCGGAAGCGGTGGTGGAAGCGCTGGATACCAGTTGTATTTACAGTATCCCGCTTGTTTTTCACCAGGAACGGTTGGACACGGTCATCTTAAAGCGGCTCCGTATGAGGCCCAGGCCCTCCCGGCTGGCAAAGTGGGAGAAGTTAGTTAACATTATGCAGCAACCGAAGGCCGAGGTAGAAATTGCGATGGTGGGAAAGTACGTGCGGCTCCAGGATTCCTACAAATCTTTGGATGAGGCCCTGTATCACGCCGGCATCCCCAGCCGGGTTTGCGTCAAAATCCGGAAGGTGGATTCGGAGGCGTTGGAGAAGGAAGAGGACCTGGCAAAACACCTGAATGGGGTTGCCGGCATTCTGGTGCCCGGCGGTTTTGGCGTGCGCGGGGTAGAGGGAATGATTTCCGCCATCCGGTATGCCCGGGAAAACCGGATTCCCTGTTTTGGAATCTGTTTGGGGCTTCAGATTGCGGTTGTGGAATTTGCCCGGAACGTTTGTGGTTGGAAAGACGCTCACAGCACGGAATTTAATCCGCAGACCGCGCACCCGGTTATCGCTATTCTGCCTTCTCAGAAAGACGTAAAAAATCTGGGCGGGACGATGCGGCTGGGCGGCTATCCCTGTGTTCTAACCGCTAAAAGTATCAGTCGGCGTGCCTACGGCAAGAACCGTATTAATGAAAGACACCGGCACCGGTTTGAAGTTAACCCGGAATTCTTACCGGAAATCAGGAAAAAGGGGCTGCTGACTGCCGGACTTTCGCCGGACCGCCGGCTGGTGGAAATAGTGGAGTTGAAAGACCACCCGTTTTTTGTCGCCACCCAGTTTCACCCGGAGTTTCAATCCCGTTTGTCATCGCCTCATCCGCTCCTGGCCGCGTTTATCTCCGCTTGCTTAAAATATAAGGAAACAATAACGTAGTGTAACTAAAAACGCTGGAGGTTCTATGGTTAAAGTGGGTATAATCGGAGCCGGTTTTATGGGCGCAATGCATAGTCAGTGCTACAGTTTGATGCCCGGCGCAAAATTAGTCGGAATAGCTGATATCAGGAAGGATAAAGTGGCGGAACTGGCGGAGAAGTTTAACGCGATGTCATACGATAATGCCGAAGACCTGTTGAAGAACCCGGAAGTAGACGCGGTTGATATTTGCCTGCCGACCTATCTTCATCCGGAGTGGGTGATTAAGGCCGCCGCGGCCGGGAAGAGCGTCATTTGCGAAAAACCGATTGCTTTGAAGGTTGAGGACGCGGACCGGATGGTTGCAGCCGCGGATAAGCACAAAGTCATTTTTATGGTGGCGCAGGTAATCCGTTTCTGGCCGGAATACATTCGGTTAAAAGAAATCTATGACCGGAAGGAATTAGGCGGTCTGATTTCACTTCACTTAACCCGGCTTTCGCCTACGCCGACCTGGGGTTGGGAGAACTGGCTGGGCGATGCTCGGAAGAGCGGGAGCGCGTTGGTGGACCTGCACGTCCACGACACGGACTACCTGCTTTATCTTTGCGGAAAACCGACGAGTCTTTACTCCTGCGGCCGCAAAATGGAAGGAGGTTACTGCCATATCCTGACTTCCTTCAAGTATCCGGATTTTATCGTAACCGCAGAAGGCGGCTGGGATTTTGTAGATACCTTTCCTTTTCGGATGGCTTTCACGGCCAATTTTGAAAAGGGAACGGTTGAATACAACAGCTTTACCGCCAACCCTTTTGGTGTCTACACCAAAGGAAAATCAGAGTTTCCAATATTGGCCCAGGAGAATCTCCAGGCAGAAGGCGGCGGCAACGTTTCCGCGCTGGGCGGCTACTATAACGAAACAAAGTATTTTGTGGAATGCGTGGAAAAAGGCAAGAGGCCGACTATCGTGACACCGGAAGCAGCGCGGGATTCCCTGGCGCTTGTTTTAAAAGAGTACCAGTCCGCCGAATCCGGCAAAGAAATAACCTTATAAGGTAGGGGAGGGGCTACGTCCCCTCCCGAATGTGGTGCGAGGCTTCAGCCTCGCTCCATTTCGTAGTGCGACCCTCCCCACCTACTACACGTGGGGACAAGTTTCAGGGTCGCCAACATTGGAGGTTTCCTTATGAAAAAGAGCATCAGTTACTGGTCGTTTCCGTCGAACTTAAGTCTGAAAGAATGTTTTGTTTTGGCCAAAAAGGCCGGTTTTGAAGCGATTGAAGTTGCCCTGCCGTCCGGAAAGGAAATCACCCTTGATTCCGGCAAAGAAGATTTGATTCAGGTTAAGAAGAAGGCGAATGAAGCCGAACTGGAATTGAGCAGTCTGGCGTCCGGACTCTTCTGGGATTATTCTCTGACTTCAAACAGTTCGGAGACCAGGGAGAAGGCAAAGCAGATTGTCAGGAAGATGCTGGAATTTGCTTCCTATCTCGGCGTGGATACTATTCTGGTCGTACCGGGCGCGGTGGATGTTTTTTTCAAACCCGGCGGCGAAGTTGTTTCCTATGATACAGCTTACGAACGGGCGCTCTCGGCTTTGAAGGAATTGGCGCCGGTAGCCGAGCAATACCGGGTGAATATCGGGGTGGAGAATGTCTGGAATAAATTTCTGCTTTCTCCGTTGGAGATGCGGGATTTTATAGACAGAATTGACAGCCCTTTTGTGGGCGCCTATTTTGACGTGGGAAACGTAATTCTCACCGGATACCCGGAACAATGGATTCGGATTCTGGGCCAGAGAATCAAAAAGGTTCACCTTAAGGATTTTCGCAGTTCCGTCGGAAATGCCAATGGTTTCGTGGACCTCCTGGAAGGCGACGTCAATTGGAAAGAGGTCATCGCGGCGCTTAAGGAAGTCGGTTACGACGGATACCTTACCGCAGAGATGATGCCGCTTTACAAGGAAAATGACCAGGCGCTTATTTACCAGACCTCCCATGCCCTTGATTTCATCCTGAACCGAAAGTAACGCCGGTGTCATTCTGAGCGATAGCGAAGAATCTCGTAGTAACGTAGTGCGACCCTTTCCGGGTCGCCGGGAGGGGACTTACCCCCCTGACAAGGGGGGGCGAGGGGGGGTTACAGCCCCTCCCCTACAAAATCGCTATTTTCCCATTCCCGCCCTTTTGCTTGCCGAATTCCGGCCGTTATAGTACAATATATTATCTAAGTTGACAGTCATTATGCCTATTCACTGATTTTTATGAAGAAGACAATCGGTTACGTAGTTCTTTTTTTGCTCCTGGTGGTGGCCGGTTTTTTCACGTATAAGGTATTTGTGCCTTCGGCCAATTTTGAAATTTTTTACCGGATGTTGCGGGTTGGCCGTGCCGGGGAAATCAACCTCTATTTTACCCAGGGTGAAATGATTGTTCCGGTGGTGCGTAAGGCGCCCCGGCTTCGGTCTGTTGACGAAAAAGTTAAGAACGTAATGACCCTTCTCCTGCAGGGTCCGGATGAAGCGGAAAAAGCAGCCGGTTACGATTCCGCCTTGCCCCAGGAAGCGCAGCTTCTGAGCGTTTTCATGGAGGAAGACACGGTTTTGTTAAATTTTTCCAAGCAGATTGACGAAGGCGGCGGGACGGAAATGATGCTGGCCCGGCTGCGTCAAATCGTTTATACCGCCACCCAATTTTCCAGGGTGAATAAAGTCAGGTTTTTAATCGACGGACAGCCGATCAAATATTTCAGCAGCGAGGGTCTGACCGAAGTTGAGCGTCCGGTTGGCCGCGCCGATTTGGAGATGGAGGAAAAATGAAGAAGAATGTCCACCCCGCCTATTCCCCCAGCAAGGTTATCTGTGCTTGCGGGAATGTGGTGGAAACGGGTTCTACCAAGAAGGAAATGCACGTGGAAATATGCGCCGCCTGCCATCCGTTCTTTACCGGAAAGTCTAAGTTTGTTGATTCGGCCGGCCGGGTAGAGAAGTTCCGACAGCGCTATGGGGTTGCAAAAGAATAATTACATTCTTGACCGAATAAAGAAAGAACTGGCCGAAGCAGAGGAATTGGCCGGGAGCGAAAAAGATTCGGGGATGGCGGAGTTGGCCCGGGAAGAAGTCAGCCGGCTACTGACAGAGGTGAACCGGCTGAAGGGGGAGTCAGCGAAGAAGAGTTTGGACGGCCGGGACGTTCGCAATGCCATCGTTGAGGTTCGGGCCGGGACCGGCGGTGAAGAAGCCGCTCTTTTTGCCCGGGACCTCTTTCGGATGTATGCCCGTTTTGCGGAGCGGAAGGGCCTGAAAACCGAAATTTTTGACAGCAATTTCAGCGAAAAAAGCGGGATACGGTCAATTATTTTCCTGGTCAAAGGAAAGGGCGCTTACGGTTTCTTGAAATATGAAAGCGGCGTGCATCGGGTGCAGCGCATTCCGGAGACGGAATCGCAGGGTCGCATTCATACTTCGGCTGCTACGGTAGCGGTCTTTTCGGAAACCGAAATCAGGGAAGTGAAGATTGACTCCAAAGAGATTAAGATTGACACCTTTTGTTCTTCCGGCGCCGGAGGTCAGTCGGTCAATACGACCTATTCTGCGGTCCGCGTGACTCACCTTCCCACCGGAATTGTGGTCAGTTGCCAGGATGAGCGCAGTCAGTTGCAGAACAAGGAACGTGCTTTAAAGGTGATGGCGGCCCGTCTGGCTGAGCAGCAGGAAAGAGACCAGAACGAAGCGAAAGACGCAGAACGAAGGGCAAAGATAAAAACCGGCGACCGCAGCGAAAAGATTAGAACCTACAACTTTCCCCAGAATCGCCTGACCGACCACCGTATCGGTTTTACCAGCCGCAACCTTAAGGAGATTCTGGATGGAGGTTTGGAGCCGGTCATTGAAGCGTTAAAAGCAACGGACAGTGAGTAGTTGCCAAGCTTGCTTGGCGCGGTTAATGTATAACGGGGGTAAAACATGGAAGAGACCAGCAGCGGATTGAAGGAAAATATGGCCGGATTGCTTTGTTATGCGTTGGGGATAATCACCGGCCTCTTCTTTTTTCTAACGGAAAAGAAGAATAAGTTTGTTCGTTTTCACAGCCTGCAGGCAATTTTCTTTTCGGTGGCCTGGCTCATTTTGCAGGCAGCGATTGGCGTTGTTTTTTCTTTTGTGCCGTGTCTGTTTAAATTCCTTCTTCCTCTGATTAATTTGGTGGGAGTCATCTTTTGGGTTGTCCTGATGGTAAAAGCGTACCGGGGTGAATATTTTCTTTTGCCGGTGCTCGGTAAAATGGCCCTGGATAATTCGGAAATAAAGCAGTAGGACAGGCGTCCGCCTACGCCAAGGTTTACCTGCCGAAACTCCGCCTGCGCTAAAGCTACGGCGGATAAATTTAGCGTAGGCAGGCTACGGCGGACAAGTCTCGCCTGTCATTGGAGGATAAGCGATGGAAGAAGTTAAATATGCAGGTTTAAGGAAGGTTTCGGACGCTTTGCGTACGCTCGCCTGGGTGGTGCTTGTTCTTTGCGGTGTCGGTCTTTTGGTGGGGCTGGGCTTGATTGTGCGTAAGCCGGAGGCCAGCGGTATTGTATGCCTGGCTTCTCTGATTTACGGTGTTTTCGGCTTTCTTTATCTTTACGGTATGAGCCAGTTAATCCTGGTGGCGTTGGATATTGAAGCCAACACGCGTGTCACTGCCTCAAAACAACAGTAGTGGTTCTATCCGCGATTCTAAAAGAAGGCAGCGCATACCTTAAAGAAAAAAAGGTTGAAGAGCCGCGTCTTTGCGCTGAAATTATCCTGGCCCATCTGTTGAATCTGCGCCGGATAGACCTGTATCTTTACCCGGAGAAAGAGGTTGCGGAACGGGAAAGGGTTTTGTTTAAGCGTCTTCTGACCCGGCGCGGGCAGGGGGAGCCGCTTCAATACCTGACCGGGGAAGTTACTTTCTGTGGATTGATTTTCCGGGTAAGGCGGGGGGTTTTCATCCCCCGCCCAGAAACGGAATTGTTGGTGCAGGCGGCCGTAGATAAGATTTCCGGCTTACCGGGTAAAAAGCGGATTTTGGAGGTCGGGACCGGATGCGGAGCAATTGGTCTGGCTCTGGCAAATAGGCAATTTTATTGTTTAGCAACCCCTATATCCGATGCCGAAATTCTTTTGATAGACAAAAGTTTGCCGGCGGTGAGAACGGCCCGGGAAAACAGGCGCCGGTTGCGAATTATAAGCAACCGGGTCAGGATACAGCAGGAAGATTTTAGCGCTTTTGCGGGCCGAACCGGGAAAAAGTTTGAAGTGATTGTTTCCAACCCTCCTTATGTTCCGCTGACGGAAAGAAGAAATCTGTCAAAAGAGGTAAGGCGGGAACCGGAAAAGGCGCTCTTCGGCGGACCGGACGGTCTGAATTTCATTCGTATTCTGATAACCGAAAGCCGCAGGATTCTGGCGGCCGGCGGTTACTTGATATTTGAAATTGGTTATGGCCAGGCAGAAAGAATTATTTCTCTGCTGGAAAAAGCCGGTTTCAAATTGGATAAAGTAATCAAGGACCTGGCCGGCATTGACCGGGTAGTTGTTTGTCAAAAACATGGAAGCGCTTAAAATTTCCGGCGGGCAACGGCTTAAGGGCAGCATTTCGGCGAGCGGCTCCAAGAACGCCAGTCTTCCTATTCTGGCCGCAACCCTGCTGACCGGAGGCAAGAGCCGGATATACGGAGTTCCGCGCCTAAGGGACATCCGGATGATGCTTAAGATTCTCACCGCGCTCGGCGCGCAGGTACAGTGGGAGGATGACTGCATTACCGTGGATTCGTCGGGTATTGTCAGTTGCACCGCGCCCTACGAATTAGTTAAAGAGATGCGCGCTTCAATCTGTCTGCTGGGTCCGCTGTTGGCTTGTTTTGGGAAGGCGCGTATTTCTCTGCCGGGCGGGTGCGTTATCGGCGACCGGCCGGTGGATATTCATCTTAAGGGTCTGGAGAAGTTAGGCGTAGATTTTAAACTGGTTGAAGGTTATATTGAAGGAGAGACCAAGAGGTTGGCCGGGGCCTCAATTTTTCTGGGCGGTAATTTCGGTTCCAGCGTTCTGGCAACGGCTAACCTGCTGATGGCCGCTTGTTTCGCGAGCGGGGAGACGATCATTGAATTCGCCGCCTGCGAGCCGGAAATAGTTGACCTGGCTAATTTCTTGAACAAGATGGGCGCTAAAATTTCCGGCGCCGGAAGTCACCTGATTCGGATAAAAGGGGTTAAAAAACTGAAACCAGCCGATTACCGCGTCATTCCCGACCGGATTGAAGCCGGAACCCATCTTCTGGCCGGTGCGATTACCGCCGGCGATGTTGAGGTCCGCAACTGCGTGCCGGAGCATCTTTTTGCGCTTCTGGAAAAATTAGTTGAGGCCGGCGCGGAAATCAAAAAAGGGAAAAACAAGGTTTCAATCAAATCCGGAGGAAAACTCAAAGGTGTTGATATCGTGACCCTTCCCTACCCTGGATTTCCGACCGACCTGCAGGCGCAGTTTATGTCTTTGATGTGCCTGGCGGAAGGAACCAGCGTAATTACGGAGAAGATTTTTCCGGAAAGGTTTATGCACGCTGCGGAATTGAAGCGTCTGGGAGCTGACATCACGTTGCAAGAGGGAACCGCCATTATCCGGGGCAGGGAGCGATTGGCCGGAACCAGGGTAATGGCCTCTGACTTGCGCGCCAGCGCCGCGCTTGTGCTGGCCGGTCTGGTCGCGGACGGGGAGACGGTTGTGAGCAGAATCTATCACCTGGACCGGGGGTACCAGGACATGGAAGGGAAACTGAACGCAGTCGGCGCGAAAATAACGCGAATAAACGAGTGAAATGTAGGGGTCGGATTTATCCGACCCGCGTAGTGCGACCCTTTCAGGGTCGCTCAATACACGGGAGAAAAAATATGGCCGCAAAAATCAGATTAAGGAGAGTTGGCAAGAGAAATCAGCCCAGTTATCGTATCATTGTGGTTGACAGCCGCAAAGACGGTAGAGGCGATTATCTGGAGTTGTTGGGAAATTACAACAACCGGATGCAGCCCAAGGTCCTGGAAGTAAACGCGGAACGGGCAAAGTACTGGATAGGGGTTGGCGCCCAGCCGTCGGATACGGTCAGAAGCCTTTTTAAACAAAAGGGCATATTGTAGGGGCTCTATAATTTGTAGTTGCCGAGCTTGCTCGGCTCTTTAACAGCGCCAACCAAGGTTGGCAACTACAGCGTAAGTTATTAAAGTTACATGCGAATAGACATCATTACCATATTTCCGGAGGCGTTTTCGCCTCTGGATTTAAGTATTATCGGCCGGGCCAGAGAAGCGGGATTTCTGGACCTTCAGATTCATAACCTGCGCGATTTCACGACTGACCGCCATCGGAAAGTTGACGACAAGTCGTTTGGCGGCGGAGTGGGAATGGTGATGATGGTCGCTCCGGTTGCCAAAGCGCTTGAAAAAGCGCGGGAAGTTAATCCAAAAGCAGAAATAATTATGCTTTCCCCGGCCGGCCAAATTTTTAATCAGGAACTGGCGCGAAAACTTTCCCGGAAGAAAGGGCTTATTTTGATTTGCGGTCATTATGAGGGGATGGATGAACGGATTGCGGACCTGTGCGACCGGCAGATTTCAATCGGTGATTACGTCCTTTCCGCCGGGGAGACGGCAGCCCTGGTAGTGGTTGATGCGGTGACGCGTCTTCTGCCGGGAGTCCTGCCGGAAGGCGCGGCCGAGCAGGATTCGTTCAGCGATAATCTTTTGGACTGGCCGCACTATACCCGGCCGGCCCGGTGGCGGGGAGTCGGGGTGCCGGAAGTCTTGCTTTCCGGGGACCATAAGAAGATTGCCGCCTGGAGGCAGAAGACGGCCGAAGAGAGAACGAAGAAATTACGTCCTGATTTGTGGAAGAAATATGACCATCAAAAAACTGGCCGAACTCTACCGTAATAAAAAAATCTCGGTCGTTGAATCCATAACCGGTTTTTACAACCGGATAAAAGAAAAAGACGGTTCAATCCACGCTTTCCTTTCCCTGAATGAGGCCGAGGCGCTCCGGCAGGCGAAGAGTATTGACCGGCGGATTGCCGAAGGTGAAGACCTTTCTATCCTGGCCGGAATTCCGCTGGCCATCAAGGACAATATCTGTCAGGAAGGAACGAAGACAACCTGCGCCTCCCGTATTCTGGAAAGTTTCACCTCTCCGTACGACGCCACCGTAATTACAAGATTAAGAGAAAAGGACGCAGTCTTTTTAGGCAAGACCAACCTGGATGAATTTGCCTTTGGTTCTTCCACCGAAAATTCCGCTTTTGGGACAACCCGCAATCCGGCAAACCCGGATTACGTTCCAGGCGGGAGCAGCGGCGGGTCCGCGGCCGCGGTGGCGGCTGATTTTGCCTGTGCGGCCCTTGGTTCGGACACCGGCGGTTCCATTCGTCAACCGGCTTCCTTTTGCGGGGTGGTCGGTCTGAAACCCACCTATGGCCGGGTATCCCGCTACGGCTTGGTTGCCTTTGCTTCTTCTCTGGACCAGATTGGTCCGTTTGCCGGAACCGTGGAAGACGCCGCAATTATTCTTAAAGAAATTGCCGGTTTTGACCCGGCTGACTCCACCTGCGTCGAGATTCCGGTGCCGGATTATCCGGCGCTTCTTTCGGGACCGGTCTCCGGGTTGAAAGTCGGCTTGCCCAGGGAATATTTCGGAGAAGGTCTGGAGAATGATGTAGCCGGAAAGATTGATGAAGTCATCAAAATGGCCGAGAAATTAGGCCTGAAAATCAGGGAGATTTCCCTGCCGCACACCACTTATGCGATTGCCGTGTATTATATTCTGGCGACCGCGGAAGCCAGCGCCAACCTGGCCCGTTTTGACGGCGTTCGCTATGGACGACGGAAGGCGGGGGCCCGGACGATGCGCCAGTTGTACGAAGAGAGCCGTGACGAAGGCTTCGGCCGGGAGACCAAGCGCCGGATAATCCTGGGAACTTTCGTTCTTTCTTCCGGTTATTACGAGGCTTACTACCGCAAAGCCCAGAAAGTGCGCACGCTTGTTCGCCGGGATTTTGAAGCGGCTTTTAAAGAGGTGGATTTAATCTTAACGCCTACTTCGCCGACGCCGCCTTTCAAAATCGGCGAGAAAGTAATTGACCCGTTGCAGATGTATCTGTCGGACATCTTTACCGTTTCCGCCAACCTGGCCGGGATTCCGGGTTTGAACCTGCCGGTGGGGTGTGTACGCGACAACCTGCCGGTCGGTTTGCAGATACTGGGTCCGGCCTTTGCCGAGGAACGGGTTTTATGTTTAGCCCATCACTTGGAAAAAGAGCTAGGCTTATCATGAAGTAGGACAGGCGTCAGCCTACGCCAAAAACTGGCTACGGCGGACAAGTCCCGCCTGTCATTGTAGGGGTCGCATTTATGCGACCCGCGTAGTGCGACCCTACAAGGGTCGCTTCCTAAAGGAGTAACTATGCCCCAATTACGAAAAGACCCGATTTTCAACCGCTGGGTGATAATTTCCACGGAGCGGGCCCGCCGTCCCCAGGATTTTGTTTTTGAAAAAAGAGGCGAAGCAAAAGGAGGGTTCTGTCCTTTTTGCGAGGGGAGCGAATCCAAAACACCGCCGGAAATTATTTCTTTCCGCAAGGACGGCACCAAGGCAAATGAGCCCGGCTGGTGGTTGAGGGTGATTCCGAATAAGTATCCGGCCCTGGCCATTGAAGGCGACCTGAGCCGTAAAGGCATCGGAATGTTTGACCAGATGAACGGCGTCGGAGCGCACGAAGTAATCGTGGAGACCACCCGGCACATTATTGACATTGCGGAACTTTCGGAAATAGAGATTGCGGAAGTGATTTTATCTTACCAGATGCGCTCCCTGGACCTGAAGAAGGACCCTCGTTTTCGTTACGTTCTTATCTTTAAGAACTGCGGGGAAGGCGCTGGCGCCTCGCTGGAGCACAGCCATTCGCAGATTATTGCCACACCGGTAACTCCAAAGCGGGTCCGGGAGGAATTACTCGGAGCGGCGCAGCATTACCATTTGAAGGAGCGCTGCGTCTTCTGTGATATCATTGAGCAGGAGCTTGAATCCGGAAAGCGGCTCATTCAGGAGAGCCACGATTTTCTGGTTCTTTCTCCGTTCGCCGCCTGCTTTCCTTTTGAAACCTGGATTATACCCAAGAGGCACCACCCGGATTTTGACCAGATGACTGAGGCAGAACGAAAGGACCTGGCCGCAACTTTGAAGAAGACCCTCTACCGGATTAACCAGGCGCTGGACAAACCGCCTTACAACTATCTCATCCACACTGCGCCCAACCGGGTACCCAGGCCCGGGGCCTGGCAGACGATAGACAAGGATTATCACTGGCATCTGGAGATTGTTCCTCGGGTTACCGGAATCGCGGGTTTTGAGTGGGGAACCGGTTTTTACATCAATCCCACGCCGCCGGAGGATGCGGCGGAGTATTTGCGCTCAATTGAGTAGAGCGCTCGGATGTCTCTTTTGCTACACACGCTGCGCGCCAGGCAAAATCTACGCGAGGGAAATTCGGGGACACCATACTAATTATGGTTGCGTCCTGCGCACGCCCGAAGTATAATTACATGTATGGCACGATTAGCCAGAGCGGTGGCCTGCGGGTACCCGCATCACATAACACAGCGGGGAAACAGGCGTCAGCAGACATTCTTCAACGAGGGTGACTATCATCTGTATCGAAAACTGCTGGTGGAATGGTGTAAAAAATGCGGCGTGAA
>Ga0180009_10003867_pt1 | contig 16822 bp, 13 predicted proteins | sample OS_PC_MetaG_FD_123537 | JGI IMG/M metagenome (GOLD analysis project Ga0180009, IMG submission 123537) | Groundwater microbial communities from the Aspo Hard Rock Laboratory (HRL) deep subsurface site, Sweden - OS_PC_MetaG | ecosystem: Environmental > Aquatic > Deep subsurface > Groundwater...
GCATCAGCGAGAAGTTCGCACCCATTGCCGCCAGGGCCGGGTGCGTGGTCATCGACAACACGAGCGCTTTCCGGATGGTGCCGGAAATACCGCTGGTCGTGCCGGAAGTGAATCCGGAGGCGATTGCGCTTTACAAGAACCGGGGAATTATCGCCAATCCGAACTGTTCCACCATTCAGATGGTCGTCGCCCTGAAACCGATCCACGATGCGGTGAGGATAAAACGGATTGTGGTCTCCACGTACCAGGCCGTTTCCGGAACGGGGAAAAGGGCGATCGAAGAGCTTTCCCTGCAGACCCGGGCCCTCCTTAACGCCCAGGAGCCGGAAATCAAGGTCTATCCGCACCGCATCGCCTTCAACTGCCTTCCCCACATCGACATTTTCCTGGAAAACGGCTATACGAAGGAAGAGATGAAGATGGTCAATGAGACCAGGAAGATCATGAACGATCCCGGCATTGCGGTTACTGCGACGACGGTGCGGGTGCCCGTTTTCTACGGTCATTCCGAGTCCGTCAACATTGAAACGGAGAAGAAAATCACCGCGGCGGAGGTCCGGAGGCTTTTAGAGGAGGCGCCAGGGGTCAGGGTGGTCGATAACCCCCGGGAAAACCAGTATCCGCTGGCGATAGACGCCGCCGGAACCGATGAGACCCTGGTTGGAAGGATCAGGGAAGACGAATCCATCCCTAACGGCATCAACATGTGGGTGGTCGCGGATAATATCCGAAAGGGCGCTGCCTTGAACGCCGTCCAGATTGCCGAAATCCTGATCAGCAGATATCTATGAGGATCAGCGGGGGGGAAGCAAGAGGAAGGACGATCCGCCTTCTCAAGGGATGCCGCATCCGGCCCACCGCCGAGAGGATCAAAGAATCGCTGTTTGGTATTATCTCGCCTGTCACGGGGGGAGCATTCCTCGATCTTTTTGCAGGCAGCGGCAATGTCGGGCTGGAGGCCCTGAGCAGGGGGGCGCGTTTTGCGGTATTTGTGGAAAAGGATATCCGCCTGGCCGATGCGATCCGGACGAACATCTCTCTGCTTGGGTTCGCCGGGAAGGGGGAAGTCATCGCCGCAGATGCGGCAATGGGACTGGGGCGTCTTGCAAAAAGGGGTGATCGGTTCGAAATCATCTTTGCCGATCCACCCTATGAAACCGCTTATCTTAAGGAAACTCTGGGGTGGCTGGAGGGGGGGGATGTTTTGGCCGAGAACGGCATCGTCGTGATCCAGCATTCGGTGAGAGAAGCATTGGAAGAATCGTACGTACGAGCAATGGCGGTAACTGATCAGAGACGGTACGGTGACACGATGTTGTCTTTCCTCAAAAAACGCGGAGAGGAATAAAGCTCATGAAAAAAATAGCGGTATATCCCGGTTCTTTCGATCCGATCACCAATGGTCATGTGGACATCATCAAACGGGCTCTCCGGATGTTTGATGAACTGATCGTTCTCATCGCCTTCAATCCGAACAAGAAATCGGTCTTTTCCGTAGCAGAAAGACTGGAGATGATCCAGGGAGTGATCAGGGGCTGTAAGAATGTCCGCGTCGACACTTACCACGGACTCCTGGTGGAATATGCTAAAAGGGAGGGGGCGAACGTGATTGTCCGGGGTCTCCGCGCCCTTTCCGATTTCGAGTACGAATTTCAGCTCGCCCTGATCAATCGGAAATTGAATAGGGAGATCGAGACCGTCTTTCTTATGACCGGCTACAGATGGTTTTATACCAGTTCGACAATCATCAATGAGGCGGCCAGTCTTGGCGGTTCCGTCAAGGGACTTGTGCCGGAGATCGTTAATCAGAAACTGCAGGAAAAATTTCATCCATCCATAAAGGAGATACCATGAAACTCGCAGCCAGGATTTCGCTTATCAAACCGTCGCCTACCCTGACCATTCAGGCCAAGGCCAACGCCCTGAAGGCGGCGGGCAGGGACATCATCGGCTTCGGCGCCGGCGAACCGGATTTTGATACGCCCCGGAACATCAAGGATGCCGCCATCCGTGCCATCGAGGCAGGGTTTACGAAATACACCCCCGTGGGCGGTACGGATGAGCTCAAGGATGCGGTGATCGCCAAACTTCAGCGGGACAACCAGCTTGCCTACAAGCGTTCGGAGGTGGTCATCTCCTGCGGGGCGAAGCACTCGCTCTTCAATGTCGCCCAGGTCCTGTTCGAAGAGGGAGATGAGGTCCTGATTCCTTCACCCTACTGGGTATCATACACCGACATCGTTTACCTGACCGGGGCGAAACCGGTGGTCATCAAGACGAACATCGAAGACGGTTTCAAGCTCCAGCCGTCGCAGTTGGAGGCGGCCATCACGCCCAGAACCAGGGCGATCATCATCAGCTATCCCTCCAACCCGGCCGGCGTTTCATACAGCCGGGAGGAACTGGAAGCCCTGGCAGAGGTTATCATTCGCAGGGGAATCATGGTGATCTCGGACGACATCTATGAGAAGATCATCTACGACGATGCCAGCCCGTTCTATACGATGGCCTCGCTCGGCGAAGAGCTGAAGCGGATCTCAATCGTCGTAAACGGCGTCTCAAAGACCTATGCAATGACGGGCTGGAGAATCGGCTATGCGGCAGGAGATGAGGAGATCATCGCTGCCATGACGAAGTATCAGAGCCAGAACACCTCCAACCCTACCTCTATCGCCCAGAAAGCGGCCGTCGAGGCTCTCAACGGTTCTCAGGAGAGTTTGCCGATGATGGTGCGCGAATTTCAGAAGCGGCGCGATGTCATCGTGGCGAAACTGAATGCCATCCCCGGTGTCGCCTGCCTGAAACCGGTGGGGGCCTTCTACGTCTTTCCCAACGTTTCTTCTTTCTACGGCCGTTTGCTCGAGGGGAGAATCATCACCAATTCGGCCGAGATGGCGGCTTATCTGCTGGACGAATCCAATGTGGCCCTCGTCCCGGGCGGGGATTTCGGTCATGACGATCACATCCGCATCTCTTATGCCACTTCTATGGAACAGATTGAGAAAGGGGTGGATCGGATCAGGGAGGCCCTCCGGAAATTGTCCTGACGACGGGCGGAGTGGCGGATACTCGCGCACGCAGGCTTTCCTTTCCACTTTTAAATTCCAACGCATAACCGGGCGGATGATATGGGCGGCATATTCGGCGTAGTATCAGATGATTGTGCGAAGACCCTCTTTTACGGAACGGATTACCATTCCCATTTAGGGACTGAGAGTGCGGGACTGGCAGTTTTGGGGGCAAGCGGTTTTTACAACACGATCCACAGCATCAGCCAGGCCCAGTTCAAGTCCCGCTTCGCCGACGATTACAAAGGGATGCAGGGCGCCATGGGCATCGGCGCTATCGATGACGAATCCCCGCAGCCCCTGATCATCCGTTCGAAGTTCGGGACCTATGCCCTGGCCGCAACCGGGCTCATCACCAACAAGGATCAACTGACCCTCAATCTCCTCCGCGAGGGGGCATCGTTCAGCGAGATGGCGGGCGGGGGCGTCAACAGCGTGGAACTCGTCGCCAAGTTGATCAACCGGGGCGACGACATCGTCGATGGAATCGTCAGGATGCAGAACGCCATTGAGGGATCTGTCTGTCTGCTTTTGATGACGACGGAAGGCCTCTACGCAGCCCGGGACAGGTATGGGCGATTTCCCCTGTCCATCGGAAGAAATATACGGTCTGATAGCCCACCCCCGGGATTTGCTGCGGCGACCGAATCGAGTTCCTTTCCCAATCTCGGTTACGAACAGATCCGCTCGCTTGGACCAGGCGAGATCGTTCGCTTAGACGGCAATGGAATCCGCGACGAGCATCCGGCCGGCAATGAAAGGCACGTCTGCGCTTTCCTTTGGATCTACACAGGAGACCCCGCGTCGGTTTATGAAGGGATCAGTGTCGAAAAGGCCAGGGAGAGGTGCGGACAGGCCATGGCCAGTGGCGATGAAGTGGAGGCGGACTTCGTGACTGGCCTCCCTGATTCGGGCGTCGGCCATGCCATCGGCTATGCAATGGAGTCCGGACTTCCCTACCGCCGACCCCTGGTAAAATATACGCCTGGTTACGGAAGAAGCTATACGCCCCCTTCCCAGGACATCCGGGATATTGTTGCGACCATGAAGCTCAATGCCGTCCGTGACGTAATCCAGGGCAGCCGGATGGTGGTCTGCGACGATTCGATCGTCCGGGGAACGCAGATGAAGAATTACACCATCCGGAAACTGTGGGACAACGGGGCGAAAGAGATTCATGTCCGCCCGGCCTGTCCGCCTCTGATGTTTCCCTGCCGCTTTGCCTCTTCCACAAGATCCGCCGCCGAACTGGCCACCCACCGCGCGATACGCGCCCTGGAAGGAGAGACAACGGAGAGCCTCGAGGAATATCTCGACCATCGTACGGCCCGATACCGGAGTATGGTCGAATGGATCCGGCGGGATCTGAACGTCACCTCCCTTAAATATATCCATATCGAGGAGATGATTGCGGCCATCGGTCTGCCCGAGGAGCAGCTCTGCCTCTACTGCTGGTGTGGCCGGTAGGGTCTTTGGAAGAGGGTTAACGAATTTGCGGCATTTTGGGAGAGCGGGGGTATTTTTTTGAGTTCGCTTATCCATAGAAGAAAAACAAGGCCGGTTTTTGTCGGCGGCGTGCAGATCGGCGGCGAGGCGCCGGTAGTGGTCCAGTCCATGACCTCCTCCGACACGCGGGACGTCCGGGCCACGGTCGAGCAGATCCGGGAGCTGGAGGAGGCCGGCTGTGAAATCGTCCGGGTGGCCGTTCCCGATGAAGCGGCCGCCGCCGCTATCCGGGAGATCAGATCCCTCATCCGCATCCCCCTGATTGCCGATATCCATTTCCGTCATCAACTGGCCCTGCTGGCGATGAATCACGGGGCGGACGGCATCCAGATCAATCCCGGCAATATCTCCCCGGATGGAATCCGGGAAATCGTGAGGATGGCCAGGGCAAACGGCAAGGTCATCCGGATAGGAATCAATGCCGGATCCCTCGAGAAGGAGATCTTTATCCGCCATGGGGGAGCGACAGCCGAGGCCCTCGTGGAGAGCGCCCTGAAGAATATCCGTCTCCTTGAAGAGATGGACTTTGACGCCATCAAACTCTCCCTGAAATCCTCTGCTGTGGCGACCACGATAGAGGCCTACCGGCTCGCTGCCGGGAAGACGGACTATCCTCTCCATCTTGGCGTCACGGAGGCCGGAACGCTCGTCCAGGCGGCCATTAAATCGGCCATCGGCATCGGGACGCTCCTGTATGACGGGATAGGCGACACCATCCGCGTTTCCGTCACGGGCCATCCCGTTCAGGAGATCGGGGTGGCCTACGGTATCCTCCGGGCCCTCAATATCAGGAATGTCGGGCCGGATATTATCGCCTGTCCGACCTGCGGGCGTTGCGAGATCGATCTTGCCAAACTGGCCCAGAGGGTGGAAGGTGAATTGAAGGGGATGAAGAGCCCCCTGAAGATCGCCCTCATGGGGTGCGTCGTCAACGGTCCGGGAGAGGCTGCCGAAGCGGATATCGGTATTGCCGGGGGAAGGGGGTCGGGAATCCTCTTTAAGAAGGGCAAGGTCGTCCGGAAGATCCGCGAGGAGGAATTTGTCCCGGTGCTGATGGCCGAGATCGCGAAGATGGCCGCGGAATAAGGGGACAGCGCCCCTATTTTTCTCTAAAAAATAGGGGCGCTGTCCCTAAACGGCAACAAGGAGGTTGCATGCGTTATTCGGAGCTGTTCCTGCCCACGGGAAGGGAGGTCCCTTCCGATGCGGAACTTGTCAGTCATCAGCTGATGATCCGGGCAGGAATGATGAGAAAACTGACCAGCGGAATCTATTCCTATCTTCCCCTGGGTTACCGGGTGATCCGCAAGGTCGAGCAGATTGTCCGGGAAGAGATGAACCGGGCAGGGGCCCAGGAGGTATTCCTGCCTATGGTTCAGCCCGCCGAGCTCTGGCAGGAATCGGGCCGGTGGATCCATTACGGCAAGGAGCTGCTCCGCCTCCGCGATCGCCATGACCGTGAATACTGTCTCGGGCCGACGCACGAGGAGGTGATCACCGATCTGGTCCGCAACGAGATCAAAACGTACCGGCAGCTCCCGAGAAATCTCTACCAGATCCAGACGAAGTTTCGCGATGAGATCCGGCCCCGGTTCGGGGTGATGCGCTGCCGGGAATTCGGGATGAAGGACGCCTACAGTTTCGATCCGGATGAGGCGGGCGCCGAGGTCAGTTACCGGAAGATGTTCGACGCCTACAACCGGATTTTTACGCGCTGCGGTCTGAACTTTCGGCCGGTGGAGGCGGATTCGGGGAGCATCGGCGGGAGTTATTCCCACGAATTCATGGTGATGGCCGATTCAGGAGAGGACGCGATCTGCTTCTGCAACGCCTGTCAGTACGCGGCCAATCTGGAGAAGGCCGAGCTCGCGAAACCCGAGGCGGAATTGCCGGCGGGATCGGCTCTTCTCCTTGAGGAGGTGCACACCCCGGGGGTGCAGACGATTGAAGAGGTCTGCGGTTACCTCCATGTCCGACCGGAAGAGGTTGTCAAGACCCTGATCTTCGCTGCGGACGGAGAGCCCGTGGCCGTACTGATCCGCGGGGATCGCGAGGTAAACGAGGTTAAGGTCCGGAACTATCTGGGTTGTGATGCCCTGGAACTCGCCTCGGATGACATGATTTTCAAGGTGACCCGTTCCCCCCGAGGTTTTGCAGGCGCAATCGGCATCAAGGCCAGGATCATCGCCGATTATTCGCTCATCGGAGCGAGCGCCGTCGTCATGGGAGCAAATCGGGAGGATTATCATCTTAGCCATGTAAATCCGGGAAGGGATTTTAAGGTTGAAAATTATGCCGATCTGTGCGTGATCCGCCGGAGCGATCCCTGTCCCCGCTGTGGGGGGAAGATCAGCTTCGCCCGCGGGATCGAGGTCGGGCATGTATTCAAACTGGGAACAAAATACAGCAAAGCCATGAAGGCTCTCTATCTCGATCGGAACGGCCGGGAGCAGACCATGGTGATGGGTTGTTACGGCATCGGCATCGGCCGAACAGTCGCCGCCGCCATCGAACAGAACCATGACGCCGACGGGATCGTCTGGCCTCTGCCGCTCGCCCCCTATCCGGTCATCATCACCCCGGTGAATGTGAATGAGAAACCGCTGTTGGAGACGGCGGAAAAAATCTACCTCTCCTTAGTGGAAAAAGGGGTGGACGTCCTTCTTGATGACCGCGACGAACGGGCGGGCGTCAAATTCAAGGATGCCGACCTCATCGGCATCCCCTTCCGGGTGACGATCGGTCCCAAGAAACTGTCCGAAGGGAAGGTGGAAATCAGATACCGGCGATCCGGAGAGGTCAAGACCCTTACGGTTTTCGAAGTCGAGGCGTTTCTTATGGAGCGCATCAGCGAAAAATGTGAGGTGTGAAGAGTGAGGTGTAAAGCGTGAAACCCTCCTTGCTCTTTACTCCTTACACCTTGAAGGACTGTAGCCCCCATGCTCCGCATAAACGACATCCTGGATAAGGTCCAGTCATATCTCTTACCCTCCGAACTGGAGATGATCGAAAAAGCATACATCTTTTCCGCCTCCGTTCATCAGGAGCAGATCCGTCTCTCCGGCGAACCCTATCTGACCCATCCCATGGAGGTCTGCGGAATCCTGGCCCAAATGAAACTCGATGCGGCGACGCTCGTGACCGGCCTCCTCCACGACACGGTGGAGGCTACCCTAGCCACGCCGGAGCAGATCGAGGATGCCTTCGGAAAGGATGTGGCGTTTCTCGTCGACGGGCTGACAAAGATCAGCAAGATCACCCTCGGCAATCAGGAGGAAAGACAGGCGGAAAATTTCCGGAAGATGATCTTAGCCATGTCCTCCGACATCCGCATCCTCCTCGTGCGTCTGGCGGATCGCATCCACAACATGAGGACCCTCGAGTTCCAGTCGCCGGAGAGGCAGATCTACATCTCCAAGGAGTCCCTGGAACTGTACGCCCCCCTGGCCAATCGTCTGGGAATCAACTGGATGAAGATGGAATTAGAGGACCTCTCCTTCCGCTATCTCGATTTCGAGGCCTATAACGATCTCGCCAGGCGGGTGGTGAAGAAGAAAGAAAAACGGGAGGAATATACGCAAGAGGTCAACGGGATCATTAGCCGGGAGCTGGATCGTTTCGGGCTCAAGGGAGAGGTCGAGGGAAGAGCGAAGCATTTTTACAGCATCTATCAAAAGATGAAAGAGCAGCACATAGATTTCGACGAAGTCTATGATCTGACGGCCTTCCGGATCATTCTGGACTCGGACAAGGAGAAGGACTGCTATGAAGCGCTGAGCATCGTCCACGCCCTCTGGAAGCCGGTCCCCGGGAGGTTCAAGGATTACATTGCGATGCCGAAGGCCAACCATTACCAGTCCCTCCATACGACGATGATCGGACCGTACGGAGAACGTCTCGAGATCCAGATCCGGACACGGGCGATGCATGAGTGGGCGGAAGAGGGAATCGCCGCCCACTGGCGCTATAAGGAAGGCAGGGCTTTGTCCAGCGATGATGGGGATCAGATCAAGAAGCTCCGAGATCTGTTGGACGCCCAGCAGGAGATCGAGAATCCGCGCGAGTTCATGTCCAACCTCAAAGTGGCCCTCTTCCCGGAGGAAGTTTATGTGTTTACGCCAAACGGGGATGTGAGGTCCTTTCCGAAAGGGGCAACGCCCATCGATTTTGCCTACAGTATCCACACGGATATCGGCAATCAATGTATCGGCGCCAAGGTAAACCGGAGCATCGTCCCTCTGAAGTATCAGCTGAAGAATGGGGATACGGTAGAGATAATCACCCAGGCGGGACACCATCCCAGCAAGGACTGGCTGAAATTCGTGGTCACCTCTCGTGCGATTGCGAAAATCAGGTACTGGGTCAAGACCGAAGAGCGGAAGAGAAGCCTTGCCCTTGGCCGGGATCTCCTGGAAAAGGAGTTCAAAAAACATCACCTGAAATTCGGACAGATCGCCAAATCTTCGAAAATGGCCGAGATCTACGCTGAATATCATATCGATTCCCTGGACGATCTGATGGCTGGCGTCGGTTACGGGAAGGTGTCTCCGAAGCATGTCGTCCATCATTTCCTGCCGGAGGAAGAAACCAAGAAAGAAACAACGGTCGCCAGGACCAGGAAAAAGGGTGCGGAAACGGCGCCCGTCGGCGTGTCGTTGACGGGGATCGAGGATATCATGGTCCGGTTCGGGAAGTGCTGCGATCCCATACCCGGGGACGAGATCACCGGGTATATCTCGCGCGGCAGGGGGATTACCGTTCATACGGCCAATTGCGCACATATCCGGGAGATGGACCCAGACCGGCTGGTCGATGTCCAATGGGAGATCCGCGAAAAAAGGGAATATCCGGTGCAGATGCGGATCATCGGCAACGACAAGAAGGGGCTCCTGGCTGATATCAGCTCCGCCATAACTTCTGTTGATGTCAACATCACCCATGCGGAGATCAATATCTCACAGGATGGCGAGGCTATCTGCGATTTCGCTGTCAATGTGAATGATCTCCATCAGTTCAACAAGGTCATTACGGCGGTCAAGAAAGTGCGGGAGGTCATCTCCGTGGAGAGACTCTGGCGGCCATGAGATGGAAGCGGCAGGGGCGAGGTTTTACGATGATAAGAATTGACAGCCAAAGACCGTTTGCTGTAAGAACCACCTGCCGTGGAATGATCTGATTGGAAAGGAATCAATGGAATTCATGAATGGATGTCGTCGGAAATTTTGGATTCTCCCTGTGGCCATCATCCTGTGTTGCCTCTTTGCCATGACGGCGGCGGCCGCTCAGCCGAATCGGCATACCGTCCTGATCGATCCCGCCCATGGAGGCGAGGATACAGGGGTGGTGTCGGATAAGCTCCGGGAGAAGGACCTGACCATGAACCTTGCCCTATTGATCCGCCAGGAGGCGCGAAAAACGGCGGACCTGCAGATCCAGCTGACCCGTAACGCCGACAGGAAGATGACTATTGCAGAGAGGATCAACGCAGTCGGTACGGTCAAATCGGATTGCCTGATCAGCCTGCATGTCAATGCCGGATTCGGGAAAAAGGCCACCGGCTATGAGGTCTATTTCCCTGGTTTCAGGCAAACCGTTGCCGGTGGCGGAGACTCCGCCGCTATCCTTAAGGATATGGCAAAAAACAAGCACCTCAACGATTCCGTGAGACTCGCGCAGCAGATCCAATCCAGTCTCGAGAAGGTTTTTCCCCGCAAGGGGCGCGGGCTGCGCGATGCACCCTGCCCGCTTCTGGACGGGCTTAATGTTCCCGGGCTGGTCGTGGAGATCGGCTTTGCGACCAATCCGGAAGACCGGAAAAGCCTGAACGAAGAAGAGACGCAACGGGCCGTCGCCCAGGCGCTGGTAAGGGGGCTGCAGGCCTATTTTCAGAAAGGGCCGTGAAGGGGTGCTCACTCCTCACATTTTTTGCGGCGGGCTGACAAAAATACAGCGGAACATCCTCGGGAGTCTGGACTGAAAAAGATCGTATTTGCCTCACGGAACAGGGGAAAGATAAAAGAGATCCGGGCCATGCTCGCGGACCTCGGGATGAGACTCCTTTCTTTGAACGATTTCCCTGATATTCCTGAGATCGTAGAAGACGGAGAGAGCTTTCTGGAAAATGCGCTAAAAAAGGCGCGGACTGTTGCGGAACTGACGGGAGAGAACGTCCTTGCCGACGATTCCGGTCTGGAGGTGAAGGCCCTGAAAGGGGCGCCCGGAATCTATTCCTCGCGGTACGCCGGCAACGGGGCGGATGATGAGAAGAACATCGGGAAGCTGCTGAAAGACATGAATGGAGTCCCCCCCGAAGAAAGGGAGGCTGCTTTTCGGTGCGCTCTCGTTCTCTACCGGCCCGATGGGCATTATGAAACCTTTGAGGGACGTTGGGAAGGAAGGATTGCGGAAGCGCCGATTGGCCGGGAAGGGTTCGGATACGATCCTGTTTTTTCCCTGCCGGAGTTGGGATTGACCGTGGCCGAACTTTCTCCCGAGGTCAAGAACCGGATCAGCCATCGGGCCCAGGCCTTTGAAAAGTTGAAGGAGAGGCTCAGAGAAGAGATAGGGAAAACGGGGCGTAGCGCAGCCCGGTAGCGCGCCTGCTTTGGGAGCAGGATGTCGCAGGTTCAAATCCTGCCGCCCCGACCAGAAATATCACCGTACCTCCGGCTTTGCTCGAGATACGGTGATATTTTCCTGAGTGCTGGAATCAGTTGAATGACTTCAGAATGCCCTTGAGGACCTCTTCAATTTCCTTTCGGATGGAGGCGAGACGGGCTTCCGTGGCCGCCTCGAAGCGGAGCACCAGGACGGGCTGGGTGTTGGAGGCGCGCAGCAGTCCCCACCCGTCGCCGAAAGAAACCCGCACGCCGTCGATCGTGATGATGTCGTGGGTTTTGCGGAAGTGATCCCGGACGGCCTCGACGACGCCGAACTTGATCCGGTCCGGACAATCCACCCGTATCTCGGGGGTCGCAAAAGTCTTGGGGACGTCGGCCAGGAGATCGCTCAGCCGCTTCCCCGATTCGGAGAGGATCTCCAGCAGGCGGACGGTGGCATAGATCGCATCATCATAGCCGAAATACCGATCGGCAAAGAAAATGTGGCCGCTCATCTCTCCCGCGAGGAGGGCCTTCTCCTCCTTCATCTTCCCCTTGATCAGGGAATGGCCCGCCTTCCACATGATCGCCTTTCCACCGTTCTTCGCGATATCGTCGTAGAGTTTCTGCGAGCATTTCACCTCGCCGATGATGGTGGCGCCGGGGTTGCTCTTCAGGATAAAGCGGGAAAAAAGCAGGAGAAGCTCATCGCCCCAGAGGATCACTCCCCGGTCGGTGATCACCCCGATCCGGTCCGCGTCTCCATCATAGGCGATTCCGACATCGGCTTTCTCATCTTGGACGATACGGATCAGCTCCCGGAGATTTTCCGGGATCGTCGGATCGGGGAAATGGTGGGGGAACCTTCCGTCAGGATCGCAATAGATGTCCGCAACCCGGCAACCGAAACGCTTCAGGAGGGGTAGCGCGAAGAACCCTCCCACACCGTTCCCCCCGTCGACGGCAACCTTCATGCCCTCGTGGATGACCACGTTCTGGAAAAGATAATCCTCATAGGCACGCGCGATATCCACCCGATCAAGACAGCCGGCGCCGGCACTGATGTAGGCCGCACCTTCGATGATCCTGCGCAGTTGCTGGATCTCCTCCCCATATATCGTGTCGGGACCGATGCAAATCTTGAAGCCGTTAAAGTCCGGAGGATTATGGCTTCCCGTGACCATCACGCCACCGTCCGCCTGGAGATGGCGGATCGAGAAGTAGAGCATGGGGGTGGCGCAAAGGCCCACGTCGATCATATCGATCCCCGCGGTCATGATGCCCCTTCCGACGGCCTCATGATAGGTCTCCGAACTGAGGCGGCAATCCCTGCCCAGCGTCATCTTTCGGACCCCTTGACGAAAGGCATAGGTCCCGATGGCGCGGCCCAGGCGATAAACAAAATCCGGGGTCAGATCTTTATCCACGATGCCCCGTACGTCATATTCGCGAAAAACCTCAGGATTCATTTCTGTCATCATCAATGTGAGGCATGAGGTGTGAAACGGGGTCAGTTTCAAACCCTTTGTGATTCCGATTGGGTCATGGGTTATCTTGCACTAAAAATTCATCAGGAGAACCTTCGTCGAGAGAAGGAGAAAGTGCCTGTTTAAACGCCCGCATACTAATCGCTATGGCCATTTTCTGTCAAGAAAAGAATGAGTCATAAGATGAGAGGCGTCCGGTCAGATAGTCGGAGTGCAGTGTTCTCCGGATGACGCGACCCTCCCTCCATTCCGGCAGGCGGTAATCCATCACTATCTCGAGAAAGCGGATGATGATGTTGAAGGTTGCCCCCCAGAGGATCTCCTCCCCGCCGCCGGCGTCGCGGTGGATGAGACACGGGAATTGAAGGGATTTCGGTTCGCCTGGTTCGGCCTGGTCGGCAGCTTCGATGGCGTAGCAGCCGATAAGTTCATCCCGGTAAAAGGAGGTCAAGGGTATTTTCAGGATCTTTTCGACCTCGTCATTCGGGCGGAGCAAGCCGGGGTTTTCAATAAAGCCCGCAAGAGGAAAGATCGTCCGCCGGAAAAGGGTCAGGCTGTAGGTCGGTAGAGGACCGAGAAACGAGACGTGGCAGGGGGAAAGCCGGATCTCTTCCCAGGATTCGCGCAGGGCGTTCGTCAGAAAAAGGGTGATGATCCGGAAGGCTTCCCGGTCTCGAGTGGCTGCATATCTGCGTGCCGCGCCGCGAAGGATGGGGAAGGGGCCGTAGATGAGCAGAAGCCTCAGAAAATCGTCCACAAGGGGGTGGAGCATGCCCCCGGGGAAACTCAGATCACCCGGTTGCGGGACATGCGGGGAGCGTTTTATCAGCTGAAAATAAAACTCTCCCTCGTCAGAGAGCCTTTCCGGCGATGATTCGCGAAAGACGAGCGGGAGCAGAACCCCCGCCGCGCGGCGGAATAAAGCCGTTTTTTGAGCGGCGGCGATCTGCTGTATGGTTTCCTGAAAATCGGAAGGATGCGTTCCGAGTCTTTCGATAACCCGTGCCAGAAATTCTTCCCGGCGTGTCAGGAGTCCGGGAGCGGCGGTCGGAATGCTCATCTTTCCTCCAGGTTATCCAATGTTTCGCCGATTCGCCTTTCATACCAGCACCCCCGGGGGAAGGGGTCCAGAAATCCGCAGTGCCCGCCTTGTTTCTGGAGGGATATTTGAAGAAATCCGTTTGCGGAAAGATGACGGTAATCTTCCACAGGAACGACGGGATCATCTGCGGAGGCGAAGATCACAACCGGCATGGCGAGGGGGGCGAGAAAATTTCCCGTCAGGGTGTAGAGCCGGAAATAGTCGCGGTAATGACCGAACTCCGTGTAATAGGGCATGATGGCCTCCGTCAGTCCCATGCACGTTTTGTGATGAAGGATCTCGTCAAAGTGATAGAGGTCGGGAAAACAGAGCTGCTTTGCCCGGAGAGAGCGTTTCCACTTGGTCATAAAATAATGGCGATAGACAGGGAGTCCGGCATCGATAGCAAGGGTCGATTTATAGGGATCGAGAGCGGGACTGATACAGAATACCTGCCGAAGATTGGGAATAGGGGAGTAGGATTGACGGAGGGCGATCCGGAGGGTAAAATTTCCTCCCAGTGAAAACCCGATGAGATAACAGGGTCGCTTCGGGAGCAGACGGGCAATTTGGCTCACCGCCCGGGCGGTTTCCTCCGTCAGGGCGCCGTGGAAAAGTTCCCGGTTGAGGTGATGGCTACTCCCGTGGTCCCTCAGGTTCAGACGGAAGATGTCGTATCCCCGGCGGTAAAAGAAGCGCCCCGTCGAGAGGATATAGGTGGAGTCGGCGCTGCCCTCCCATCCGTGCAGGAGGATGATGATGCCCTTTGCCGGCCGCAACGCCTGCCGGGAGAGGTAGCCCAGGAGCCGAGCGCCGTTGCCGCCATCAACGATCATCTCCTGCGCCGCGTCGGACATCTCGTTTTTCCCCCGGACCCGCAGACTCAGGCTGCCGAAGATGGTCTGGAGGTGGGGGTTTCTTGCCCACCAGACTGGTTTGAACAGATCCTCCATGTTGCCTCATCGTGAATACGCAAAAGCCCGGCCAGGACCGAGCTTTTGTTATGTATGGTGGCGGTGCAGGGAATCGAACCCCGGACACTACGGATATGAGCCGTATGCTCTAACCGGCTGAGCTACACCGCCAGGGCGTTCGCTGGCGCCGCAAAATAGGGTCATTGGCCGCATGATCCTGCGGGGCGCCCTTTGGGCTTCGAGAAAGCGCGCACCAATTATAACAGTTTTCCCCGATTGTCAATCCCTATTGCCCCTTCAAGTCGTAGGCGACGATCACGCTCCTGTCCCGAATGGTTCCGCCCACGGTGAGGACGAGGGCGAGAACCACCTCATTCTTCCCGTCGTTGTCGATGTCCTTGAACTGATAATCTGCGACATAGCCATTGATCTTTTTTGTCCGCCAGTTTTCGACCATCCCCATCCCGTCCCACTCCAGATTATAGACCTCACCTGAGCTGAAGAGCTTGATGTGCTGAAACAGGCGCGCGGAAGAGGAGGAGTTTTTCACGATGATGATCTCCCGCTTGCCGTCCTGATTCGTATCGTAGGTGAGGATCCTCAGATTGATGTAGCTGATTTCGTTGGCATTCTCCGCCTTTTGGTCTGCACCCTTGTTCATGGGTTCGATATAGGTGTTGCTGCCGCCGAAGACCTCTTCACTCTTCCAGACGAGTTCATCGCTACCGCCTATCACGGTGACTTTGGAAAGGGGCTTGTCCGTCTGCTCGAAAACGCGGAGGTAGTCCCAATCGTCCAGCGCGATGACCCTTTCCGTTCCGCCCGCCCCGAGTTTGTCCAGAGTCAGGCCGTAGACGGAGAGACCCTGGGGGATCCTCATCTTCCGACCCTCGCGGTAAGCCCCGTTCTGCCAGACGATTTCGTAAATCGGGGTGTCGAAGGTTTTTTCCATGCCTCGTCTCTGGCCAAGGAGAAGGGGTGTCCCGGAGGCATTGTCGATGACCCTCAGAAACCAGGGAAGACTGGAGGCGATCGTGATGAATTTTCCTTCTTTGAATTCCATGATGAAAGATGTGACCTGCTGGCCGGTATAGCTCGAAACGATGATCTCCTTGACGCCGTTCCCATTGATATCGGCGACGTCAACGCCGATGTAGTTGTCGTAGGACTTTCCGGGGATCTGCTGGATCATGTTGAACTCACCCCCTTTTTTCTGGTAGATAAACACGGTGTGGGGATCGATGATGACGGTTTCGTTCAGACCGTCCCCGTTGACATCTCCTATGTCCATACCTCTGAATTCATTCGGAAACTGTTTGCTTTTCCAGAATGTCTCCCGATTGAGAGGCTGTTCGGCATTGATGAAATCGGGGTTGATCGTCGAGGTGAAAGTGCCCTTCCGGCTGCCCTTCATTCCGGAGATGATCTCCGCTTCGCGCGTGCTTTGGGGCGTCGCCGGCCGGCGGGAAACGATAATCTCCTTGGACGTCGGCGAGGAGAGAGCGGTCTGGGGGACTTCCCCCGTGATATGGATTGCGATCCGCTGGGCAAAGTCGCTGATCTTTGGGATAACCTCGTCCATGTTCTGGGTCTGCGCAACGAACCCCACGGCCGATTTGTTGGAGGCGATATCGACCAGCTTGCCGTCGATGCTCAGGCTGTTGCCGATCTTCGTGATGCTTCCCCAGACCACAAAGTCCGCTTTCAGTTTCTGTCCCAGGGCATAAACGTCGGAAAGGGAAAGTCCCCCGCCCCCGACTTCCTTCAGCGCGGCAAGGACGCTGTCCCTCCCGACAACTTCAATTTTCTCGTTGACGGAGATGCGCGAGGCAAGCATGTCCCCGATCCCCTGCTGCAGGTAATCTATGTTTTCCGCACTGTGGACGGCAAAAGGCAATACGGCGACCACGTCCTTATCCTTAGCCCCGACAGGCTGAACTGCTCCGATGAGACATATCAGCAATACCATCCCTTTGAAGAGATTTTTCATTATCCATCCCCCTTTATGAAATCGATCCAAACTACTTTAGTTTGGTTTCTAACACGGCGGAAAGCAGAATTCAACATGGATTTGGTCGACCTCTCGGGACTCAAGGAGGGGGAAGGGGAGAGGACTGTCTGCCATAGCGTAAAATCCTTGACTCCGATCTCCACTCATAATACATTA
>Ga0180009_10003868_pt1 | contig 16820 bp, 26 predicted proteins | sample OS_PC_MetaG_FD_123537 | JGI IMG/M metagenome (GOLD analysis project Ga0180009, IMG submission 123537) | Groundwater microbial communities from the Aspo Hard Rock Laboratory (HRL) deep subsurface site, Sweden - OS_PC_MetaG | ecosystem: Environmental > Aquatic > Deep subsurface > Groundwater...
AGATAGAACTGTTCCCGGACATTGGGAAGGAGACTTGATAATAGGCAAAGATCATCAGTCAGCCATAGGCACACTAGTTGAACGCACAACAAGGACAACAATAATTGTTCCATTAAAAAACAAAGACGCGGTGTCGGTTCGTAAAGCTTTTGCAAGAGAGGCGAATAAACTTCCACAACAGATGAAATTATCAATGACTTATGACAGAGGAAAAGAAATGGCAGAGCATAAGCTTTTTACCAAAAACACCAAAATGAAAGTTTACTTTGCCCATCCCTATAGTTCTTGGGAAAGAGGTACTAACGAAAATACTAATGGGCTTATTAGACAATTTTTTCCCAAAAGGACAGATTTCAGAAAAATATCTAAGTATAAAATTAAAAAGGTTCAAGATCTTCTAAATGGTCGTCCTAGAAAAATATTAGAATGGCAAACACCATACGAAGTATTTAAAGAATTATTGCATTAAGAACTTGAGGCTAAGTAACCTAAATCATCACACATTTCATGCTATCACCCCAGATGTGTGATAGTCCTTCAACTATTGGAGTCCAACTCCAATAGTTGGTTTGAGTGTTTTTACCATATGTTCACGATCGTGAGTATGTGGTAAATTTGTTTCTTGACAGGCGCGCGGTACTTCTACCGTGCGTTTTTTTATTTGATCCCGTTAGAGACAAGACTTTTTTTAAAGTCTGTCGGAAATCTTTGATATCCTGTCTCTAACGGGATTGACAAAAAATGGCTAAATTGCTAAGATTTTCATCATGTATTATGGCAATATTTGATATATTCAAAAAAAATAAAAAGAAGAAAGGTGAAGATCGATTAAAGCGCCCTCCCAAAGGCGCTTTTAAGCGGGTAGAGAAATCTTCAAAGGAGGTCAAAAACAAAGAAATACAAGGTGAAGATAAAGAGGAAGAGAAGAAAAAGGCAGGCGCGACGGAAGGAAAATCAGAATTGGCCTCGGTAATTATTTCATCTCCGCATATCACTGAAAAAACGACTACCCTTGCTGAACAGAATGTTTATGTTTTTAAGGTATCGCCCAGGGCGAATAAAGTTATGATTAAAAAGGCGATTAAAGAATTATACGGGTTTACTCCGGTAGGGGTCAGTATTGTAAATATTCCACCAAAGGTTCGTTCCAGGCGAGGGAAAAAGGGGGTAAAGTCCGGCTATAAAAAGGCGATGGTTTATTTAAAAGAAGGCGATCAAATTGAATTAGCGTAAAACATGAATCATGAAAAAGTATAAACCGACAACTCCATCAAGAAGGCACATGACAGGTATTTCGTACCGGACTGTTTTGGGCACCACAAAAAACAAACCAGAAAAAAGTTTGACAAAAGGTAAAAGAAAAATGCAAGGAAGGAATAATCAGGGCAGAATAACCACCAGGCATAAAGGAGGCGGGGTTAAACGGCTTTACCGCGAGATTGATTTTAGATATGAAAAGAAAGGAATACCGGCCAAGGTTGAGACGGTTGAGTATGACCCCAATCGTTCCGGTTTTATCGCTTTGGTTTCTTATCTTGATGGAGAGAAGAGATACGTACTTGCTCCGCAGGGGTTGAAATCCGGTGATAAATTTATTGTTTCTGAAGGCGCGGAGTTGAAAACGGGCAATCGTTTGCCTCTTTCAAAAATGCCGTCCGGAACGCATATATATAATATTGAAGTTCAACCAAATTGTGGCTCCAAATTGGTTCGTTCTGCCGGTAATTTTGCTGAATTGTTGGCGCACGACGGAAGTTTCGCGCAAATCAAAATGCCTTCCAAAGAAATTCGCAAGATTTCGGACAAATGTTGGGCAAGTATAGGGGCTGTTTCTAACGAAGAGCATGGGTTGGTTGTTATTGGCAAGGCAGGTCGTTCCAGATGGATGGGAATCAGGCCAACAGTGAGGGGATCTGCGATGAATCCTTGCGACCATCCGTATGGTGGAGGAGAAGGGCGTTCTCCCCAAGGGACAAAAAGGCCGAAGAATAAATGGGGAAAGGGAACAAGAGGAGTAAAAACACGAAACAAAAATAAGTATTCGACAAAAATGATTATTAAAAGGCGTGTTAAGAAAAAGAGGAAATAGACATGACAAGATCACTTAAAAAAGGTCCTTATGTTGACCAGAAATTATTGAAGAAAATAAGCAATATTAAATCGGGAGACGATATTGTTGTGAAGACGTGGTCAAGAAGTTCTCAAATTTCGCCAGAGATGATAGGTTATACTTTTGGAGTGCACAATGGCAAAGATTTTATTGAAGTGAAAATTGTTGAAAATATGGTGGGGCATCGTCTGGGAGAATTTAGTCTTACCCGTAAATTTGTCAGACATGGCGGTAAAATGCAGAAAGAAATTGAAGCAAAAAGAAAACAGGCTGAAGCGGGAGCAAGCAAATAACCAATAACTAATAACGAATAACAACATGACCGAAGTAAACGCAAAATTAAAATATCTTCGTATCGCGCCCAGGAAGGTGCGCTTATTGGTAGATTTAATTAGGGGAATGTCTTTAGGAGACGCAAAAACTCAAGTGTCTGTGAGCAGTAAAAAGATAGCGCCGCCTTTGTTAAAACTTTTAAAATCCGCCGAAAGCAATGCTCGTCACAATTTTAAATTGGAACCGGATAATTTGCGTGTTAAGGAGGCAAAAGTTGACGAAGGACCTGTATTGAAAAGGTATATGCCCAGAGCTAGGGGCAGGGCGACGGTGATAAAAAGAAGAACGAGCCATGTCACTGTTGTTTTGGGAGAGAAAAAGAAAGATAATAAATCAAATAACCAATAATATTATGACACATGTAGTACATCCATATTCTTTCCGTTTAGGAATTTTGCGCAATTGGAAATCAAACTGGTTTAATTCAAAAAAATACAAAAGTTTTTTGAAGGGGGACGTTTTGATTAGGGAGTGGCTGGAGAAGAAAATGAGAGGCATGTATATTGATTCTATAGACATAGAGCGTTCGCGAGACACTTTTAGAGTTATCGTTAAGACATCTCGTCCGGGTTTGGTGATTGGCAGGAAAGGCGAGAATGTTGAGAAATTTAAAAAGAGCATTGCAAAAATGTTCAAAAAGCTTGATTTGGAACCCTATAGAAAACTCGATTTTACGGTGGAAGAAGTTCGTTATCCTGAATCAAGAGCGGCTATAGTTTCCCAGACAATAGCAGAAAGTTTAGAGAGAAGATTTCCTTTCAGAAGGGTAATAAAACAGACGGTGGAAAAAGTGATGATGAATAAAAATGTTAAGGGTGTTAAAATTGCCTTGTCCGGAAGGCTTGGCGGAGCGGAAATGAGTAGGAGAGAATGGTTGGGAAAAGGAAAGATGCCTCTTCAGACAATGGGGGCGGATATTGATTTTGCCAAAGAAAGGGCCCATCTGCCTTATGGAGATGTTGGTATAAAAGTGTGGATTTACAGAGAAGATGATGAAAACAACAAATAATTATGTTATTCCCCAAAAAAGTAAAATATAGAAAGTGGCACAGAATGAGGGTGAATCCGAAAAAGAAACAAGTCGCGACCAGGGGCGCGGTGGTTTCCTTTGGTGGCTATGGAATGAAGGCGGAACAACCTGGCGAGATTACCTCCAATCAAATTGAGGCGGTAAGGAGGGTGCTTACGCGTTCTGTTCAAAAAACAGGCAAGGTCTGGATTAGAATTTTTCCTGATAGGCCTGTTACAAAAAAACCGCCCGAAACAGGAATGGGAAAAGGGAGGGGCGACCCTGTTGGTTTTGTGGCGTCGGTCAAGTCCGGAAGAATTCTTTTTGAACTGGATGGTGTTTCAAAAGAAGTTGCCAAGAGCGCGATTAAAAAGGCTTCTTCCAAACTGCCAGTAAAAACTAAATTTGTTTTAAGAGAAATTTAATATGAGTAAAGAAAAGTTGGACAATAAAACACTGAAAGAATTAAAAGCGATGTTGAGTGAAAAACGGAATGCGTTGAGGGATTTTTGTTTTAGAATAGCCAAGGGGAAGGCGAAAGATGTCAAAGAGGGACGCGTGTTGCGAAGAGAAATTGCCCGGATTTTAACAAATATAAACAAACATGGAGGAAAATAAAAGAAAAAAATTAAAAGGAGAAGTTGTATCCGACAAAATGGATAAGACCGTTGTTGTTTTAGTGAACCGTTTTATCAAACACAAGCAGTATGGAAAGTTTGTAAAAATAGGAAAAAAATATAAAGCGCACGACGAAAAGAATGAATACAAGATTGGAGACAAGGTTGTCATCAAAGAGACCCGACCGTTATCAAAGGATAAGTCTTTTGAGGTTTCACGCAAAGTTTAATAAATATGATTCAAAACCAGACAAAATTAAATGTGGCTGACAATACCGGGGCGAAAATAGTCCAGGTTATTAAGGTGTTGGGCGGGAGCAAGAGGAGATACGCTCGTATTGGTGATGTTGTTGTTGTTTCCGTTAAATCTGCTGAGCCAAGAAAACTTGTAAAAAAGAAAGATGTCTTGCGCGCGGTTGTCGTCAGGCAGAGGCAGCCCTTTAGAAGGACGGATGGGGCCTATCTCCGTTTTGATGATAATGCTGTTGTTATTTTGGAGGCGAAAAAAGAAGGAAAGAAAACAAAAGATCCAAAAGGAGGTCGCATATTTGGTCCTATTCCGAGAGAAATGAAAGACAAGGGGTATACAAAAATAGTATCGTTAGCTAAAGAAGTAATATGAAACTAAAAAAGGGAGATAAAGTATTTGTTGTTTCCGGAAAAGACAAAGGTAAAACAGGAAAGATAACAAAATCTTTGCCCGATTTATGCAAGGTTGTTGTGGAGGGGATAAACATAAGAAAAAAACATACGCGTCCAAAAAAAGAAGGGCAAAAAGGACAGGTTGTTCAGATACCGGCTCCGATGGACGTATCCAATGTCAGGCTTGTTTGCGAAAAATGTGGAAAGGCGGTTCGCATCGGGTATAAAATATTAGAAGACGGGAAAAAGGTCAGAACTTGTAAAAAATGCCAAGAAGAGGTTTAATACTGTAACATATGAAATGTGACCTAAAAGAAAAATATACAAAGGAAGTAATGCCGAAATTGATTAAAGAAGTTTACAAAAACAAGATGGCTGTTCCTAAAATAGAAAAGGTGACGATAAACGTTGGGACAGGGTCTGTGAAGGATGATAATCATAGAAAGTACATAGAAAATAGTTTGGCGGTAATTGCCGGACAACATTTTTCTAAAAGATTGGCCAAAAAGTCAATTGCCTCATTCAAGGTTAGAGAGGGGGGTCATGTTGGATACAGCGCAACTCTCCGAGGGAAAAGGATGTATGATTTTTTGAATAAATTAGTTTTCGTGGCAATTCCGAGAAAGAGAGACTTTCGCGGTTTGAGTTTAAAGTCGGTGGATGAAGCCGGGAATTTAACAATTGGTTTTAAGGATCATCTTATTTTTCCGGAAATGGCCAATGAAGATGTAAGAAGTTCGTTTGGTTTTTCGGTTACAATCGTAACAACCGCAAAGGGGAAAGAGAAGGCAAAGCAGTTTTTGAAAGAGATGGGCTTTCCTTTTTCCAAAAAATAATATGGCAAAAACATCTGTTATAGAAAGAGCGAAGAAAAAACCCAAATTTAAATCACGCGTAGTGAGGAGGTGTTTCCGTTGTGGAAGAAAAAGAGGATATATGGGAGATTTTGGCTTGTGTAGAATATGCTTTAGAGAACTTGCCAATGAAGGAAAAATTCCGGGAATTAAAAAATCAAGTTGGTAATATTATGGATCCAATAGCAGACATGTTTACAAGAATAAGGAATGGTTATGCCATACGCGCAGTGTTGGTGTTGGTTCCGTATTCAAAATTAAAAATGGAGATAGCCAAGTTGTTGCAGAGTGGCGGGTATGTGAGTGACGTTCTTCGTAGGGGAAGAAAGACAAAAAAGAGCATAGAGATTGTTTTAGCTTACAATAAAGAGAACCCGGTCATCAAGAAAATAATCCGTGTTTCCAAACCTTCGCGTAGGGTGTATCTCTCCTTGAGAGAAATGTTTCCGTTGAGTCGTGGGTATGGCAGGAGGATAATGTCTACACCTAAGGGAATTTTATTTGACAAGGACGCGCGCAAAGAAAAAGTCGGCGGAGAAGTTATAGGAGAAATTTGGTAATATGAGCAGATTAGGCAAAAAACCAATAGAAATTCCGAAAAACGTAGAAATTGGAATAGAAGACAACACCGTTGTTGTTAAAGGTCCTTTGGGCGAGATGAAGCGAGAATTTAATAACGCCATTAGTATAAGACTAGAGGACGGTTTTATCAAAGTGTCTCCTGTCAAAACAAGAGGAAGCACTCTTGCTCTGTGGGGAACATACAGTTCTCTAATAAGGAATATGATAGAAGGGGTTATAAACGGTTTTACAAAAAAGTTGATTGTGGAAGGGATAGGTTTTAAATCTGAAGTCAGCGGGAATAAACTTATTTTGAGTTTGGGTTTTTCTCATCCGGTTGAAATGGTGATACCGGATGGCATTGATATGAAAGCCGAGAAAAACAAAATAGAAGTTTTTGGCATTAATAAAGAGTTGGTGGGTCAGGTGGCTGCCAATATCAGGGCGCTTAAGAAGCCGGAACCGTACAAAGGAAAGGGTATACGGTATGAGGGGGAAATTATCAGGCGAAAGGCGGGTAAAAAATCGGCTACCTCTGCGTAATAATATTTAAAATGGAAAGAAAAGAAAAAACAGAAAAAAGAGATATGCGTCGCAGAAGAGTTAGGGCGAAAATTTTTGGAGTGAGCGATTGTCCGCGCATTTCTGTTTTTCGTTCTAATAAATATATAAGTTTGCAGTTGATAGATGACGAAAAAGGGGAAAGCCTGCTTCAGGCTAATGACATTGGATTAAAAAATGGGACAAAAACAGAAAGAGCGCGTAAAATTGGCAAAAAGATAGCCGAAGAAGCAAAGAAAAAAAATATCAAAAAAGCGGTCTTTGACAGAGGCGGTTACGCTTATCACGGTCGAGTGAAGGCATCTGCCGATGGATGCAGGGAGGGCGGACTTAAGTTTTAATACGAATTGTTTAAGATACTTCAACTATGATAAAAAGAGGAAATTATAGACCAAGAACTCCTTCAGAGTTTGAACAAAAAATTATTGACATTAGGAGGGTGGCGCGTGTCGTTGCCGGTGGCAGGCGTTTTAGTTTTAGGGTTGTTGTCGTCATTGGCAATAAAAAAGGAGAGGTTGGCGTTGGTATGGGGAAGGCAGTTGATACGGCATTGGCAATAGACAAAGCTGTTAGAGTCGCGAAGAAAAACAGAATCAAAATATCTTTGACTAAGAACAATTCAATCCCTCATGAGATAGAAGCAAAGTTTACACAAGCAAGAATTACCATAAGACCAGCCAGGCAAGGCCGTGGTTTGGTTGCAGGGAGTTCATTAAGAACGGTCTTGTATTTAGGCGGAGTGAACGACGTTGTTGCCAAGGTTCTTTCTAGAAGCAAAAATAAGTTGAATATAGCCATGGCCACAATGAAAGCATTAAAGGAATTAAAAGAAGCGGATTATGCAACTTCATCAAATAAAACCAAAAAATAAAAAAAGCGATAAAAAGCGCGTCGGTCGCGGAGGCAAAAGAGGATCATACTCAGGGAAAGGATTAAAGGGACAGAAATCCAGGGCCGGTCGTAAGTTGAGACCGCAAATGAGGGATATTATTAAGAAAATCCCAAAGAAGCGTGGTTATAGATTTAAGTCCATAGCGCCGGAACATGCTGTGGTTAATTTGGATATGATTGATAAAAAATTTGAAAATGGCGAAAAAGCCACGCCTAAAATTTTTTTTGAAAAAGGTTTGATTAAAAAAGTTGCTGGCAAATTGCCTAGGGTAAAAATTTTAGCAAGAGGTCAATTAACTAAAAAAGTTTTTATTTCGGGGTGCACGATGTCTGCCTCTGCAAAAGAACAGATAGAGAAAAAACACTAATTTAGCATGGATAATTTTTTTCAAAAAATAAAATTTATTTTTAAGGACGCAAGTCTTCGCAAAAAGATTTTTTTTATTTTGTTTATTCTGGCGGTTTTCAGAATCGGTGCTGTTCTGCCTATTCCCGGCGTTGACCCCGTTCGTTTACAGGCGTTTATGTCGGGTAATCAATTTTTCGGTCTTTTAAATGTGTTTTCGGGAGGCGCTTTATCTAATTTATCTGTGGTGATGCTCGGTGTTGGACCTTATATTACGGCATCCATTATTATGCAACTTCTAACAATGATGTTTCCTCGTTTAAAAGAAATGTACCAAGAAGAAGGAGAGAGTGGGCGCCAGAAATTTAATCAGTTATCCCGTTATTTGACCATTCCCCTTGCTTTTGTTCAGGGCTTTGCCTTGTTGGCTCTCTTGGAGCGACAGGGAATTTTGTCGGGGCTTACTTTGTTTGACCGTTTAGTTAATGTAATTATAGTCACAGCCGGAGCGGTATTTTTGATGTGGCTTGGGGAACTTATATCCGAACATGGAATTGGCAATGGTATCTCTCTGATGATTTTCGCCGGTATTGTTGCCGGTATACCTAATGTTATTCAACAGACATTGATAGGGTTTGACATGTCGCAACTGCCGATGTATTTGGGGTTTTTAGTCGTCGCCTTCTTCATTATTGCCGGGGTGGTGGTGATAACCGAAGGACAAAGGCCGATACCCATTTCTTATGCCAAACGAATAAGGGGCAACCGTGTTTATGGAGGAACCTCCACGTATTTACCTTTGAGAGTTAATCAAGCGGGCGTTATCCCTATCATTTTTGCATTGTCTATTTTGCTTTTTCCTCAAATGTTAACAAGTATGTTGTCGGGGATTGGTAATCCAACTTTCCAGAGTATTCTGAACGGATTTAACGATTTCTTTAATAATCCATGGTTCTATGCGTTGTTTTATTTTGTGTTGGTTTTCTTATTTACTTATTTTTATACGGCAGTGACATTTGACCCTGAAGCTATTTCCAAGAATTTACAAAAAAGTGGGGCATTTATTCCGGGTATCAGACCGGGCAGACCCACTGCTGAATTTATTTCAAAAATTTTGACTCGCATTACGTTGGTTGGCGCTATCTTTTTGGGGCTGATTGCTGTCTTGCCTTTGGGTATGAGGGCGATTACCGGCATGGTCAGTTTAACTATCGGTGGCACGGCTCTTTTGATTGTTGTTTCTGTTGTTTTGGACACAATCAAACAAATCAAATCCCAAATGGTAATGAGAGAGTATGAGTAAAGATCTTATTACAGTACCAAGCGAGCGTATAGCTAATTGTATATTTGTTATTCGTGGCAAGAGGGTTATGTTTGATAAAGATTTGGCAGAACTTTATGGGGTAAACACGAGTAATTTTAATAAGGCGGTAACTAGAAATCTTGCGCGTTTTCCGAAAGACTTTATGTTTCAACTTACAAAAGCAGAATTTAATAACTTGATGTTCCATTTTGGAATATCAAGTTGCGGGCGAATATCCAAATTATTAGGACTTTTACAAAGTTGAGAGAATTGCTTGTGACAAATAGAGAATTAAGACAAAAAATTGAGATTATGGAGAGTAAATATGATAAAAAATTTAGAGTTGTTTTTGATGCAATAAAACAACTTTGGACGGATGAAGAAAAGCCAAAACGAAAAATAGGCTTTAAGTCTTAATGTGTTTTAATGAAAAATAAAAAAATTATATTTTTAATAGGACCTCCGGGCGCCGGTATCTGCCATATGTTTTTACTTTGTAAATTAAGATGGTTAACTGTACAGTGTGTTGACACGAAAACCGTCCCGAGATACTATTACCGTGGGTTAGTTTTGATTGAGTAAAAATTGCAGGAGGAAAATTCCAGTGAGCAACAAGAAGCGAAAGAGAGAAAGTTGGGAAGTGACAATTTTAGACGGAAAGGAAGTTGTAGTAAAGTGGTCGCCACAGAACAAAAATAAATCACTCTATGACACAAAAAGGACTTATGAAGTCGTAGGCCGAACCACAGATGAAATACTTGGGGAATGTCTAATCCTGGCGCCGATCGGTTCATTAGTTCCTCCGCGCCTATTGCCATTTGAAAAAATTAAAAAACTTACAATTGAAACTGACTTTTGTCTTGAATTTAGAGGATAAGATTTTCCAATCAGTGGTCACTGTTTACGAGGTGGCCATTTTTTTGTCAAAATTCGTAGATTTGTTGAGGATTTTCAACAACACAATTCCAACCGATTCCCACAGTGACGGTTTGCTTTACATGCCGAATGAGAGAGTGTTATATTATGAATATGGGCAAACCGTTTAATTTTATTTTGATAAGCCGCTCGGGCGGGGGGAAGGGAACTCAGGCTGAATTTATAAAAAAAGAGTTTAGTAACTTATATCATTTTTCTACCGGCGATTTGTTCAGGGATTTACAAGAACAAGATACGGATACTGGCTATCGTATACGAGAAATATTAAACAAAGGCGGTCTTCCTTTTGATTTTTTGGCCATAACTCTATGGATGCACAAAATCGCCTATAATCTTAAAAGAGACCAGGGGCTTTTGGCTGATGGTTTTCCTCGTCGGCTGAATGAAGCCAAAATTTTGGATGAGTTCTTGGATTTTCTTGAGAGAAAAGAAAATATGAAAGTAATTTATATTGATATTTCTGAAAAAGAAGCGTTCGGTCGTTTGACCAAAAGAAGGATTTGCAAAAAATGCAAAAAATTAGTTCCTTATGTTTTGCCGTATAAAAACTGGGAAAAGTGCGAAGAATGTGGCGGTGAACTGGAACAACGTTCCGACGACAAACCGGAGGCGATTCAAGGCAGGATGGATTATTTTAGAGAGAGAGTTTTAGAGATCCTTGATTATTATCGTGAACAAGGCAGGCTCATTGAGATTAACGGAGAACAAAGTATAGAAGATGTTTGGCGTGATATAAAAAAGGCCATAGAAAAATGATTACAATAAAAACACCAGAAGAAATAGAGATTCTTTCAGAGGGGGGCAAAATTCTTGCCTCCATTTTAGATGATGTTTCTTCAAAAGTTGGAGCTGGAATTTCCACAAAAGAATTGGATACGCGCGCCTATAATTTAATAAAAAAAGCCGGTGGTAATCCGTCTTTTTTGGGGTACAAAAGCAGAGATTCTAAGACCGCTTATCCTGCCTCATTGTGTGTATCAATAAATAATGAGATTGTTCATGGGATTCCTTCCGAAGATAGAATTTTAAAAGAAGGAGATATCGTTAGTCTTGATTTTGGAATGGAGTATAAGAAATTGTTCACGGATATGTCCATTACTGTTGGTGTGGGCGAGATTAGCCAGAAAGCAAGCAATCTTATTGATATTACTAAAAAAAGCCTCTCAGGGGGCATAAAATCGCTTAGAGGAGGTGTTTTTCCCGAAGATTATGGCTTTGTTGTTCAGTCTATTGTTGAAAAAGCTGGCTTTAGCATTATAAAAGAATTGGTTGGCCATGGTGTTGGTTATGCCGTTCACGAAGACCCGGATATTCCCAATTATGGCAAAAAAGGTAAAGGTTTTGAATTTAAGGAAGGAATGGTTGTGGCCTTGGAGCCGATGGCGTGTATCGGGAATTCAGACATTGTTCTTGCCGATGATGGCTGGACATGGAAAACAAAAGATGGTTCTTTGTCGGCTCATTTTGAGCACACAGTGGCAATAGAAAAAGACGGGTGCAGAATTCTGACGAGACAATAACCTATCGTGAAGTCTAACTAGACAAGTTAGTTGAGGTTAAGCCATTTTTTGCCTCATTCTACCAAAACCCCCTTGATTTTGATGGAATCCCCCAACTATCGATATCCGATATCGATTAGGGTTATAACCCCAGATATGTGATGGTGGTAAAGAAAAAATAAATAATCTGTTGGATATCGGATATCCAACAGACATGTTAGAAACCCTTATTGGCAACTTCTTTTAATTACGCTTGTATTATAGTATATAATTACAGGTATGAACAAGAAAGTTTTAATCTGCACGGGGATTTATCCTCCTGATATCGGCGGGCCTGCCACATACAGCAAGCTTCTTTTTGACGAGTTGCCCGAAAGGGGGATTGAGGTGGATGTTTTGAGTTTTGGAGAAGTGAGGCATCTGCCAAAAATAATTCGCCATTTTGTTTATTTTCTGAAAGTAATTAAAAAGGCGCGTAATGTTGATATTATTTATGCGCAAGATCCCGTTAGTGTTGGTTTGCCTGTTTGCGTGGCTTCTTTTTTGTCGCACAGAAGATTTATTTTAAAAGTGGTTGGCGATTACGCCTGGGAACAGTTTCAAAATCAAAAATCAAAAATCAAAAATCAAAAGTTTATAACCCCGGAAGATTTTCAAAACAAGAAATTTGATTTTCTGACGGAACTACGCCGAAAAATCGAGAGAGGTGTTGCAAAAAGGGCGCATAAAATTATTGTTCCGAGCGTATATTTGAAAAAAATTATTTTGATGTGGGGCGTGGAAGAGAAAAAAATAAACGTGGTTTATAATGCGTTTAATGCGTCGGATGTTATTTTTTCCAAAGAACAGACAAGAGAAGATTTAAATTTGAGTTTGTCTGATTTTATTTTAATTTCTGCGGGTCGGCCGGTGCCGTGGAAGGGGTTTGGGATGCTTAAAGATTTAATGCCAGAAATTCAAAAAGAAATTCCAAATGCAAAATTGATTATACTTGAGCAAGAATCTCACGAAAAAGTTTTAAAATATTTGCGCGCCGGCGATTTATTTATTTTAAATACCGGGTACGAGGGTTTGTCCCATCAGATTCTTGAAGCAATGGCTGTGGGTATTCCTGTTATTACAACAAGTGTTGGGGGTAATCCCGAGCTTATTGAAAACAATCATGGCGGTCTTTTGGTTGAATATAACAACAAGGAACAAATCAAAAAGGCCATTCTGGAATTATATAAATTTAAAGACTTGAGAAATAAATTTATTGAGAACGCGAAAGAGAAAGTAAAAGAGTTTAGCAAAGAAAGATTATTAGAAAAAACAACCGAAGTGTTATGCGAGTTTTAATGATAAGTACAGACAAGGGAATTTTTGATGAAAAATCTGAAGTAAGACAGAGGATTATTGAGTACGGTCGTCTTGCGGAAAAATTAGACATTGTGGTTTTTAATATAAAAAATTTAGAATTACCATATACTCACGATCGCGAGTATATGGTAATTTCTGAAAATGTTAGGATTTATCCCACAAACTCGCGAAGCAGGTGGTTTTATCTTTTTGACGCAATAAAGATTGGTAAAAAAATAGAGAAACCAGACCTTGTCACGAGCCAGGATCCTTTTGAGTGTGGTCTGGCAGGATGGAGGTTGGCAAAATATTTTTCCACCAAATTACAATTACAAGTCCACACAGACTTTTTGAATCCATATTTTCAAAATGAATCGCTTCTTAACAAAATTCGCGTTAAAATTGCGAAGTTTTTAATCCCGAAAGCAGACTGCATTCGCGTGGTTTCTAAACGAATTAAAGATTCAATATTAGCGAAGTCCAACTTCCCCAAGGAAGTTGGACTTCAAAAGATTGAGATTCTACCTGTTTTTGTTGATGTTGAAAAAATTAAAAATGAACCAATTCAAGTTAGCTTGAAAGAAAAATATCCGCAGTTTGATTTTATAATTTTAATGGCATCACGGTTAACAAAAGAAAAAAATATTGGTATGGCCACTGAGGCGATGGAGGGTGTAGTTAAATCATATCCTCGCGTGGGATTAATAATAGTTGGTGTAGGGCCGGAGAAAGCTAATTTAAAATTTAAAATTAAAAATTTAAAATTGGACAAGAATGTGATAATGGAAAGTTGGATGACGAATCTGTCCTCTTATTACAAGACGGCTGATTTATTTTTGCTTACATCAAATTATGAGGGGTATGGAATGACGGTTGTTGAGGCAGTGGCATGTGGTTGTCCTGTGATTATGACTGACGTGGGACTTGCGGGCGATGTTTTGGAAAGCGGTTATGGTGGAAAGGTTATTCCTGTCGGCGGGAAAAAAGAACTGGAAGATTTGATTAAATCTTTTTATGCCAATTCAGACTTGCGCGACGGCTTGCTTTTATATTCATCAAAAATCACGGACAGCATCCCGTCCAAAACAGAATATTTGAAAAAATACAAAAAACACTGGGAAGATTGTTTAGATTAAAATTTTTTACAAATGGCCAAAAAGTTGCCCTGTCCGTTCTTTCTTTTTAAGACGGACATCTTTTGTGTTTTGAAATCGTTACTCGATAGTAGTTTTTTGAACTCCCTTTTTGTAAAAGCGTGTAAATAACGCGCGTTTTTTTGTTTTCCAAAATCCAAATATATATCTTTAAAATCTAAACTTGATAGTCCTACTATCTTTAGTAAAGCATATTTAATTATTTTTGATATATATATTTTTTGCCACAGATTCCAAACTGTTACTATAAAAACACCGTCTTTTTTTAGAACCCTAAAAACTTCTTCCATAAATTTCCCGCGCAATTCTTTTGATGGTATGTGGTGCAAAACAGCGAAAGAAACGGCGATATCAAAGGAATTGTTTTCAAAAGGAAGTGACACTGCGTTGGCGCGAATAAATTTTGCCCTTGCTCCATATTTGTTTCGCGCTATTTCTAAGAGTTTTTCAGAATTATCTACACCCGTATAGTTTGCGTTCTTTTCTTCGGCAACCCCAAAGAATCTGCCATTCCCGCATCCTATATCCAAAATGTTGTCGTCGTTTTTTATATATGTTTTTGCAATATCCATTTCTTCCCAAATGTAATTTCTGCTTTGTGAAAAATCTTTTGCAATTTTGTAATATTCAATAGATGATATTTCCATTATTTTATTGGCGGTTTCTTTTTTCATGTTTTATAGTATATTCTAAAAATTGAGTATTTAATATGCTTTTCATAAATATAAAAACAGAAAAAGATTTAGACAGATTGAAAAGAAAAATCGTTAAAGATGACGTTCTTTTTGGTCGGATTGTGAAGATAAGAAAAAAAATCGGTCTCTACTCTTCGGGGCTTAAACACAAACTAAAGACATACCCCAGTAATGCGGAAGTGCTAGCCCTGTATAAAGAAATGGTAAAAACAGGAGAAGGGGGGGAATCTTTATTGGTTGAAAATGTTTTGAGAAAAATAAAGACGAAAAGTAATTCAGGCATTGTTTCAATTTCTCTGTTAACCAAGCCATATTTTTGTCCCGGGAATTGTTTTTATTGTCCGACGGAAAAGATAATGCCAAAGAGCTATCTCTCCAAAGAACCGGCCGCCGCGCGCGCCTTGAGGCATAAGTTCAATCCATATAAACAGGTTTTTTCGCGCTTGGAAGCTTTGCGCGCCAACGGGCATCCGACGGACAAAGCGGAAATTATTATCATTGGAGGAACGTGGAGTTGCTATCCGCGAAAATATCAAAGAGAAGTTATTTCTGAAATTTTTCGCGCGTGTAATGATTTCCCCTTGGCTCGTTCTGCTCGTTCAACCTTGAATGAATTACAAAAAATAAATGAAAAAGCAGGCGTGCGCGTTGTGGGCATTTCTGTTGAAACAAGACCGGAGCTTGTCACTTTTGATGAAGTGAAAAAAATGAGAGAATTGGGTGTTACAAAAGTTGAAATAGGTGTTCAGCATTTGGATGACAAAATTTTGAAAATGAATAACAGAGGAGCGACGGTTGAGGATGTTGTCAGAGCTACTGAAATTTTGAGAAAAACGGGAATGAAAATTGTTTACCACATGATGCCTAATCTTTACGGCAGTACTCCAAAAAAAGATGTTGATATGTTTAAGACGCTTTTTTCCGACAGGCGTTTCCGGCCGGATATGTTAAAAATTTATCCATGTGTTGTTTTAAAAGGAACGGGTTTATATAAAGCGTGGAAAGACGGCAAGTTTATTCCGTACAGCGACAATAAACTCAAGAAAGTGATGGTTAAAATAAAAAAGACAGTTCCGCCCTATGTCAGAATAATCAGAGTGGTACGAGATATCCCTGCGGAATATGTTATGGCAGGGAGTAAGATTTCTAATCTGCGTCAGGATTTACTGGCAGACCAAAAAAAGAACAATTGGAGATGCAAGTGCATCCGTTGCCGGGAGATAAGAGAGGAGAATGTTAATTTGAAGAAATTGAAAATGGCAAAAAGAGAATATCTTGTTTCAGGTGGCAAAGAATTTTTTATCAGTTACGAAGATGTTGAAAATGACAAAATTGTTGCCTTTTTAAGACTTTTTATTCCTTCAAATTGCAACAAAGCGATCGTGAGAGAGTTGCATACATATGGACGGCTTACTTCCATTTCGCGAAAAGGTAAACAAAGCCAGCATCTTGGTTTGGGCAAGAAACTTTTAAGAGAAGCCGAAAAATTAAGCAAGAAAAACGGATGCAAAAAAATCGCCGTTATTTCCGGAGTTGGAGTGAGAGATTATTACAGAAAACAGGGGTATAGACTAGTTTCAACATATATGACAAAATCGGTTTAACAACAAGCTCGTTGAAAGGAGAAAAAAACAAATGGCAAAAAAAGCTTTGGTTACAGGTATCACAGGCCAAGACGGTTCTTATTTGGCTGAGTTTTTATTGAAAAAAGGATATGATGTGTTTGGTCTTGAAAGAAGGGCGAGCACGAAAAATAGAGGTAATATAAAGCACATAGAAGGCCAGATCAATTTTATTTCTGGCGATATGCTTGATTCAAATTCTCTTATGCGCGCGGTCGCGACTTCACAACCAGATGAAATTTATAATTTGGCGGCGCAGTCATTTGTTGCCGAATCGTGGCATCAAAAAAGATACACTCACGAGGTTAACTCTTCCGGTGTTATTAATTTATTAGAAGCGGTATATGAA
>Ga0180009_10003869_pt1 | contig 16819 bp, 17 predicted proteins | sample OS_PC_MetaG_FD_123537 | JGI IMG/M metagenome (GOLD analysis project Ga0180009, IMG submission 123537) | Groundwater microbial communities from the Aspo Hard Rock Laboratory (HRL) deep subsurface site, Sweden - OS_PC_MetaG | ecosystem: Environmental > Aquatic > Deep subsurface > Groundwater...
CTTTTGTGGAAAAAGGTATTGCAGATGGTAAAAGGCCGGAGATTACCGGAGGGGGATTGATTCGAAGTGTTGGCGGATGGGCGGCTGCAAAAGCGCTGCGGAAGGCAAACGCATTGCAGAAGGGGGATGAACGTATTCTGGGCGATGGTGATTTTGTTGAGGCGGTGCTTTCAGAAGCCAATGAGGCATATGAAAGGAAATATCGACTAAAGGCTAAGGGCGTCGATGTTGACACATTGGCACGGAGGGCTGCGCAGATCGTAGGTATAGAACCTTCACAGGTATGGGCGTCTGGAAAACAGTCCATGGCTGTACACGCGCGAAGTCTTTTATGCTACTGGGCGACAAGTGAATTGGGAATTTCTCAGGAATGGTTGAGTAAGCGGCTGAAACTTTCACAACCAGCAATCAGCCTTTCGGTTGCGCGCGGACGCGAGATAGCTATCCAAAATAATTACGAAATAGGAAACTTATAATCTGACGAACGTCCCGTACTCCAATAATCAATTCCACATTCCTCCGATCTGCTCGGCAATCATTTCATCAGAGGCATCCGCATACACCATCGTCGATTGAATAGAGACGTGCGGCAACTGTTTCTGAATTGCCCTGAGATCCTTATCCTTTGAATAAATATTGACTGCATATGAATGGCAGAGCATGAACTGATTTGCTCCTTTCATACAGATTCAGTTCCTTATGGCGAAAAGATAACAAACGGAATAACCTTCCATGATATAAGATGAACCGTAAAAACTAATATGTTAAATGCTGGGGTAGACAAGACATATAGGGATATGATCCTTGGGCAGAGATTGCAAAGCATGGATGTTCATTATTTGGTACCAAGTGAAGAGGATTTGATGAATGCAATGGAAAAATATACATTGTGGCTTGATGATGAAATTGAATCAGCTTACAAAATGTTGACTAATCCGTTGACTAAAACATCATATGTAGTGTATCCAAATCTTATAACATATTGAATTTTAAATAGTATTTAGAACAAATAGTCAATGCTCACAATTACCATTCGTAATAATCTCAGGCTTGACCCTGTTCCTTCGGACTTTCGGGAGGAACTCATGGAAAAATTGAAGTTTCCCAACCCCAAATATCTTGAGAATGCAAGAATGGGGCGTTGGAACAGAGGTGTTCCCAAGGAGCTTCGGTTTTTTGACAAAGTCGGGAGCAACGGGCTGTGGATTCCCCGGGGATACATCCGGCAACTGGTTAACATGTGTCGAAAGGAAGGGATTGCCTATATCATTAACGATCAACGGCGGTCTCTGCCGGAAGTGAATTATAATTTCATCGGTCAATTAAAACCTTTCCAGAAAATTGCCGTTGATATCGTGATGGCAAAGGAATTCGGTACGCTCAATGCGCCCACCGGATCCGGTAAAACAGTCATGGCGCTCTATATGATTGCCCAAAGAAAACAGCCCGCGCTTATCATTGTCCATACAAAGGATTTGGCATTTCAATGGATAGAGAGGATCGAAACGTTTCTAAACATACCTTCAGATCAAATCGGTCTCATCGGAAGCGGTCAGCACAGGATCGGAAATAAGGTAACGGTTGCTCTGGTCCAAAGCCTTTACCGATGCGCCGAGGAGACGGCTCCTCGTATCGGTCACCTGGTGGTGGATGAATGCCACCGGGCGCCGAGTCGAACCTTTACAGAAGCGGTAACGGAATTCGATTCTCGCTTTATGCTCGGACTGAGTGCCACCCCATTTCGTCGGGATAAATTATCGAAGCTGATATTCTGGCATCTTGGGGATGTTCATCATAAAATGGACAAGGCCCATCTTATCGAAAGCGGGGATGTGCTGCCGGCAGAGGTTGTTGCTAGAGAAACCGATTTCAAACCCTTTTATGACCCGGTGAACGAATATACCAAAATGCTTTCAGAGCTCACTACCAACGATGAAAGAAACCGTCTGATCGCTTCGGACGTGGCCGAGGCTGCAGCAGTCAGCCATGGCATATGTCTGGTGTTATCCGATCGGAAAAAGCACTGCGAGACGTTGACATCGATCCTGCGTTTTAAACACAAGGTGTCCTGTGAATTGCTCACCGGAGATCTCAAGACCCATCAACGGCAGGAGGTTCTAAGCAGACTGAACGAGGGCAAAGTGAAGGTGCTGGTAGCCACGGGGCAGCTTGTCGGAGAGGGATTTGACTGCAAGGACCTCACAGAGCTTTTCTTGACGACACCCATCAAATTCAGCGGCAGGGTGATTCAGTATTTAGGGAGGGTTTTGAGACCGGCCCCTGGAAAAAAGAGTGCCAGGGTATATGACTACGTGGATGTTCATGTGGACGTGTTGATGGCGGCAGCGAAGTCGCGCCAGAGAGTTTATCGAGACTTGTAAAATTCCATTATTCCAATATTCCATGAAGAATTATGCGGATTGCGGTAATATCAGACATACATGGGAATCTGGAAGCCTTTATCGAGGTCTTGGTTGATATCGATCAGTCCGGTGTGGCTGAGATTATCTGCCTGGGGGACATTGTCGGATACGGACCGAACCCAGAGGAAGTCGTTCAAAAGGTTCGTGCGCTTCAGATCCCAACGATTATGGGAAACCACGAACTGGCGGTATCAGACAAGAGGGCCCTGAAGTGGTTCAATCCTGTGGCGAGGACTTCATTAAAGAAAACGATTCAGTTCTTATCCGAAGAATCCATACAATATATTCGTGAATTGCCGTCATCGATTGTCTCCCATGGGTGCCGTTTTGTTCATGGATTTCCCCCGGATTCCGTAAGAACCTATATATTTCAGATTTCAGAAGAAAAGTTATTCGATACCTTTATAGAGATGAACGAAAAGATCTGCTTTATCGGCCACACACACATGCTGAAGCTGATACAGTTTGACGGCGACTCGGTCATTGAAAAACCGTTGAAAAAGGGAGTAACTGAAATAGATGCGGATAAGCGTTATATCTTGAATATCGGCAGTGTCGGACAGCCCAGGGATGGGAATAACCACGCCAAATATGTCATATGGGACGCGGATAAGAATCAACTGGAATTGAAGTACATATCCTATGATGTCGAATTAGTTGCAGAAAGGATAATAGCAAGAGGCTTTCCTGAGGCTCACGCCCGTCGACTCAGATGAATGCCTCTGATAGCTCTGTGAAAGACAATAAATATGTGATCTGAATATCAGGTTAGCCCGTCGGATAATAGGTTTCGCATTAAACAAGGAGGTGGGGGGATGGAACAAAAACAGTATATAGAGATCGAGCAGCGGCTCGGAGCCCACAATTACAAACCGCTGGATGTGGTGCTTGCCCGCGGAGAAGGTGTTTGGGTATGGGACGTGGACGGAAAGAAATACCTGGACTGCCTGTCGGCTTATTCCGCAGTCAATCAGGGGCACTGCCATCCCAAGATTATGAAAACCCTGATGGAACAAGTCCGAAAGCTTACGCTGACATCCAGAGCCTTTAGAAACGATCAGCTGGCACTGTTCTACCGGGAGCTTTGCGAAATGACCAATTCACACAAGGTGCTTCCCATGAACAGCGGGGCCGAGGCCGTTGAGACCGCAATTAAAACCGTTCGAAAGTGGGGCTATCAGGTTAAAGGCGTTCCCGAAGATCAGGCGGAAATTATCGTTTGCGAAAACAACTTTCACGGCCGGACCATAACCATCGTCGGATTCAGTACCGATGAGAATTCCCGCAAAGGGTTCGGACCGTTTACACCGGGTTTCAAGATTATTGCCTATGGCGATGCCAAGGCCCTTGAAGCGGCCGTTACCCCCAATACGGTGGGATTTTTAACAGAACCGATACAGGGGGAGGCCGGTGTCATCATTCCTCCGGAAGGCTACCTGAAGGAAGCCAGGAACATCTGCGACAGGAATAACATTGTTCTCATATTGGATGAAATCCAGACCGGCTTGGGCCGAACGGGAAAGCTCCTTGCCGAAGAGCACGACGGCATTGAAGCCGACCTGACGTTGATCGGAAAAGCATTGTCCGGTGGATTTTATCCCATATCCGCCGTGCTTTCAAACACTGAGGTAATGAGTGTTTTGCAGCCCGGAGAACATGGCAGCACTTTCGGCGGCAATCCATTGGCCTGTGCCATCGGGCGCACGGCTTTGAAAGTCCTGGTGGAGGAGGGAATGATCGAAAATGCCGCGCAAATGGGGGCATACTTCCTGGAAGGGTTGAAGCAGATAAAGGATCCGAAGATCAAAGAGGTCAGGGGCAAAGGCCTGTTGATCGGCCTGGAATTTTATCCGGATGTAGGCGGTGCCCGCCGGTATTGCGAAGCACTTATGGAACAAGGGCTGTTGTGCAAGGAAACCCATGACAATATCATCCGCTTTGCGCCGCCGCTTATCATAACTCAGGACACAATAGACTGGGCTTTGGAGAGGATAGAAGCGATTGTTCGGGGATAAACAGATACTGGATGCTGGGTACTTGATACTGGATACTGGATGCTTGATACTGGATAGTTGATCGTGTCTTAAAGGTATCAGGGGGTAGACCGGTTAAACCATCGAGTATCGAGCAACGAGCAACGAGTATCTCTTACGTCTGCTCGGAACTTTGTTCGTGAGCGATAATTGAAGTCGAAGTGAACCCTCGGATTTAAGCGGCTATGATTTCCGTTCCGGCTTTACCTGCAATCGCCCTTTCAATCTCTTCTATTGAGCCGATGACGGCCCGGTTTCCCCCGTTTTTTATGAATTGGATTGCAGCCTGGACTTTAGGCCCCATCGATCCCGGCGGGAACTGACCATCCTTGAGATAGGCTTCAGCTTCGGAAATGGTCAGGCTTTTTAGAAATTTCTGGTTCGGCGTATCGTAGTTAACGGCAACCGCTTTTTCATCCGTGGCAATCATAAAAATATCGACGCCCACCTCTTCGGCCAGCTTTGCACTGGCAAGATCCTTGTCGATCACCGCATCGACCCCGCAGAATGATCGGCCTTCCCGAATAACCGGAATTCCGCCGCCGCCGCAGCAAATGACAACAAAGCCCATGTCGATGAGATTTTTGATTTCCCTTTTTTCCACAATGGTCACCGGCTTCGGGGATACCACCACTCGCCTGTATCCCTTTGCGGTTTTCATAACAGGGTAGGAGACGGACGCCGCTTCTTTTTCAGTATAAACCGGTCCGATGGGTTTGGTGGGACTCTTGAAGGCCGGATCATTTTCATCCACCACCACATAACTGATGAGACTGACGATAGGCTGCTGATCATGGATGCCAAGGGCCATGAGTTCGCTGTCCAATACCGATTCGATCATATAGCCGATCTGCCCCTGGGTTTGAGCCACCAAAATCTCCAAAGGAAGTTTAGGAACCTCATGGCTTGCTTCCTGCTGCAGCAAAAGATTTCCGACCTGAGGTCCGTTTCCATGAGTGATCAAGACCCGGTACTCTCTGGACAGCATTGCAATCTGACGGATCGGGACCCTCAGGTTCTCAAACTGCTGCTCGATGGTGCCTTCCTGTCCTTTGCGTATGAGGGCGTTTCCGCCCATGGCCACCAGTATGGTTTGCTTTTTCATACAGTTGCCTTCAATTTAATCTCCATTCGCTTCAACAGTGCCTCTTCCAGCGTCGGAGACCCGTAATCGTGATATTCGTACCGCACCCGAATGGTCGGTTTATCGATTGAGAGAATTCTCGGCAGATGGATGGGTGTCGCGAACAGGACGAGATCACAATCCGAATGTTTTATGGTTTCTTCAAGATCATGAATCTGCTTTTCGCTGTACCCCATTGCCGGCAGTACGCTTCCGATGTGAGGAAATCGATTATAGATATCTTTGAGGGTACCGACGGCAAAGGGCCGGGGATCGATAATCGTACCCGCCTCGAATGTTTCGGCCGCTATTATACCCGCTCCAAAAGCCATCTCTCCGTGGGTCAGTGTCGGACCGTCCTCCACCACCAGCACCCTTTTTCCTTTTATTTGATCGGGATCGCTGACCAGCACCCTGGATTCGGCAAGCAGGATTTCGGCTTCGGGTGCGTGCTTGGCTATATTATTCCGAACTCTTTCGATTTGACTGCTTTCAGCAGTGTCCACTTTGTTGATAATGGCGATATCGGCCATGATCATGTTGGTTTCACCCGGATAATAGAGCAGTTCATGGCCCGCACGGTGAGGATCGAACAGAACGATATGAACGTCAGGGAAGTAAAAGGGTGTATCGTTGTTTCCGCCGTCCCAGATAATAACATCCGCCTCCGCTTCGGCCGCTTCCAGAATTTTGCCGTAATCGATTCCGGCGTATACCACGATACCCTGTTCCACCAGGGGCTCGAATTCCTCACGCTCCTCGATGGTGCACTGGTGTTTTTCGAAATCCGCGTAGGTAGAAAATCTCTGTATGATCTGTTTCCTCAGGTCGCCATAGGGCATAGGGTGGCGAACCACCACGATTTTTTTGCCCATTGACTTCAGGATCTCGGCAACCTTTCTCGTGGTCTGGGATTTTCCGCATCCGGTTCTCACCGCGCAAACCGCTATCATCGGTTTTTTCGGCTTAAGCATGGTATAGGTGGCCCCCATGAGGATAAAGTCAGCCCCTTCGGACATGGCCAGCGAACCTTTGTGCATGACCGCGATGTGCGGAACATCGCTGTATGAAAACGCCACCAGATCGATTTTATGCTCCCGGATCAATGAAACGAGATCTTCTTCAGGAAATATGGGGATTCCGTCCGGATATGGATTTCCGGCCAGCTCCGGAGGATATCGTCGCCCTTCAATATCCGGGATTTGCGTGGCCGTGAAAGCAACCACCCGATACCGGGGGTTGTCTTTAAAATAGACGTTGAAATTGTGAAAATCCCTGCCTGCTGCACCCATGATGATGACGTTTTCGATCATACCGGCTCCTTCCTCAAAGGCTATGGCGTGTTTTTCATGCAACTATAGGATGGAGTATACAACACAAACGGAGTGAACTGCAAAGGCAATGCCCATTGTTTTATTAAAATAATCAATGACATGGTTCAGATGCGGTATTATCCTCTGCAAATGAAAATACCAAAGTAATGACAAGGAATCAGCAGCATGCGTGAAGACATACGAAACCGGATGGAGTCGTTGATACCTGAAAAGGCCAGGCTTCTGGATCGGCTCAGGCAGGGTAGTTTTACAGTGCCGGAATTCATATACGTTCCGGCTCTCGATTTTGAAAGGGAGAACTTCGAAGCGCTGGAGCATTTTCTGCGGGATCACCAGGAAAGTTACAAGGTCATTGTGAGAAGCGGGCATCCCTTTGAGCAGTATTACAAAGGGGGAACATTCGATTCTCTGGAGACCTATGCCGATGTGGGAGGCATCGTATATGCGCGCAAGCGTATTATCAAATCCGCCGGTACGGCCCACCGCCTTTCCGTTCTCCGGCAGCAGCGGTTCAAGGCGGCACCGGATATCGATTTGGATGAAATGGGCGTCATTGTGATGCCGTTTATTTACGGAACCAGTGTGATGGCCAAGCAACTGGGCGATCACTGGGAATTCGGCTACTGCCGTTACAGAGATTCCAATGTCGAGAGCGATCCCTATATCACCAGCACTCCTCATAATCTACGGTTATTGGAAATATCGGAAGAGATTCAGAAGTTTTTGGGATTTCACTGTGAGATCGAATACATCGTATCGGAAGACGGTGACATTTTTGTGGTCCAGGCCAAGGATATTTCAGAAATCGACACCCTGGAAATGAAAGAAGAAGAGAGAACTCTCAAGCTGGACGGTGTTCGCAGGATCCGGAAAAGAAGAAATTATCGGGAACGCCCCATCTTTGTCATGGACAATATTCAGCTTTATTTAAACATTATCAGCATGTGTGAAGATATGGTGTGGGGAAAGGATAGCCCGAAGCCTACTCTTGAAGATATCATCCGGATGATCGAGGCTTACGAAGCAGAGTTTGAATCATTTGCTCTCAGGCACGAACGGTTCGGTGTGCTCGGCCTCTCTATTCAGGTACCTGAAGATTTGTTTCAAATTACAAATCATTATCTGGATGATTCACCCGACCTTCAAAAACAGCTAACCAAAATACTTCACAATAATCTTTACAAGAGAGATTATTTTATTGCCGAAGCAGACACCCTCATCGCAAAAGATAAGATTCGATTCAATCTGGGAACCCACAACTCTTACGGAATCGATACGGTTCGAAACCCGCTGTGGTCGGTTTACTGGTATGTGAAGCGACATGAAGAGGTGGTACGTGAGATAAAACGGATCGGATTCACAACCGGGGACTCCGTCGGCATCGATATCGACACCGACGGCAAACCGACGGTTTACCGTCTATAGTGCAGATTTCTAACCGGTTGGCACCCGCCGATATCAGCAATCACGGTTACTCCAATATATTCGCAGTGGACTTCCGATCGCTGCATGATATTGCAACCATTCGTGCCACATAACATCTGGTGTTGATTCTTTCCTTGACAGCAAGAACCGCTTTTGCTGCCTGTCCCGCCCCTTAAATGAAGCAAGTTCTTATCCTACATCCTTTTGACATCCTTCCCTACACCGTAGTATTAATGATCCTTGAAGTTGTTTTAAAACCTCAGATCAGGTTCGAGGGCAAGGCGCAGGCCGACGAAAAAGCACAGCATACACGTTAGTATGTGAGCATTTTGAGGAGGTCTGCAACGCTGCCACCGGAACTCAGATGGGGTTTTGAAATGGCTTCTAAATAAGCGATCGGAATACGGCATACAAATCAGGTGGTTTTCAGCAGACACCGAAGGAGACGGAGGGTGACGTGGAAAGGCACATCAAAATCGACATGGAAAAATGCACCGGCTGCAAACTGTGCGAACTTGCATGCGCGGCGGTTAAGACCGGCGTGTTTAATCCGAGGGATTCAAGGATCAAAATCTGTTTGATCGATATTCCCGAAATCCCCGTACCCATTTTATTGGACACCTGCGATTACTGTTTCCAGAATCCCGTTTGTGTTCAGTTTTGCCTTCCTAAAGCCATCGAATGGGAAGAGATGGAATCCAAACCCGAACGCGCGAAAGTCTCGGATGCGAAACGTATCGCCCGAGAGTGGCTGGCTTCGGTGAGCCGATAGGAAAATCTTATGGCAAGGGTGAGTGTAAAGACATTTTCCGTGATCCGGGACGCGATCGGCGCAGGCGTCATAGAGATCGACGTGGAGAACCCAGAGACTGTGGGCGGACTTTTCGATGCCATGGTCCAAAAATACGGCAAACCTTTTAAAGAGAAGATATGGGACCCGGATACGGGGGAAATATCCCCCTTTCTGATAAGGCTGAACGATGAAATTATCAGATCTACGGTCGATTTGGACAAAAAAATCAGCGATGGAGATAAGATATCCCTTATCATTCCTGTAGGGGGAGGTTAATCATGGCTTTCAAGTATGGCGGTTATATGGGGCAAATGCTTAGAATTAATCTGACCGATAAAGGAATTTCAAAAGAGCCGCTTCGAGAAGATTGGGCAAGGGATTTTGTCGGGGGCGCCGGCTTGGCGGCGAGAATCATTTACGAGGAGGTCAAGCCGAAAATCGACCCGCTCGGGCCGGAGAACAAGATAGTAATCATGACCGCTCCCTTAAACGGTACGATGATTCCTGCGGCATCCCGTACCGCCTTGTGCGCCAAGTCACCGTATACAGGTTCCTTCTTTCATAGCATTTTCGGCGGCTTTTTAGGCCCCGAGATCAAATTTGCCGGCTACGACGGAGTCATTATCGAAGGCAGCGCAGACACACCGGTCTACATCTGGATTGACGACGGCAGCGTACAGATAAGGGATGCCTCCCATCTGTGGGGTAAGGAACCGTTCGAAGCCCAGGATATCCTCAGAGAGGAGATTGGAGACGAGGAGATCCATATCGCCACTATCGGCCAGGCCGGTGAAGAAAAAGCCCCCTACGCCATGATTCTCTGCGATATCCGGGCTGCCGGTCGGGGGGGAATGGGTGCGGTGATGGGTTCCAAGAATCTTAAGGCGATCGCGGTTAGGGGAACCGGGGGCGTGACCGTTCCGAATATTTTGAAAGTCTATAACACCGCCCAGCGGCTGAACCAACTGATATCGACCAATCCTGCTGTCAAAGGCCTCAGCGAATACGGAACGCCGAGGATGGTGAACGCGCTGAACGAGGGGGGGATTCTTCCCACTAGAAACTGGCAGACCGAAGTTTTTGTGGGCATGAAAGAAATCACGGGCGAGGTGATGAAAGAAAAAGTGGTCAAGGGGCACCGGGCATGCTTCGGTTGTTCCATCAACTGCACGAAATACAGCGTCGTATCGTCCGGTCCGTATAAGTCGGTGATCAACGGGGCGGACTTTGAAACCATTTACGGGTTTGGAAGCATCTGCGAGATCGATAACATCGAGGCAATGTGCAAGGCCGACGAGCTGTGCGATTACTACGGTATCGATATCATCTCCACCTCGTTAACCATAAGCTGGGCCATGGAGTGTTATGAGGCTGGAATTTTCACAAAGAAAGACACCGAAGGTATCGAACTGAAATTCGGCAACACAGACGCCATGCTCCTAATGATCGAAAAAATAGGCAAACAGGAAGGATTGGGAGCCCTTCTCGCAAAAGGCACCCGCGAGGCCTCGAGAATTGTCGGAAAAGACTCGATCCGGTTTGCCGTTCAGAACAAGGGCATGGAATTTCCGGGCCATTCTTGTCGCCCCTTTCCGGCAGCCGCGGTCGGCTATGCAACCGGGCCCAGAGGGGCAAGCCACCACGATATCAGGCCGACCCCGGAAAAGATCGGGCTGGTGGACCGCTTGACTTTGGAGGGCAAGGGGGCGCTTGCGGCCGAGATCAACCATTGGCTGATCCTCTGTGATTCGATGGCGCTCTGCCATTTGGCCGAACCCATCTGGGGTCCCATGAAGATCAGCGACAGCGTCGTCGAAGCGCTGAATGTGGTTACCGGGCAGGAACTCGGATATGAAGAAGTACGGAAAATCGCCGAACGGCAGTGGAACATGATCCGCTGTTTTTCAGCCAGGGAGGGTTTCACGCGGGATGACGACCAACTGCCCCATCGGTTTACGGAAGAGCCGATCCCGGAAGGCCCGATGAAAGGAAGCGTGATCTCAAAAGAGACCCTGGAGCGGTTGAAAGACGACTACTATGCCTACAGGGGATGGGACATTAAAACCGGCAACCCGACCGAGGAAAAACTGATCGAGCTCGGTCTCGATTTTGCCGTCAAAGATGTTTGCTGAAAGAGGTTGTATCATAAACCGATCCGGCAGTGATTGGCATTTGGTGATCATCGGGATGGGGATCATCACCACATTGTCGTCTTCTATTCTAACATATCCAGTGCCGTGAAAGCATATATCGCCGTATGCTTCATGATGTTGTCGATTTCAACGTATTCATCCGGACCGTGGGATACCGTCAGCAGGCCCGGTCCGTAGGCAAAAGCCGGAATTCCTTTTTGGGCATAGAAACGAATTTCCAACAGCCCCGGGCACATCTCGAATTCAGGGGGTTTACCCATAACGGTTTCTATATTGCTAACCAGTGCCCGGGCCAGGGGGATGTCTTCCCGAACACCGGATGAATATCCTTCCTGGAATATCTGATATTCCAAATCGATTCCTTCATCTCGAATGGTCTCGATCACATCCACCAGCTTCTGCTTTTCGGTTTCAAGTTCCTCTTCAGGATTGATGCGGCGATCCAGGGTAAAAGAAAACTCACCCGGGACCAGATTGAAGTTACTTCCGCCGCCGCTCTGACCGCCCATCATCAGAATGGAGTGACGTGCAGAATCGGGCTGAACGCTATACCTTGTGACTCTCGATTCAACCTCCTCTTTAAGTTCAAGCAGCGCATTGGCAAGGGGCAGCATTTTTTCAAAAGCGTTGATGCCTTCATGCTGCAGACCCACATGAGCCGGCTTTCCGTTGATCGTGATTTTGAATGAAATGGCGCCACGATTTGCGTTCCATACCACACCGCTGGTCGGTTCGGGGGTGAGCATACCGATGCCGTTTCTACCGAGGATTCCTCTTTCGGAAAGATACTGGGATCCCAGTATTCCGCCCGTCTCCTCATCCGGGACCAGGGTCAATCCAATGCTCCCCTTAAGATCGGTTTCAGCATTCTTAATCGCTTTCACTGCGTAGATCATGGCAGCCAGGCCGCTTTTCATGTCGGCTGAGCCCCGCCCATACAACTTTCCGGATTTTATAAGAGGGTTGAACTGTTTGTTACTCGAGGCCGGCACCACATCATAATGGCCATGAAAGTAAAGGGTATCTTCTCCCGCCCCGTAGGAACTTACGATGCAGTATCGTTTTAAGCTTTCAGATTCCGGAACTTCGATAATTTCGCAGTCAAGACCGATTTCAAACAGCTTATTTTCAATGAGATCGACGCACGGTTTATAATGATTTCCCGGCGGATTCTCGGTAGCGACAGCCACCAGATCCTTGGTGAATTGAACGATGTCGTTCTTATCTCTGTGGATGGAACTTAGGATCTTGTTTTTGATGATCTCATTCATTTTTACCCTAGTCACCGAGTTCATATCTCATGTATGTCACCAGGAAGGGCAGGTGATCGTATCCCTTGGTTTCTCCCTCGACAAAACCGATGGTCCGATACCAGTCTTTAAATTAATAGACAAAATCCTTCGGACTTGACTAAACCTCCTATGCGCTCTCCTTCACTTTAAGGAAGCCGATCTTGCTCGATAGTTGTTCGTAGAAAACCTCTGCCAGAACGCAGCCGCATACCATTAAAATGGCTAGAATTTGAAAAGCCGTGATTTTACTATTCATGATGAAAAACGCCAACACGGCGGCGATGACCGGTTTCAGAAAAAATAGGTAGTTGGCGCGGCTCATGTCCGGAACCGCCGATAGGCCCCACAGCCATAGGATCATGGCGATACAGGTGTTCCAGATCCCCAGAGTGAGGATCGATCCATAGGCTTGAGCCGGCCGGTCAAACAGGGTCGTGGGATTCACCCAGATCCCCCAAGCTATTCCCACCGTTATCCACAGCGCGATTCCACCCAAGATAAAGGTTAAGGCCGTGATCCGAATCGCTCCGTACTTGCTGATGACCGGACGGACCAGAACCAGGTAGAATGAGGCGGTGCACGCACACGCCAGCGCCAGTAGAACTCCGTAAATACCGTTGCTGCCCAGTTTCAATTGGGCAATGTATCCGTCTGTTATCAGCAATAACACACCCACAAATGCACCGATGCCGCTTACCACTTTTGGGGTAGTGATTTTTGTCTTATTGAGGAACCTGTCCACGAGCATGACACCGATGGGCATCATGGTGACGATGGTTGCAACCTGAACGATCGAGGCAAAATCAAGCGACCAGTGGAAAATCAACTGACTGAATGCCATGCCGAATACTGAAAGCGGGATGACAAGAAGCGGTTTTTCCCTGATCGGTTGTAGCAGATTCCTTGATTTCTTGGAACTGAGGGCGACGATCAACAGAGCAAATGCTCCCACAAGATAGCGCCAGACAGAGAGTTCCGGGCCGCCTATACCCGATAGTTTCGAAAAGAATTCACTGGTGGCATGACCGAAAACCCCGAAGAAAGTAGCGACATAAGCCCAGAACACAATGCTCTTTAAAAACATTTCACACCTCGCTGAATGGTTAGGATAAAGAACTCTCGCAGCCGCATGGGTTACATACTATTCAAGAAACGCTTTGGTCCCTTTGGCCGAATTTAGACAAAACAAGAATATGCAAGCGCATTATATGTAACAAATATGAGAGAGACAAGTCCTACTTTGTAAGAATTTCTTTTATTCTCAAGGTACCGTTTTGTTGCTTTTTTTATACAAATACGCTTCAATAAGCATAGGAATCATGATCGTCCGAATCCGGTATAAACTGTTCAACAAAAAATCTTGCCTGTTTACAAATATATGAGGGGAAATGAAAAATGAAAATATTAGACGGCCATTCTCATATGCTGCAAACCACCGCACCTGTGGATAAGCTCAAGAAAAAGGTTTCGGAGATCGAAGATTTTGACATGAATCGTCTGATGGCTAGACTTGACGACCTCGGCGTGTCACATTTTCAAACCATGGCTCAGGATATGACCCGCATACGGGGCAGCTGGCTGGGTTCAAATGAACTCGCGGCGGACATACAGGCGAGTGCGCCGGAGAGAATAATATCTTTTGCGGGCGCGGAACCCCTGGACGAACGCGGTCATGTAAATACTAGACAATTGAAAGAAATAGAAATGATGGTCGTTGAAAAAGGGTTAAACGGGTTGCTGCTGACGCCTCCCTACGGCCATTATTATTCCAACGATAAAAGGGTATATCCATTTTATGAGAAGGCGGTTGAACTGGATATTCCCATCTATTTCCATCACTCACACATGTTCGGCCCTCCGGAAAACTGCCCTTTGAAATATGCTCAAATTTGGCGTTTGGATGATGTGGTTATCGATTTTCCCGACTTGAGATTTAATGCGGAACATATGGGGTATCCATGGACCGAAGAGCTTCTTGCCATCATGTCCCGCTCTCCCAATGTATTTACGGATATTGCCATGTTTATCCAGCCGTATAAGGGGCTGTTTAATCGAAAGGGCAGGCCACTTGTACTGGCCAGAAACCTTGCAATGGCCAGAGACTATGGAGTTCTGGATCGAGTGTTTTACGGCTCGGATTATGTCGGGGAGAGCATTGAAGAATACATTAATCTGGTGCAGCGGGAGACCGCCTATATAATGGAAGGGTTGAACAATGACATGAAGGCCCTGGGATATAAACCGCTTACCGACGAAGAAATGGAAGGACTTCTTTCGGAGAATGTAAAAAAATTATTAAAGACGATAACTTGATCGTATAGAAATTTCCTTTTTTTGGACGCTGACCCGCAGCGCCAGCGCTTGCGCGGCGTGTGAACGCAGATTTATTAGATTAAGAAAAAAAAGATTATTATCTGCGTATATCCGCGAAAATCTGCGTCCTATTTGACTTGGTCGTATAAGAATTATTCCCTCAGGACCGGCAGGGTCATGCAACGGGGGCCGCCGCCTCCTTTGAGAATTTCAGACATATCAATTTCGATCACCTCAAGACCTTCTTTTTTCATATTCTCGTTTGCTTGCCTGTTGCTTGCGGCGGCTATAACCTTATTGTTTCCAATGGCTAAAGCATTTGTCGCCATTGTTTCCTGCTCTTCAGAAGGTACTTCGATGACCCGAAACCGGCGAGATTCCAAAAGAGAAATGGTATCGTCCGCCAACGCGGGTAAATAAGCAAGGGCAATGCTTCCGGAGACGATATTCAGGACAACGTCCAAATGGAGAAAGTCTTTCGGCAGGTATACAGGGTGGAAATTTACGGAAGGTAGATAAACCTTGAGTTTTTTCAATGCTTCCTCGTTGGTTCGATCTCCGATGCCTAACAATACATTTTCGTGATCTATAGACATAAAATCGCCACCCTCCAGTATCGCAGGATCCTCAAAAATGTGTGAAACCGCAATTCCTCGGGTTTCTAATTCTTTCGCAACTTCTTTTTCTTCTCCTTTTCGGGGGTCGAATTTTAGATTGGCTATGATGGCCCCGTTGTTTGCAACCACGCAGATATCTCTGGTGAAAACCTGGTAGGTATATTTTTCCGAAGGTGGTATTTCCCAAACAGTCACTCCTTCGCGGACAAGGGTGTTTTTGAAAACCTCGTATTGGTGGATTCCCTTTGCAGAATCAGGACCGCGTCCAAGCGCATACCATTTCGCCTGTATAACGTTTATGGGTTTTCGGATTTCAAAATGTGTCGGGGGACATAGAATTGCTGTTCTGAGTTTCGAAAATTCGTCACTGGTTCCGTAATTCGACATGATGACACTCGCATTATAAATTAAGGTTCTTCTCCAATATATTTGGAGGAGAGGGTCCAAGGATTCAGGATTCAAGGGTTTGGGTTTCCAGTTCACAAACCGAACCACAAGAAATGTAAAGCATCCTTATGTAATCAGCAGTTGCCTTTCTTCCATGACGCTTGGTTTTTCTGCTATATTCGAAGGAATAGACACAGCTGATCTTCATATTAGTGAAGTTATACCGTATCTTTCTTCATTTGGGAATTTTGCTGTTATTCTATATATCTTTAAACAGAGTTCGCATGACTTCTGCCAGACATTCAACTCTTTGTAATTCTTTATCATTTCACTCGAATCCTTGAATCCTTGACCCCTTGAACCCTCTAAAACCCCATATGCTCAATTCGAGATTGTCCACTTATTTTGCCTGAACAAACTGCAACCAATCGGGAGATGTTCCATTAATTTTACGATCACTTAGGGTTATAGATTTCGCATACCAGTTCCAAAAACCAAGGCGGCCGCTGGAAAAGAACGTAAATAAGGAGCAACCCGAGGATCGGGATCGGAATCACCACATCCACGAAGCTTAGAATAATCAGGGCGATGAGAGATTTTGTCGTAGTGCTCATAGAATAATACCTCCCGGTGTCATATCATATTACTGTCTATTAATAACCGTCTTTTTAATCCCCACAAAAGCAATTACGGCGTTTAATGTATCGCTCATTTTTACCCCTCGAAATTCTCTCTATCGTTAACAGCCTTTGGTAACTATGATGATCTGATGCAAATAGTTTTAAGATGGTTTAAAATTGGTTCGCGGTTATCTACAAAGCTCCAGTGAGAAGATTTCCGAAATTGGGTCGATATCCCATTTGATCTGATTACATTTAATTTTAGTCAATTTTACAACCTGTTGCACGATGCGCATGAGTTTTTTA
>Ga0180009_10003870_pt1 | contig 16817 bp, 18 predicted proteins | sample OS_PC_MetaG_FD_123537 | JGI IMG/M metagenome (GOLD analysis project Ga0180009, IMG submission 123537) | Groundwater microbial communities from the Aspo Hard Rock Laboratory (HRL) deep subsurface site, Sweden - OS_PC_MetaG | ecosystem: Environmental > Aquatic > Deep subsurface > Groundwater...
CTATAGATTTTAATAAACATTCAAATCCAAGAATGGGTTATGTCCAAAAAGATTTTCGTTTTGTTCCAATTGATTTAATCGATGTAGCTGGTTTAGTTCCTGGAGCACATGAAGGAGCAGGAATGGGCTCACAATTTCTAAATGATTTAAATCAAGCAGATGCATTAATTCACGTAATTGATATTTCTGGTTCAACAAATGAAAAAGGAGAATCAGTTCAAGCATTAAGTTATAACCCAAGTAATGATATAAAATTTTTAGAATTAGAACTAAACATGTGGTATTTAGAAATTTTAAAAAAAGGTTGGGAAAAATTTGCTAGAGGAGTACATCAAGAACATAAAGATATTAGCAAAGCTTTAGCAAAACAATTATCTGGTTTAAAAGTCACTGAAGAGATAGTCAAACCATTAATAGCAAATCTAAGTAAAGATCCAACAAGTTGGTCAGAAAAAAATCTACTAGGTTTAGCATCTGAATTAAGAAAACAAACAAAACCAATGATTATAGCTGCAAACAAAATAGATGTTCCCGGAGCAGAAGAAAATTTCAAAAGATTAAAAAAAGAATTTCCAAATTTGATAATAATTCCTTGTTCTTCAGAATCAGAACTAGCATTAAAAGAAGCACATGTTCATGAATTAATCGAATATCTTCCCGGAGAAAATAACTTTAAAATAAAAAAAGAAATAAGTGAAAAACAAAAAGCCGGCCTAGAATTTATACAAGAAAATGTTCTTAAAAAATTTGAAAGTACAGGGGTGCAAACAATATTAAACAAAATAGTATTTGAAATATTAGATCAAATCTGTTTATTTCCAGGTGGAGTTAAAAAATTAGAAGATTCAAAAGGAAATGTTATTCCAGATTGTTTTTTAATGCCAAATGGAACAACAGCCTTAGGATTTGCTTTTAGACTTCACACTGACTTTGGAAATAAATTTGCAAAAGCAATTAATGTTAGAACAAAATTAGCAATAGGTAAGGAATACAAATTAAAAAACATGGACATTATAGAAATAATGACTAGTTAGATTTATAAAGTTCACTAAGTTTTCCATGAATATAACTTAATCTGGAACTTACATCGCCGCATTCTTCACATGCACCATACAAAGCACTTGCAGAAAGATATCTTTCAATTGCAATTTCTTTATCAGAATCATCTTTTGTAACCTTCCAACGTCCAGCATAACTTAAAGCAACCCTAAAATGAGCTTCTGGATCATTAGGATTTGCTTCTAATCCCTTTTCGTATAACTCAAAAGCCGCACGTCCCTTCTCAAGTTTAGAATAACAATCTCCCCTAAACAAATAAGAATCTTCAGGAGCAACATCCAAAGCTTTCTCAAAATCATCCAATCTATAGTGAGACTCGGCTAATAATCCCTTAACATCACTAAGATCAAAATCATAATCTGTACCATCCTGATATAGTTCAATTGCCTGAGTTAATGTTTCTGCTGCTTCTTGATAATTTCCTTTTTCATAAAGAGTATGTCCTTCATAAACTAAATTATCAAATTCTGTTCCACTAGGTTCTGGTCCAAGAGAATCCCCATTAGGAATAATTCCATAATCTCCCCTTTCAACACCAAGAGAATCTCCAGCACTAAAACTAAGAGTTTGATCATTAACTCTGCTCTCTAAATTTCTAGCACCTACAGCACATCCAGCACTAACAGCAACAGCAACAAGAGCAGGAACTAATTTAGCAGACTTACTTTCTCTTGCCCATTCTAAAAATCTGTTCATTTTCTTTGATTTAAAGGCTCTCCTTCATTTATAAACCTTTTTATTTTGTTACTTCCCTATAGTAGTTTAAAATGACCTCCAAAACATAAGTGATAATTTATGTATATGGTTGTCTGTAATCGGATTAACACCCAAATATTGATATTGGATACCTGATGACCCAAGAATAGTTTTTCCCCGATTTGGATGTTTAAAATAATGATAATCCGCTTGTGAAACAGTATCTGCGTGCATTGTATGCCCTCCGGCCCAAGTAACCTCATAAGCTTGTCCACCCCACACAATAAAACTAATATCTTCTAATAGATCAGTAAAAACAAGATGTATTCTCCTTTTTGGAGTTGCAGAATAACCCGCACTAATTATATCAGTATTAGAGTCATCATCATCAACAATAATTCCCCCCCCACTAAAAGTAAGTATTCTCCCATAAGGAGGATCAAAACCTTGGGCTTTTAATTCTCTTGAAGCATCACTTTCGATCCCTAATTCTTCCTGAATGCATTCTTTTTTTCCTTGATTTGCATCTTCAGAAGGAGTAAAAGTATCAAAAATAACTGGGCGATAACCATGTTTTTTTGCAGCTTCAGCTAGATTTCTAGCAGCTTGAGAGTGCACATTATCTACATAATCTTCATCCCCATAATTATTTTCTATTCCATCTAATATTGCTAAAGACATTATTTCATCTAAAGCAGCATCTTGTGCATCTGTTTCTTCGGCTTCAACACTATCAACAATGCTGTCTCCAGAAAAAACAGGGTCTATTAAATTCAATCCAGCAGAATAAAGATTTGCACCAACATAAGAAAGGCCAGTTGGATCAATTCGATTCATAGGATTATTCCCCACATAAGCATACCAATTAATTCCATGCCCAATAGGATCAGATGTAACAAATCTACCAAGATTACTATCATAATATCTTGCACCATAATAATTTAAACCAGAATCATCAAATTCTTTTCCAGTGTACTCATAATTAATATCAACTCCCCCACTTTCTATACTAAATTTAGAACCAAAAGGATAATAATCAATAGATAAAACAACACTCCCATTTTGATCAGTTACTTTTCTAACACTCCCAAGATTATCAGTATGATAATAATTAATACCATCTTCTTTAATTTCAGCAACTCTCTTATTTCCAACATAAACATAACTTCTAGTTTCAATTCCACCATCCCTTTCAACAATTTCAACACATTCTCCTTCAAAACATTCAAAACCTTCCTGACAACCACACTGATTACAATCTTCAATCAAATAACCACCTTCACAATAAAGTAGTTCTTCATTACATTCCCCAATATAAGTTCCATCTTCGCAACTTAAAAACGGAAAGAAAAACAAACCAGTTAACTCATTATTATTCCTATCTTTTTCTAAAGCAGAAGACTTTATTTCCGATATAATTTCATAATCTCCAGCTTCTTCAAAAACAATTGGCCCAAAACTTATTTCTGCTTCTTTGGTAAATGTTACTTCTCTTTTCTCTGTAAAAGTTTTCTTATTTTGAAATTCTTTTTCTCCCGTTACCTCAACTATAACCTCTGCTGTAACTTCGCTTCTAGAATCTGATTTAACCTTAACAACTAAAAACAATTCTTCATTTAATTTTAAATCATTATCAAAATAAATTTCTTCAATACTTAAATCTAAAACTTCTCTATCAACCAAAGGAGGTCTATTTCCAAAAGAAATATTTGTGATATTCACTTCATAAACAGTAAAATTAGAAAAATTAAAATCATGAATTTCAGGATCTGTAATATTGGTTTCATTCATTATTTCCGGAATTCCGCCAGCATAAACCAAAATAGAAAAGAACAAAATAATTAACAAAAAGATAGCAATCCTACTTTTTATCCCAAAATACATCATTTAAGAGAATATCAAAAAATATATAAAACTTCTTTATTGAACTAATTAATATAATAAGCCTAGGTTTAGAATCAACAGCACATACATTTGGTGCAGCAGTAGCCAATTCTAAGAAAATTTTATCAAACGAAAAAGACAGCTACACAACCAAATCAGGTGGAATTATACCAATAGATGCTGCAAAACATCATGAAAAGATTTACAAAGAATTAATAAACAAAGCATTAGAAAACGCAAAAATTTCATTAAAAGACATTGATTTTATTTCATATTCAGCAGCACCAGGTTTAGGCCCTTGTTTAAGAGTATCACAAAATATTGTAAAAGAACTAAAACTTCCTTTCGTTGAAGTAAATCACTGTGTTGCACATTTAGAAGTTGGGAAATTCTTAACAAAAGCAAAAGATCCAGTTCTTCTATACGCTTCAGGAGCAAACACCCAAATAATCGCCTTCGAAGCAAAAAAATACAGAATCTTCGGAGAAACATTAGATCAAGGGGTTGGAAACTTCATTGATTCTTTCGCAAGATACATTGGCTTAGGTTTTCCAGGTGGACCAAAAATAGCAAAGCTAGCAGAAAAAGGAAAAGAATTCATCCCATTACCATATGTTGTAAAAGGAATGGATGTTTCCTTTACTGGTATGTTAACAAACCTAAAACAAAAATATGATTCAAAAAAATACAAAATAGAAGATCTCTGTTATTCCTTACAAGAAACTACTTTCGCAATGCTTTTAGAAGTTTCAGAAAGAGCAATGGCACACTGCAATAAAAATGAATTACTTTTAGGTGGTGGAGTTGCCTGTAACACAATTCTTCAAGAAAAATCAAACATAATGTGTAAAGAAAAAGGAGCAAAATGTTTTGTCCCAGAAAACCAATACCTCGTAGATAATGCAGCAATGATCGCAACAACAGGTATTAGTATGGTAAAAGCAGGTTACAAATTAAAAACAAAAGATCCAAAAATATATCCGTATCAAAGAACAGACCAAGTTAAAGTTTTTTCATAACCAGTTTTGGACTAGCAAATTTAGTTCCAAGATTTCCTTGTATTCTCATGTCTTTATAACTAAAATCAAAGAAAGGTTCTTTCTTATTAATTTTAGTTTTAGCTTTCTTAGCAATATTTATTATCATTTTATTTGTTTTTATTAGATCTTTCAAAAAAATCTTAGTATGAACTTTTTCCTTATTTTTGTAATCAACTAAAATTGGTTTTCCAATTCCTTCAAAATAAATTGTTTTAACGTCTCCGTCTTGCACTAAGGAATTCATCTCTCTAAACTCATTTGGTTTTACTTCCCCTTTAATATTGTAATAATAATCTCCATTCTTAACTTCTAATTTATCATCAAGCATCCCTGATTGAATTGGTTTGGGAACATTTAACAGAGCTTTTTTTCTTCTAGAAATTGTTTCAACTTTTTGTATTCTTTGGACCCCTTTTGGAATCAATCTAACTTTTGGTAAATTAAATCTTAAAGGCATTAAAGGTCTAGTTTTTTGAATAACGTGAACATTAGTATTTCCAACAAAAGGTTGTACTTGAGTATAATCTATAACTGGCTTAACACCAGAAGAAGCTTTAATCAAACAGTAGGTAAAATCTCTTAAAAATCTTGCATTCTGATCAACAGGTTTATATTCAAGTAATTCATTTATATCTTTCAATAATTTCTCTCTTTCTTCAAGAGTATCGTCAACTAAGAATTTGATTTCGTCCATTATAAAGTTTTGAACTCTTTCTCTCTAACATACTTTTCTAATAAAAGTAATCCTTTAGCTAAATCTCTATTTTGATCAAGTAAACTATCTAATTTCATAGTTAACTGTCTAACTTTATCTGTATCAACATCTCCAACATGTTTAGATGCTTCTTCAAAGATTCTAACTAACTTATCAATTCTTTTATTCAAAACATTTGTACTTTCAACAAGTTTAATAGTTACTTTTTGTAGAGAAATATTGTTTTTAGCTAATTCTTTTATTATTGTATCTGAGCTAGGCATTGAATATCAACCTCGATTTTCGATAATTAAAAAATAAAGAAAGATGTTTATAAATGTTTCTAAACGTTTATCCATTAAGTTTGCCGACTACATAACTAACAGCCTGGCTAACAGTTTCTACACTGTGAAGTCCTGTATGATCATCAGATTCCAAACCAAATTCTTCTTCTAAATCAAAGTAAAGGCTGGCTTTTTCAGTTGACTCATACCCCAAATCTCTAGTTAAATGCGCTTCAGTAGTAACTTGTGCAGGATCTATCTGTGCTCTTTCTGCAACCAACCTTCTAACTATCCCATTAACTTTTGCTTCATCAACAACTCCATCAGTTAAAATATTTTTTCTGTCTATCATTTTTATTCTCCATCCCTTGCAGTACGTATTGAACCTCTGCTATCTGAAGGCATACTGCCTAAACGGTCTAAAAGAGATTCCCCCTCATCAATTAACGCTTCATTGTCTGAAAAAAATCCCTCATATGCATCATTTTCACTTCCAACATAAACTTTTGTTCCATTAGGAAGTATATGAGATATAGTTGTTATATTTTTTGTCATTTTTATCTCCTATCCCAATTAATCATCATCCAGTCTCCTTCCCCTTCTTTGATAAGGCAAGGTTCCACCAGATATAATTTTGTGTCCAGACTCTAGTCCTTCTCCAACAGTCCGATCAATACCAAGAGAAACTTCATGACCCAAATCTACATCATGTTCTCCAGCTAAAACCGCATCACGTTTACTCCCAAAACCAAAATTACTCATCCAGTTCTTTTTTCTTTTCTCTGTTACAGTAACCTTAGTCCTAACTCTTCTTTTTTTAACAAGCCCGGCTTCTATAAATTCCGGAGAAGAAAACTCTCCAAAAAAATCAGTTTCTGAATCTGCGTGTCTCCATAAATCTCTCCAGTTAGGATTATAAAAATCTTCTGGATCTACATCTGTATCTTCGTAAGTAAAGCCCATTCTTTCCATCTCAGCTACATCTAAATCCTCAACAGGGGTATCTCCCGTAGCCAAAAGAGCAAATCCTTCTTCTACTCTCCTCCAAACTTTCCCTTCCCTATAATGTTTTTCTACAGTTTCTCTTGGTCCATCCAATACAAATGTTTCATATCTTCCCATTTTATTCCTCCCTAATGTTCTTCTTCTTAACTTCTGTATCTAACTTAAGTTCTTTTAATAATTCTTTATACCTATTTCTAATTGTAACTTCAGTAACACCTGCAACATCTGCAACTTCTCTTTGTGTTCTTTTCTCATTATTCATAAGAGCAGCAACATAAAGACTAGCAGCTGCAATTCCAGTTGGTCCTCTACCAGAAGTCAACTCTGCTTTTTGAGCCATCTCTAAAATTTCAACAGCTTTACTTTGTGTTTCTGCATTTAACTTCAAAGCTGAAGCAAATCTTGGTATATAATCAACAGGATTACTTGGTAAGATTCTTATTCCTAATTCTCTTGTGATAAATCTATAAGTTCTTCCAATTTCTTTCTTATCAATACCTGAAGCTTCACTTAACTCATCTAATGTTCTAGGAACTTCATGTCTCCTACAAGCAGCATATAATGCCCCTGCAACAACCGACTCCATAGATCTCCCTCTAACTAATCCACGTTGTACAGCCATTCTATAAATTCCTGCACTTTCTTCAATAACTGAGCTAGGTAACTTCAAATAACTTGAAACTCTCTTTAATTCAGCTAAAGCTAATTTTAAATTTCTTTTAATAGCTGTTGAGATTCTATGTTGCCATTTTTGTAATCTAAAGAACTTATTCTTAGACTTTTGGTCTAATTTGTATATATCTGAGCTAGAACCAATGCTAGTTCCTAATCCACCATCATACTTAGTTTGTGTTATAGGTGCACCAGATCTTCTTGATTTAGCCGCTTGTTCAGAGTCAAATTCACGCCATTCATGAGAAAAATCAATCATTTTCTCTTCGATAACTAAGCCGCAATCACGACAAATAATTTCACCTTGTTCCTCTTTAAAAATTAGATTTATACTACCATATTCAGGGCATTTTTTGATATAGTGAGGCATTTTTTTTCACCACCGGTTAATAGCTTTAACAAGCTTTAAAAAGGTTTCTCATGTTTTGTTTATAAAGCTTTCGGTTTCTGTTTTTACTAATTAAAAGTTCAAAAAATTTATATAGTTGATAAATGAATTAATAATTACAATGGACCCAGCACCAGTTGGATAATAAAATGGAATCTCAAGGAGGAAACTAAAATGGAACCAGAAGGAATTGTAAAAATGGATGAAGCTGCTAGCCTAGTTAAATGTGAAGGATCATCAATTGTGAAACTAAAAGCAGAAGGAGTAATTCTCTGGAAAGCCGAAAGTATAACAATCGGAAAAACAGCAGAAGGCTGTACAGTAGCCCATGGTGCAGGAGGAGAGGTTTAAAATGGATCCAGTACCAGTTGGAAAAACAACAGAAGGCGCAACAATCTTAAAAGCGGAAGGTGCATCTGTCGTTAAGGCAAATGGTGGCGGATCAGAAGTTAAATTAGGCCCGCAAGGTGGTGGATAAATATGTACCCTAAGGACGGAAACTAAAATGGTACAAGACTTAATATAAAATGATACAAGACGTAATGTAAAATGGTAGACCCAGATTCGGGATTAGGTGATGATGACGACAAAGACGAAGATTAGTCTTTAAAAATAAAAAATAGCAGACGATACAGGATAATAAAAAATGATAGATCCAATAGGAGTTGGTTAAAAATGGACCCACAAGGTGGAGGATAACAAAATGATAATTGACCAAATATAAAAAAACTATTTTTCTTCTTATTGATTAACTAAATCATCATATACAAAACTAACAATTTCTCTCATATCATGTTCCTCTTTAATGTTTCCTGAGAAAAATCTATAAAAAGATTCACAAGCATCAAAAACGGGGCTAACAATAGACATATTATTTCTATACAAAATTCCATTCGGTGGACTTTCAATAACGGATAATCCAGTAACACCAATACTAAGAATTAAAATCGTGTTACCCAGATTAGAAAGGATATTTTTTCCAGCCATAATAAAAACAAAGTAATTAAAAATATAAAAACTTATCTATTTCTCTTCTTTTACTATAACACCAGATAAAGTACCTTCTTGTCCAGGTCTAGAAGTAATTCTAACCTTACCAATCTCAGTATCAACGACAGTTCCTTTAGTTAATATATTTCTTCCAACATAATGTCTATTTGCTGGATTTGCTAATACAGTTTTAATCTTAACTTTCTTATGTGCTTTCCCATCAAAAACATTTACAATATTAGCAGTAAGCAAAACTTCTTTCTTAACACCAGATCTAATTCTTAAAACTCTCTTAGTAACTTCACCAAGTTTAGTTAAAGTTGGATCTCTTCCAAGTTCATACAATTTTTTCTTTCTACTCCTAACAAGTTTTCCACCACTTGGTTTCTTCTTAGATCTTGATTGTGACTTTGCCATTAGAATTTAGAGAAAATAAACTCTTTAAAAAGCTTTTGATTTTACCTACAGCGAAACATTTTTAAACACACGAATTTCAACATTCGTATAAAATTGGGGGTTATTAATATGACTGAATCAGAAAGACCATTAGACGCTCTAAACGCGGCAAGAGGAAAGAGAGTAATAGTGGAACTAAAAAACAATAAACAAATCGCCGGAAAACTAAAAGCATTCGACATACATATAAATACTGTATTAGACGAAGCTGAAGAAAGAGCAGACGGTGAAGTAAAAAGAAAATTAGGAACAGTATTTATCAGAGGGGACACAATAATCATAATCTCGCCAGAATAAAATGACAAAGGGAACTCCCTCTAAGGGTAAACAAACTGGAAAGAGAAACTTTATGGTATGTAGACGTTGTGGTAAAACATCCTATCACAAATCTAAAAAGACATGTTCCAGTTGTGGGTTTGGAAAATCAGCTAAACTAAAAAACTACACTTGGAAAAAAGATAAGTAATTCTCGAAACCTTTTTAAAAGCCAAGAAATTAATTTAATTTAGGCAGGGATGCCGGAGTGGTCAAACGGGCTGGGCTTAGGACCCAGTGGCTTAGTGCCTACGCAGGTTCGAACCCTGTTCCCTGCATTTACATTTAAAAATGACATATAAACTAAATATAACAAGCACTATGTATAGAACTAAAGAAAATAATTAATCAGAGCCACCACCACTAACGCCTTTTAAATCAATAACTTTGTCTATTACTTTCTCAACATAATCTTTTTCTATATTATCCCTACAAGCCCAACCATTATAGGCTCTTAAGGAAGCATCCCAACCACAATAATCACTATAACTTCTTTGTCCAGCAGAATTCTGGCATTGATTACATCCATTCCAAAAAGTAACATACTCACTTTGTCCAGATGGATTATTTACTAAAGAAATATATTTCTCAGAAAATTTACACCCGTTTTCAAACCTACCATATTCTCTTTTCAAAAGATTCATCCCAGCAGCAATATTACAATCAATATTATATGCATTAGTATTTCTACATTCTTCAACTCTACAAATGCTATGTGAAGACCTATTATCATAATTAGTTGTGTTATAACATGAAGGATGTGCATTTTTATTAATCTGCATAATTCCTAAAGAACTCCCATCATAACTCTCTAAAATAAATTCGGGGTGGCAAGTTTCTGTATTGTAATTAGATACACAATTCGTTCCTCCCGTTTTTGTATGATCTGAACAATAATGCATTAAATTACTTTCTTGTAAAACTAAACCCCAAGATAATAATTTTGGAACATTATATTTATTAGCAATAAAAAATATTTTTTGTAAATAAGCTTGTCTTTCTGGAGATTCCAGATTGTATTGGTTAATTTCCAAAACATTTCCTAAATAACGTTCATCACTTCTCCCACCACATGTTTCATATTTTGCAACAGTAGAACCATATTCCCCAATACAACAAAGTGCTTTGCAAATACAAAATTCATCTGGACATTCTTCATTACAATTAGTTAATTCATAAACCCCTGAATTAAGAACTTCATAAGGATGTAAAAATCCATCTTCATCAACTTGCCATAAATATCCTTGATATTCTACCCATTCAGCAGTAGAAGTATCTCCATCAGAATCCATCCAAGTAACACCTTCTTCTATTTTAAAATCATAAATTTCACCAAATAATTCGCCCATATAAGGTCCAGGCCCCAGTTCAGGTCCAATAAAATCTTCGTATGAAGGCAATGATTCTCCCACTTCGGGAGGTTCAAAATCTTCTATTTCAGTAGTTCCAGAATTCTTAGGAATAACCAATGGATTTTTTTCTCCATCTTCCCTAGTAGTAATTCCACTTGCAGCATTTTTTCTTGCTTCAATTAATTTTAATGCGTCCCCACAACTTCTACACTCTTCCTCATTAAGTGATCCCGGTTCCCAAAGATGTTCATCGAATTTCAAGGGTCCATTGCCAGGACATATAAATTCTTGTGCAGCACAATAACCATCCCCATCATCATCCGAAGTCATGCTAGTTACACCATAAAGGGCTTCCCAGAAATCGGGAACACCATTACCTACTCCTTTTTCCCTTCCACTCATTACATCATCCCCCATCATTGAAAACAAACCAAAAGGATCTAAAGTTTCTTTATCTGGAGACAAAGGAACTCTAATATTACTACAATGTTCTTTTCCCCTAAATCTCAAACATTGTATATTTGCATTACATTCACTCACCCTAAAAACATTATCCTGGGCTAATTCTCCAGCTGGGACTTGCCCTTTTCCGGCAACAATTGTACAAGGTATTCCCCCGCCTGCCCCTTCTTCATTAGGCAATGTAACTCCCCTCAAATAAACTTCAAAACTATCCCAAGAATATTTTTCACCTTTACCAGAATAAATTTGGTAAAATACATCATAACTAAACTCATTAACACTCATATCATCATTAAAATCCCATTCTTTTTTATCAGTTAAAACATAGAAACTATCTGGTAATTCAATTTCTAACATATTTCCTTTAAGATCATTTAAGTTAAACATTTCTCCATCAACAAAAGCATTACAAACTTTACTTACCATAAATTTATCTTTCTCAACAAATAATTGCAAGAAAGGCACATTCTTATATTTATCAACCATCTGGCTACCAATATAACCAATCTCCTTTACTCTCTCATTATATTCTCCTTTTACTTGTCTTGGAGAATTAGGTAAAACAGCGCTAACAACTTTATCAACAGCTTTACTCAAGAAATTACCCCATAATCCTTGAGTTCCCTTTGCTTGGAACATAGTCAAAACACTTCCAAAAATTCTATCACACAAATAATAACTTCTAATCTTATCACAAACACCAATACTTACTCCACCATATCTAGCATTAATCAAACATTCTTGATATTTACCAATCATCAAATCAATAACTTCTAAATGTCCTGTAATTCCCGAGATACAAGCATAATGCGGGAATAGGAATCCTGCCTTTTTATCATCTTTTGCTGTACAAGTATATTTTGTTCCAACTGCAGGGCTTGCAAGGGGGATGGGTTCAGCTTCAGGCATCTTTATTTCTACTTTAGGTTTAACAGCTGTTAATTCTTTATTGAAGAATCTTTCCATCTTCCAACACATCGCAGTACTCGCTAATAAACTTGAAAATGGATTTACTCCATTACAAAGATCTTTTCCTTCTGAATCAGTAGATGGACAGAAAATCCAATCACACCCTAATGAAACCATATCTAATGAATTACATGGATTATCTAAAAATAATAGATTAACAGTTGCCCCCATCATACTATACAAACAAACATTCTTAGCGTAACCTTCAATTTTTTGAACTTCTTTTAAAACATTTTGAATATCTTCTCTTAATTTAATTGTTCCACAAATTTGTTCTCTCAATTTTTCTGGAGTAACTCTAATGTTTGTTTTATCAATTAAAATTTTAGTTTTAATATAAGTAACATCCCGTAAAGGATATTTTTGATTAAATAAGGTACCTTGTAAACGTGCCCTAACTTCTTTTTCCCACCTATTAACATCATTTATTGGCGGAGATTTTCCAGGGTTTGCATCTACATAACTATCAATCATTTTTTGAACTTCTTTTTTAACTGTTTCTTCTATTTCTGAAACCTGAACATCAGGAATTTGTCCACCATAAAATTCTTCTGGGGTTAAATAACTTCCATCAACCTTTTTTGCAAAGAAGTCAATTACAACTCTAAACTCTAATTCAATTTCATCCGGAATATTTTGAAAAAATTCTTCGCTTGTATTACTTTCATCTAAGCAAGCTTCTTCAGCAGCTTCATCAATATCGGTAATTCTTAACTGCCTATCATCTCCCAATCTCTCTAAATTTACGGTAGCAATACCTAATTGCTTAACACCAGAAATCAAATCTTCCAATTCTCTTTCCCCGTCAATATATTTCTTAAGGGTTCCAGAATTTTTCTTTTTATACTGATCAAAATCAATTTTCCTATACTCTACATCGGCAACCCCAACTCCAGTTAAAATAGGTTCTACCCAAATATTATGGATTTGATATTCTTCAATCCTAGATTCAAAAGACAAAGGATAAATCTTTAAAAATAATCTAACTCTTGCATCAGAAGCTTGTTCTAATGCAATTGCTGGGACAGTTGGGGGGGTTTGATCTAAAACTTCCGCGTTCCACAATCCTAAACTATCTCCCTGTTCTTCTCCACCCATTTCTTCCCATTCAAAATCAAAGGTGCCCTCAACTTCTTCTCCAAATTCTTCTTCAGCAACCACTAAAGTAAAACTAAGTAAAACTAATACAAAAACTCCAAACAATATTTTCATTTGAATTTTGGTTTCACCTCTGAAATGTGTCCAATCATAACCTTACCTAAATCAAAGTTTTCACTTAATTTTTCATAAGTATTAGGAACTCCTTTATTGATAACATAAAATACAATTTCATCTGAATTCAAATCAGCTCTATTAATTGTCCAAGTAAATTGAGCTCCACCAAGCATTGCACTATCTAAATTAGTTGCTGGAATCACAATCTCTTCCTTACCACATAAACAAAGTCCAAGAACCTCTGGACATTTACACTTTTCAATCTTCTTTTCAGGCATTGTAATTGGAGTTTCTTTAATCAAAGTTGCTTTAACCTTATAGACATCAGCAACCAACTCTATTTGTGTTTCATCATCAGGATAAATTCCTGCAAAACCTTGTTCAACTTTATCTTCATTAAACCTAGCAACTTCTAATAAAACAACTTCATCTCCCATTAACTTTCTTGGAGCAGATAAACTTCCATCAACTTCATCAAGAACTTCAACACTATAATTTAAAATATTAATTTTTTTCAAAATCAAACCAACAGATGATGGTCCATCATTAAAAGTAGTTAAAGTAGCAGTTTTACCAGAATAACCTTCTTTCATAATCTCAATTTCTCCATTGCCACAAACAGGGAACTCTTCTCTTAATCTTCCATTGCTACTTGTTTTTCCAATGTAACAATTAAATTTAACACAATTAAAAAATACATCTGCATCTCCTAAAGAAACAGCAGTATCAGTATTATCTTCATAAGCTAAAACACTTACATCAATTTCTCTTCCGCCAGACTCACAATAATCCACATAATTTGCTTTTTCCTCACTCATTGGCCTTCTAGGTTTATCTCTCCTAATAACAACCAAATTTGCAAATTTAAATTCTAAATCTTCCTTCTTTACAGTCATCAAAATAGGATATTTAATATCATAAAAGAAATTCTCATAATTAACACAAAATTCCATAAACGGAATTTCTCCAGGCAATGGCCTAGAAATAACTGAATCTCCTTGACTTGGATCAATGTCTAATTCAAATGGCCATTCTGAATTATACTCAAAAATAAACTTAGTATCTTGATATTGCTTATTTAAATCCCAAACAGAAAGTGGTTCTTCATAATAATAAGAATCATAATCAGAATCTTTTACTTTATAGAAAGGAACATTTACAGCTAAATACTTTTGTAAATCACTAGCTATTTCTTTTTTATTCCAAATCTTAGGGGAACAAGTAAATTCAACATTAGAATGAGGAAGCCCATAAAGTAAAACATAATTCATTGTTGCATTTTCCAACCAAAGTTCTTTGTTTTCTTTATTCATTACATCAATTGCAGATTCATAAACATTACCTAACGGAACAGAAACATCAACTTCATGTTTTGACCAACTATCCCCAACACCCTTATATTCTGCAGTAACTTTTCTTCTAAATTCAACTCTAACATTTTCTTTTCCAATATCTACATTTGTTCTTCCACCTTCTGAAAATTCAATATCGTAACCTTGTGACCTATACAAATCTGAAGTAGAAACACATTTTTCAAAACTTTCAGCAATATATTCTTCTAACTCTTCTTCCATAATCTGAATTGTGGGTATTTGGCTTATTTGATTTCCAGAAACATCTTCATAAAACCAATAAGCAACATCTACACCAGGAAATACATTTAAAACATTAGAAAACTTATTTCTTCTATCATTTTCATATTTATCTTCAGGGAAATTAATATATCCCCCTTGAGAAGCTAATAAATCAACACCTTCTAAGGTAACATCTTCTAAACAACTTTGAATATGATTTTGAACAGGTTGTAATTGTTCTGCTATAACTGTTTCACCTTGTGTTAAATCCCCAAAGAAATCCACAATTTCATATCTAAAATTGGTAAATAAAACAATACCTAAGACTACAATAATACCGACTATAACAAACAAAGTAACTTGACCTCTTTTTTGCATATAATAATTCTCTTTTTTTATGTTTAAAAGGTTTTCTTTTTAGAAGTGAGAGTGGGCCTGGGGAGACTCGAACTCCCGACCACCGCCATGTCGAGGCGGGATCATAGCCACTAGACCACAGGCCCTTTTTGTAAAAAATCAACAATTTCTTTAACAGCTTCATCAATTTCCTTAGCAGCATCAAATTTCTTCATTTTATCTTTATAAAATTCCAACAAAGGTTCAGTTTGTTCTTTGTAAACCTTCATTCTTTCCTTAATAATATGTTCTTTTTGATCATCCCTAATTATTAATTCTCCATTACAATGATCGCATTTCCCTTCTTCTTTAGGCATTGGACCATATAGGTTAAATATCCCCCCACAATCTTTACAAGTCAATCTCCCAATTATTCTTTTAAATAAAATATCTTCATCACAATCAATATGCAAAATGTGGTCTACTTCATCCATCTGTTCTGCTTGCCCCATTGTTCTTGGAAAGCCATCTAAAATAAAACCCTTCTCACAATCATCTTTAGATAATCTTTCTTTCAAAATTTCTATTGTAACTTCATCTTTTGTTAAAATTCCTTTATCCATGCATTCTTTCATATATTCTGCATGTTTACCATTACCCTTAACATGATTTCTACAAATTTCGCCCATACTAATATGCGGAATTCCAAACTCTTCAGAAATAAGTCTAGCTCTAGAACCCTTACCAGATCCTGGCCCACCAATTAAAACTATTTTCATTTTAAAAATAAAAATAATAAAGAGTATTTTAATCTTTCTAAAATATCAATGGGTATAACCCAAATAAAAGATTTACAATAAAACACATTTTTATATTTATCAAAAAATCAATGTATCTGGGGGGCTACATAATAAGCAATTAAACTAGCAATTATTCCAAAAACTAAACCAAATCCTATATCTTTTTTAGGTTTTTTCAAATAAAATAAACTAACCAAAAGAAGAACTCCGGCAATGATTGCAAATATACTATAAATCATATCATTGTAAAAAAGAATTGTAAAGACAATCAAAACAAAAACTCTTGACAAATAAGGATTAAATTTCTTAAAGAACAAACTAATCAAAAATAAAAACAACAAACCAATAATTAATGGATATGTAAATAAAAAATATTTCCCAACTAAAGACCTAGCAATGACTAAAAAATAAAAAGGGATACTTCCTAAAGCAATTAAATCCCTAGCAACTTCTTTTTTCCAATTTACCATTTTAAAAAAGCCTCAGGAGGGAGTTGAACCCCCAACCTGTTGGTTACAAACCAACTGCTCTGCCAATGCTCTCATTTGAGGGAAACCTCAAACAATTTAAGCCACTGAGGCATAAAAGAAATCAATTTTAAAGGATTTAAAAAGCTTTCTAATTCA
>Ga0180009_10003871_pt1 | contig 16817 bp, 12 predicted proteins | sample OS_PC_MetaG_FD_123537 | JGI IMG/M metagenome (GOLD analysis project Ga0180009, IMG submission 123537) | Groundwater microbial communities from the Aspo Hard Rock Laboratory (HRL) deep subsurface site, Sweden - OS_PC_MetaG | ecosystem: Environmental > Aquatic > Deep subsurface > Groundwater...
CACGATCACCAGGTCGGGCTGCATCTGGCCCACGCGCTCCAGCGCCTCCTCGCCGGAGTAGGCCACCTCGGCGGTGAATCCCTCGCGCTTCACCAGCCGCACCAGGCTGCGGGCGTAGGCCGGATCGTCGTCGATGATCAGGGTGGTCGCGGTCATGCAGGCCTGTTCCAGGCCACGGATTGTCGCCGCTACCGCACGTCCGATGCAAGTGTGTTGGGCTCCACGCTTTCTTCCCCGCGCCAGGGCCAGCTTGCTATACTGCCGCCTCCATGACGGCAGTAGGCGAGATGTCCCGCAACCGGGCCACGTGGCCCGGTGCAGTGCTCGACGGGCGAGCGTGATGAAGCGCGCGGGTCAGACGATGACATTCGTTGCCGTCACCCTGGCGACGGTGCTTGTTCTGGCGGGAGCCCTGGCCCTGGTCAACCTGGGCATCTGGTACCGCGCCCAGCACGGCCTCGAGGACCGAGTCCAGAGCGCCACGGCGGGCGACGAGCCTGATCCCCGCGTCGTGATCGTCGCCATCGACGACGCCTCGCTCGCCCGGCAGCGGCGCCAGTGGCCATGGCCGCGGGAGCTTCTGGCGCGCCTGGTGGACCGGATCTCCGGCGGGCGCCCCCAGGTGCTCGGCATCGACATCCTGCTCACGACCCCGGTTGCCTCGGATGCCGAGGGTGATGCAGCGCTCGCCGCCGCGATCGCCACGGCCGAACGGGTCGTGCTGCTGGAGAAGCTCGCCTTCTCCCCCGGCGCCACCGGGGAAGCGCAGGTGATCCTCCCCTTCGCACAGCTGCGCGGGCATGCAGCCACCGGCTACTTCAACCTCTCCCTGGACTCGGATCATGTGTTCCGCCGCCAGCGCCTACAGCAGGAGGTCCGGGGCGAGACGCGGGTAGCCTTCGCCTACCAGCTGTTCCTTCAGTGGCACGGCCCCAAGAAAAGGACACCCAGGCCAGTCGACGGGGTGATGCGGGTCTCCTTTCGTGGCCCCCCCGAGACCTTCCTCCGAGTCGCGGCGAACGACGTGCTGTCGGGCCATATCCCGGCGGCGACCTTTAAGGGTCGGGCAGTCCTCATCGGCGCCACGTTCACCGACGCCAAGGACGTCTACCCCACACCCGTGGGGTCCGCCACCCCGGACAGTTTCATGCACGGCGTGGAGATCCACGCCAACATCCTCAGCAGCCTGCTCGACGGCAGGCAGCTCCAGGCGATGTCGCCGCGCGCAAGCCACCTCGCCTGCCTCGCCATCATCGCAGCCGTCGCACTGATGACCGCGCTGCGCACCCGTCGGGCGGGTCTCTCGGTCGTCGTCGTCGTGCTCCTGGCGGCCGGGATCCTGTTCTGGGCGCTGTTTCGTGCCGGGACGATCGTGCCGGTGGTGCCGCTCGCGGTGGCCAGCCTGCTCGGCTTCGGCATGGGGCACGTCGTGAGGGGACGGATCCACTCCAACGAACGCCGCCGGATGCGCAGCGTGCTCAAGCTGGTCGTTCCACCGACCGTGGACCAGGCGGCACTACCCAAGGCCGGCCAGGCGGCCAAGCAGCAGCCCTTGACCCTCTGCATCATTGATGTCGACAGGTTCTCCGAGGTGGCCGAGAGCCTGGTCCGTCGCGACCTGGGCCGATACCTGCACGCCTACTTCGCTGGCGTCACCACCATCGTCGAGCGCCACGGCGGCGTCCTCGCCGAGGATCTCTCGGTAGGCATCGTCGCGGTGTTTGGCATCGATGCCAGGCAGGTGGATCACACCGCACGCGCCTGTCGCGCTGCTCTCGATCTGATCACTACGGTCGGCCAGATGGAGCAACAGTGGCAAAGGGAGGTCGGAATCACCCTCAGCTCCCGAATCGGCGTCCACACCGGCCAGGTGTCCATCGCCGCACGCCCGGGGGCGGGCCGCGAGCTCACCATCGTCGGGCGCGAGCTGTACCTCGCCACCCGTCTGGCTCGATTGTCAAAGCAGTACGGCTGCACTATCCTCGTCAGCGAGGAAAGCGCTCGCGTTCTCTCCGATCATTTCAGGCTCCAGGATCTCGGGGAGATACGCCTGCGTGATCGCAAGGGCCCGACGCGGATCTTCAGTGTGCAAGCGGAGGTGGCATTTGATCAGACCATGGTCCAGAGCTCATGATTCCGGGCACAAGCCCGTGCTCGAGATCTTGTTGCTTTCGCTGCTCCTGGCACGACCAGCCACGGCAGGGGGCGCGCCCCTGGCCACGGTGGTCAACGCCAGCGGCGACGTGCGTGTGGCCCGCGCGGGCAAGCGTCTCCCCGCCGAGGTGGGGCTGGCCCTGCAGACCGGAGATGTGATCGCCACCAAAGAGAAGTCCTCCGCGTGGCTGGTCTATCGCTCGGGCCGCGTGCACAAGTTGGGGCCGAACAAACGGGAGACGCTGCGCGAGCAAGGCGACAAGAAGCCGGCCCGTGGCAAGGTGGCGTCGATACTGCACCGGCTCGGGCTGTTCGGCAGCCCGGAGACGGGCCGGCTGGGGAACCTCGGCGGCGGCATCCGGCCCGGCCGTCAGCAGCAGTTCTTCATCCTCGCGCCGCGGCGCAGCTATGTCCGCCACCCGATCCCCGCCATCCGCTGGACGCCGGTCAAAAAGGCGAGCCTCTACAGGGTCAAGGTGGCGTCGATTGGCAAGGATCTGCTCTCCCGTGAGGTGAAACAGCCCGCCCTCGACCTCGACGCCTCGGCGACGAAGCTCCCGCGCGGGCAGCTCTACTTCGTCACCGTTGAAGCGCGTTCGGGTGACAGGGTGCTGGCCAGCGACCAGACCACCTTCACCGTCGCCTCCGATCAGGCGCAGGCCGACCTCGATCGGATCGCTGGCGAGCTGAAGCAAGGGTTCGCGCAGGATGATTTCAGCTATCGGCTCGTCCTGGCCGAGCTCTACCTGCGCAAGACCTTCTACGCCGAGGCCCTGACCACGCTGCACGAGCTGCATCGCAAGCGCCCGAAGAGCGCGTGGCTCAAGCAGCGCATCGACTCGCTCAATCGGATCGTCGGGCTGCCCATCGGCCGGTGAAGCAGGGGGCTCAGGTGACCAGCAGCACCAGCAGCGCGGTGATCACGACCGCGGCTCCAACCGCGGCGAGGTAGAGCCTGCTGGGAGGGCTCGGGCCGCGACGCGGAAGCCGGGCAAGCAGCTCCTCTTCGGTGAAAGGCAGGCTCGCGGTCGGGATTGCGGCCGGCTCGGCTTGGCGCGGAGGCGGCGGGAGCGTCGCCCCATGGCCGATCCCGTCGCCGCCGACGCCGCTGGCGAACTCTGCGGCCACCGCCGACGCCGACGCCGGACGATCCGCGGGCTTCTTCGCCAGGCAGCGATCCACGAGATCGGAGATGGTCGGCGGCACGCTCGGCTCGAGCGCCCGCAGCAGGGGCGCGGGCTGCATGATGTGGTGACTGACCACCAGCGCGGGGATCTCGCTCATGAAGGGCGGGCGCGCGGCCAGCATCCAAAACATGATGACCCCGAGGGCATAGATGTCCGTCTGCGGGCTGAGGAGGTCGGCCTTGCTTGCGGCCTGTTCCGGCGCCATGGTGAGCGGCGTGCCAAGGATGACCCCGGTGCCCGTGAGCTCCGGGTTGCCCGAACGCTCGAGCAGCTTGGCCAGACCGAAGTCGAGCAGCTTGACCCGCACGGGATCCTCGCCCTGGACGAAGATGTTCCCCGGCTTCAGGTCACGATGGATGATCCCGCTCTGGTGGACCGCCTCCAGCGCCGCGCAGATCTGCTCGACGTAGGGCAGGACCTCGAGGGCAGGCATCTTGCGCTTCGCGGAGAGCACGTCGCCGAGATCGCGCCCCTCGAGCACCTCCATCACGTAGTACAGCTGGCCGTTATCCGACGTCCCGAAGTCGTAGACGTCGATCAGGTTGGGGTGCCGGATGCTGGCCACCGCCCGGGCCTCGGCGAGGAAGCGCTCGACGTTCTGTGCGTTGTGGCTCAGCTCTGGCGGCAGCACCTTGATCGCCACCTGCCGCTTGATCGCCGGGTTCTCGGCCAGGAAGACCGCGCCCATGCCCCCCTTGCCCAGCAGACGCCGGACGACGTAGTTGCCGAACTGTTGACCGACCAGAGCTTCCGTGTCCATGGCTGCCCCCGAACGGCACCCTTCGCCCGACTGTAGTGCGTTCGCCGCCCGAACACAAACCACCCGCGGGCTGTTATACTGTTATACTCCGATCCTCGCTTCCGGGAGCCATGATGATCGACGATCCGCGCATCGGCAGCCTCTTCGCCGGACGGTTCCAGATCGATGCTCTGCTGGGCGAGGGCGGTTTCGGCCGCGTCTACCGGGCGACGCACACCGTGTTGAAGCGGCAGCTGGCCCTCAAGGTAATCCAGAAAGACAACCTCAGTGACCCGACGATCGAGGCTCGGTTTCGTCGCGAGGCGCGCGCTGCCAGCCGGATCCAGCACCCCAACGTCGCCTACGTCTTTGACTTTGGACGCACGGAGGACGGGACGTCGTACCTGGCGATGGAGTACGTGGAGGGACCCACCCTGGCCGAGGTCGGACCCCTGCCACCCTCGCGAGCGCTCGGGGTGCTGACCCAGATCGCCGACGGGCTCGCCGCGGCCCACGCATGCAACGTGGTCCACCGTGACATCAAGCCGGACAACGTGGCCCTGACGACACACGAGGGCAAGCCGGACCACGTCAAGATCCTCGACTTCGGTCTGGCCAAGGCCCTGGGCACGGAGACATGGGGTGGCGCAGAGATCTCCGCCGTGGGTTTGATCTATGGCACGCCGGAGTACTGCTCGCCCGAACAGTTCGAGGCGAAGCCGCTCGGCCTCTCATCCGACATCTACTCCGTCGGGGTGCTGGCCTTCGAGCTCCTCACCGGACGGCTGCCCTTCGATGGAACGGTGTTGTACCTCTACCAGGCCCATGTGAACCGGCCACCCCCGCCGCCCTCCCGTTTCGCGCAGATCCCGGCAGACCTGGACCGAGTCGTACTCGACTGCCTGGCCAAGGACCCAAACGAACGTCCCGATGCCCACGACCTGGCCAGGCGAATGCGCCAGATCAGCTCGCAGCAGGAGACCGGCGACCTGTCTGAAGGCCCGGCCGCTGTCGCCAGGGGAAGAACCGAACGCTTTCCATATGCGCTCGCCCCGCTCGGAATCATCGACGATGGCAGCACCGCCGCGCTCGAGCGCCTGGTCGAGGCCCTGTTTTGGCGAGACATCGATCTGGACCTGGCGCGGACGCATCTGGCCCGGGTGCTGGTCAACGCGGCTCGCGCGGAGCAGCTGGAGCTGGAGATCCGGCTGCTGGGCGATCAGTCCACCGAGCTGGAGCAGCTCGCCCGACTGCAGAACGCCCGCCTGCAGCGCGCCCTGAGCCTGGTGCCGGACGACGACGCGGGCCACCTGTCCCTGACCATCAACGAGCTCGGTGCCCACGTCGAATCGGAGCACCAGCGGGCGGAGCAGCAGCGCCTCGCAAGGCAGGTCAAGCTCGAGGAGGTCCAGTCCGAGCGGCGCGAGAACGAGGCGGCTCTGAGAAAGCTGCTGTCCCAGGTGAAGGCCGCGCTGGGCGAAGAAATGGACGCGGAGCTGTTCGGGCTGTTCGGGCTGGTCGAGGTCTGAGCCTCGCCTACAGCTCGATCTCGTGCTTCTTGATCTTGTATTTCAGCGTCTCGACGGGGATGCGCAGGGCGCGGGCGGTCTGGGTCTTGTTGCCCTGGTTGCGCTGGAGCTCCTCGCGGATCAGCACCACCTCGTACTGGCGGATCAGATCCCAGAAGCTCAGCTCGGTGCCGCCAGGAACCTGGCAGTACAGGTCCTCGATCACCTGCCTCGCCTCCCGTGAGTCGTGAGACAGATGGTTGATATCTCCGCTCCGGACCTTCTCCCTCAGAGTGCGAACAGGAATACCCAGCCGTCGGGCCGCCGCGGCCTTGTTCCAGTCCGTGGCACACAGCGCCTCGCCGATCAGCGCTTGCTCCACCTCCTGGACGCGGCGCTTGAAGGAGCCCTCGGCGCGGAATTCCACCGATGCCACATCGGTCACCTCGGTGATCTCGGACCGCAGGTCTTTGATGGGCCGTCGCGCTTCTCTCCTGGCCCCCTCGAGGATGGGCGTGGTCAGGTGCTGGACCCGGATCGGCCCCGAACGTGCGATGACCACCGCCCGCTCGATCACGTTCCTCAGCTCGCGGATGTTGCCCGGCCAGCTGTACTGGCGCAGGAGCGTGAGCACCTCCGAGGTGAACCCGGTAACGTTGCAGTCGTTCTCGCCGTTGGCCTGCTCCAGGAAGCGCTCGCACAGCTGCTCCACCTCCTCCGTCCGCTCCCTGAGCGGCGGGACCTCGAGCGTCACAGCATTGAGGCGAAAGAGCAGATCGGCGCGGAACCTGCCCTCCTCGCTCATCGACTCCAGGCCGCGGTTGGTGGCGGCCAGGATCCGTACGTTGATCTTGATTGGCCGGTGGGCGCCGACGCGGGTCACGGTCTTGGTCTCGAGCACTCTGAGCAGGGCGACCTGGGCGGAGGGGGAGAGCTCACCCACCTCGTCAAGCAGCACCGTCCCCCCCTCGGCCTCCTCGAACACTCCCTTGACCGTACGATCCGCGCCGGTGAAGGCCCCCTTCTCGTGGCCAAACAACTTGCTCTCCAGCAAGGTCTCCGTGATGGCGCCGCAGTTGACGCAGATCAGGGAGCTCGCCTTGCGCTTGCTCCGGTCGTGGATCAGTCGGGCGAACACTTCCTTGCCCACGCCGGTCTCGCCCAGCAGCAGCACCGGGATCTCCGACTGAGCGATCCTGGCCGCGGTGCGGTAGATCTCTTGCATCGCCGGGCTGGCGATGACGTAGTCCCAGCCCGCCAGAGAGGTGTCTGCGTCGTGACCGCTCCACGAGCTCGACTCTCGTCGCGGAGCCCAGTGGATCGGCTCGGAGGCGGTGGCACGCCGCAGCGCGGAATGGACGACCGCGTGGAGGCCGTCGGCCGAGCGAGCAGCGCCGGGAAAAACCGCTACACCAAAGCACAACTGGTCAGGCGCACTGAATGGCACGCTCCGTACCTGCTCCAGACGGCAATGAACTCTGTCCTCGTCACTGTCGACCAGGAGCAACTCGATCGTGTTGTCACTGAAGCCCCCCACGCAGTCGTCTGGGAGCAACAGTGGGCTGAGCTGAGCGCGCCACTCGCTGAGACCGACATTGGACCGCGATGCAGGCCGGACCATGATGAAGGCCAGAGTCACCCGTCGCCCTCGAGCCCGCTCGATCGCCTGGCTCATCTCATCCATGAAGCGATGGTGAGGCAGGATGCTGGAGTCCGAGCCGAGATGCCGGGCCGCCATGTGCAGGGAGGCTGTCACCAGGCCCATCTGCACCTGGTCCTCGCTGCCGAGCCGCTGGCTCTGGATCCGGTGACCGTTGACCACGGTTCCGTTGGTGGAGCCCAGATCCTCGACCCACACCTCGCTTCCCGTGATCGCGAACTGGCAGTGCTGGCGCGAGATGCTGGAATCAGAGAACTGCACCGTGGCGTCCGTGCCTCGTCCAACGGTGACGGGCTGACCGGGTTCCAGCGAAACGACACGGATCTGCTCACCGCAGAGCAGCACCAGGAGAGCGCTCGACTCGGCGTTTGACTCACTCCGGACCAGCCCGTCGAAGGTCAGGGCCTTGGTTTCCTCTTCAGCTTCCATCGCAACCAGCCTTCCAAGATACCATTTCTCCCAGGGCTTGTCCCCCCCGGCGGAGGGCTTGTCCCCCCGGCGGACGTCGACGACGTCGACACCGGCCGAGCAGCTCGCTGGCCGCGTGCGGCAAACGCTGATAGGGTGCGTAGTCGAATCGACAACCGCGAACCGGCCCGTGTGTGCAAAGAGAAGGCATCCCGGATGGCTGCTCGCTGCTGTCCTGCTGGTCACAGCGGGCTGTGGGTCGGCGCTCGTGCGCCAGGCAAGAAAGACCCACGACCACGGCCTGGAGCAGATCAAGGTCGGCCGGTTCGATCGGGCCATCGACGCCTTCAAGCAGGCTCGGGTGCTCCTGGCCCGGGCCCCGGCCGGCGCTCCGGGCCGACCGGTATCCCTACGCGCGATCAACGACCTCGCCCTGGCCAACACCTATCGCAAGGTGGGCAAGCTGCGGGAGGCGCGAGCCACCTACGACGAGGCGCTGAAGCGGGCCCGATCCTTGCGGCATCCGCTGCTGCAGGCTGCGGTGCTCAACAACCTGGCCTCGCTGCTGCTGGCCACCGGAGCCGTGGAAGAGGCCCACGCCTGCTGGCGCGAGGCCCGGGCCGCTCGTCCCGACTCCCAGCTGCTGGCACAGATCGACAACGGCCTGGGCAGCTGCCTGCTGGCAGGTCACGACCCGGCAGCGGCACAGCGGCGTTTCAACAGCGCGCGAACCCTGGCCCGGGAAGCGGGCGCCGTGCGCGAGACCGTGCTGGCCCTCAACGGCCTCGCCCGCTGCGCGGCGATGTCGGGCGATGCGAGCCGGGCAGCGCGCCTGTTCGAGGAGGCCCTGACCCTGGCCCGCGAGCACAAGCTACTCGCCGCGGTCCATCTCACACAGGTCAACGCGGCGGCCCACGCCATGCGACGCGGGCGCTTCCTCGAGGCCCTGCAACGACTCGACGCCGTCCGGGACCGGGTCGATGCGGTGGTCGCCCTCGACCAGCGAGCCGCGCTGCTCCACAACCTGGGCGGCATCTATCTCGCGGCGGGGATGGCGAAGGACGCCCTGGTCTACTATCGACAGGCCGCGCAGCTGGCCGACGACCCCGCCTTTGCCCTCTCTGCGGCCGGGGCGTTGCTGGCCGCTGACCAGCCGGTAGACGCCGAGAAGGCGCTGAAACGAGCGGCTCGGATCCTGGATCCACGGGACCGGCGGGGCCGAACGGAGACCGAGTGGCTCCGGGGCTGGATCGCCCTGCGGCGTGGTGACACGAAGAAGGCCGTCTCGGCGATCGAGCAGGCCTGCCGCGGGGGCCGTCCGACGCGCGAGCACCGGGTGCGCTGCACCTTCGGCCGAGCGTGGCTGGCGCTGGAGCTGGGACAATTCGGGGACGCGATCCGCATCGCCCGCCGGAGCCTCGGACACTTCAGCTCGCTCGGGGATCAACAGGGAGCGCTGAAGAGCCGCCTGGTGCTGGCTCGAGCCTACGAGCAGGCGGGGAAGCAAGGCCCCGCGCTCGAGACCTACCTCGCCGCCAGCGATGACCTCGAGCAACTGAGGCCCCGGATGGGCAGCGAGCAACTCAAGATGGGGTACCAGGCCAGCAGGTCGGAGCTGTACGGCCATGCCCTGCGCCTGCTCGCACAGCGGCTGCCCGGGGACGTCGTGGTATCCGAGCGTGTCGTGCGCCTGATGGAGCGAAGCCGGGCCCGTGGGCTGCTGGACCTGGTCCAGCAAGGCCAGCTGCTGGCGCAGTCCCGCGCGGATCCCGGGCATCAACGCGAGGTGGCTCGCTGGCTGCTGCGCGTGCAACGGCTGCAGGCAGAGCTGGGCCGAACCACCGACGAGAAGAAGATGGCCCGGCTCGAGCAGCGCCTGGCAGAGGCGCTCCGTCGCCTGGACACGGCCCGCACGCGCCTCATCTCCAGCCTCCCGACCACCGCACACGCCTCGTTGCCTGACCTGAAACAGCTGATGGCCGAGTCTCGAGCCACCGGCCAGGCCCTGGTCAGCTACTACCTGAGCGGGGAGCTGGGCCTCGTGCTGGCGGTCAACGCCAAGGGGTACGACCTACGACGCCTCGCCGACCCACCGGCGACCATCCGTCGGGTAGGGCTGCTGGTCCAGCTCGTCCGCGCGCACCAGGACGGAGCAGAGTACCGGCAGGCCTTTGCTCAGCTCGCCCACCAGCTGTACCAGGACCTGGTGCTTCCGGTCCGCGAGCGGGTACACGGCCTCCCCCTGGTCATATCGACCCACGGGGCGCTGACCCAGCTTCCGTTCCAGGTCCTGCTCAGCGAGCCCGCCGCTGGCCCATGGGATCGGCCCGACTTCTACGCCACACAGGTCTACCTGGTCCACCAGCACACCCTGAGCTACACGCCCTCCCTCGCGCTCTGGACCGCCCGCCGCAAGATTCCGCCCGGCGCACGGGATGCGGTGCGAGCGGCTCTGGAGCTGGGAGCGCTGCTCGGCATCGGCGATCCGCGGCGGCTGGGTGGCAAGGGCAGGGCATCCGAAGCAGAGCCAGGCCGGCCCATGCGCGGCCTGCGCGCCATCCGCCACCTGCTGCGGGGCGGGACGCTCCCGCCGCTGCCCCATGGGCGCCGGGAGGTCGAGGAGATCGCCCGGCTGTTCCGACAGAGCAGGACCTACCTGGGCAGCTCGGCCACCGAGACCGCCTTCAAGGCTGCCCTCGGGCGCAAGCCGTATCGCTTCGTGCACCTCGCCGCCCATGGCCTGATCGACGAGGAGCAACCGGCCTTCAGCAGCATCGTGCTCGTGCCGGGCGGCAGCGATGATGGGCTGCTGGAGCTGGCCGAGATCTACCAGCTGCCCCTGCGCATGGTGGAGTTGACCGTGCTGTCCGCGTGCCAGACCGCGCTGGGGCGGCAGATCTCGGGCGAGGGGATGGTGGGGCTGGTGCGAGGGTTTCTCGCCGCCGGCAGTCGCAGGGTGATCGCCAGCCTGTGGAGCGTCTCCGACGAGTCGACGAGACTGTTGATGGCCCGCTTCTACCAGCACCTGGCCCGGGGCAGCTCGTTTTCGGCAGCCCTGCAGCAAGCGCAGATCGCTGGCGCTCGAGGAGGGCTGGGCGCCTCGTTCGCCCACCCGTTCTACTGGGCGCCCTTTGGCCTGTATGGTCAGGCCGAGCCGAAACCCGGGAGCGCGGATGCTATCAGGTGATCCTGCTCGGTACGGAGCCTCCATCCTGGTCGCCGCCCTCCTCCTGGGGAGCGCCACCGGCCATGGCCAGCCCTCCCCCAAGGCGGGACGGCCCGGGGCGGACGTCGTCTCGCCCCAGCTCTCCGAGCTGTCCTCCGACGTGGTCTACACCGTATCCAAGCGCCTGCAGCAGACCCAGGAGGCGCCGGCGATCGTCCGCGTCTTCACCCAGGAGCAGATCCGGCAGCATGGATTCCGCAACCTCAACGAGCTCCTCGCCTCGATCCCCGAGGTAGAGCTGGTCGACACCGGCCGCTACCAGTACCTGCTGATCAAGGGGGCTCCTTTCACGGTTCTGGCGTTGCTCGACGGCGTCTCGCTGGTCAACCACTTCGACAACACCATGGACCTCGAGCGTCTGGTCCCGATCGAGATCGTGCGCAAGGTCGAGGTCGTCCTGTCACCGGGCGGTGTGCTGTGGGGCGCGCACTCGGTCTACGGCGTGGTCAACATCATCACCAGGCAGCCTTCCGACCAGCGACAGCAGCAGGTGTCTGTCTCGGGCGGCTGGTGGCGAACGCTACGTGCGGCCTACTCCCTCGCCTCCTCCTGGTCGGACCTGCTGTGGCAGGCACACGTCAGCGTGGAGAGCTACCGCGGGGAGACGGTCCGTCTCGGGCGATCGCCTCTTGCACCTCCGGCCGTGTTCGAGAGCGGCGGCGAGACAGAGAATGACACCGGGATCAGGCTCAACGCCTTTGGCGCGATGAGGTGGCGTGGCTGGTTCGTCCGTGCCCTGGCGCTGGTCTTCGACGAGCATCCCTACGCGATCCAACAGACGGGGGCACGCGCCCGCCGTGGTGAGAACAGCACGATCCAGATCCCGACCCTGTCGGCCAGCACCGGGTACGAGCGGAGGATGCGCTGGCGCGAGCTTGGCCTGCACCTGCAGGGCCAGGCCTACCTCTACGACCAGGCCTACCACGACAGGGCGTGGCCCTATCCCAGGAGCTCGCTGCTCCCCGGAGGAGAACACACCGTCGAACGCATCGAGCGCCAGCTGCGTGTGGGCAGCTCGGTCGAGGCCCAGGCGAGCTACCATCCATCGACCACGACGCTGGGCGTCGACCTGTTCCACTCCAGCTCGTCTGTGCGGGACAACTACGTCAGGACGTGGAAAAGCGAGGAGCGATACCCGTCACTGGAGCCGATCTCGTCGTTCTCCGCCAGCGTCTACGGGCAGGAGGAGCTGCAGCTCCACCAGGATATCAACCTGGCCGCCGGCGCCCGGGTGAACCTGTCCGACTCCTACCGCGTGGCCGTGCTACTACACGGGCACGTGGTCTACGAGCCCTTCGACGGCTTCTGGCTCAAGGCCAACTACTCCGAGGGCTTCCGCCCGCCCTCCTTTGAGCAGCGCTTCATGGATGGTCTGCTGATCAAGGGCGACGAGTCGCTGCGCCCAGAGCAGTCGCGCGTGGTTGAGCTTCAGACGAGCTATCAGACGCACCTGGGGCGCAGGCTCGCCCTGGAGCTGACCGCCGGGTACACCTATGCACGCTTCGCCAATCTGATCGGGCCAGTCCAGGAAGGATCGGCGTATTTCTACCAGAACCTGGACAAGGAGCAGATCCACTCGGTGGCCTTTCTGGGTCGCGCCGAGATCAACCAGATCCTCTCGATCGGCGCCCATGGCGCGATCCACTTCCCGGTCGCCGAAGATGGGGAGGCGCGAGAGGATTTCGCACGCTTCCGGCTCACGCTGGACACGGTCTTGCTGAGCTACGCTCCCTTCACCGTGGCGCTGCGCTATGGCTACACTGGACCACGGAGCGTCACCTCCTACTTCGACCCGGTCCAGCTGATCCCCGTCGATCTGTCGGTTGACGGGTACCACGAGCTGTCGCTCACGCTGCGGGCCCCGATCCCCAGAACGCCTCTGTTCGTGACGGCGACCTTGCGGAATCTGCTGTGTGATGCACACGACCACATTCCGCCCTACACCCATGAGGAGAACCTCTACCGCGGCCCCTTCCCCCAGCCGGCTGCGGCCCATGGCTTCCTGGCGGTGGAGTGGGTTCACGATCTCTGACCTGCTGGGCAATCCTTACCCGCAGGCAATGATTGCCCGGCAATCTCTGCACGCATCTCCCCAGAAAACACTCTCAGGGCCGCGCAACACCTACACGCAGGTCCCTCTTGAAGCCGTCCACAGCAGCCGAGAAGCCAGTTGGGGTAGTAGGCGAACCTGCGAATAGGTGTTCCACGCGTATCCATGCCGCACTTCGTACGCCCACGATCATGCACCCGTTGTCGAGAGGCACCACTGGGCGAATGTTGCCCAACAACAGACAATCCAGATTTCAACAGATTGGACAGACCAGGCGAAGATTGCCCGGCAATTCCTGCCCGATGGTAAACATTGCCTCGTCATCATGGTTCTAGCCAAACGGACAAATGACAAATGATTGACATTGTTGCATCTTCTCGTTCTGGACTTTGCTGCTCGTGTGGATCGAGTATTGCAAACTGCGTAAGGGCGAAGACGGAAAACGGGAGAAGAGAATGCACAAGGGCACGATGTTGACACTGGCGATGGTTGTTGTTGTTGGCTGTGGTGGGATGGAGGAGGAGTTCGAGGAGGTGAACAACGAGGTGAACAACAGCGAGCAGGCCATTCTAAGTTGCCGCAAGTGCCTGGTGGGCACAAAAAAGTGCGTGCTCAACGGTGTGTCAACCTGCATGGCCATGTTTGGTGGCTGCAGCAACTGGGGCACCCCGGTGGCTTGCGACCATGCCACGGAGAGCTGCTCGAACGGAGCGTGCATTCCGAGCTGTCCAACCGGGTACACCAAGCAGGTCCGCGACTGCCCCAGTCCGGGATCGACTCCATGCTTCAAGTGTTGTAAATACGTGGGGAAGGTAAAGCAGTGCTACAAGTCTCCCACCTGCAATGACGCCATCTGCCCCTGGACGATGTGCACCTGCTACCACCCAGGTTTCACCCGCGCGACCTCCTGCTACCTGACATACCAGTATAGGGTCGGCTGGGTCTGGAAGTGCGCGATGTCGGATGGGAGTACCTGCACCTATCTCTACCCGTCCAACGCCCTCGTCTCCTGCAGTTAGCAAGACCAGCCCCATGCTCGTTCAAATCGCCTGGATCCACGATCTCTGACCTGCTGGGCAATCCTTGCCCGCAGACAATGATTGCCCGGCAATCTCTGCATCTAACGCGTCTGCGACACCAGTCAGTAACTCGTGGACTTGTTACTCCTGCACAGACGGATACGGCGTCCAGACACTGTGGAACACAAACCACCACGCGTCTCCGTAGCAGTCCGGCAAAGATTGCCCAGGCAGTTTCTGCCCCCATGGTAGATATTGCCTGCTGGTCCCGTTTGCTACCGATCGCTTAACCCTTTTGTATTATTCAGTCAATCTATCATGGTCTGAAGGAGGTAGGTGGATCGAGTATTGCAGACAATGTAAGAACGCACACGGGAAACAGGAGATGAAAATGTACAAGGGCATGACGATGACGCTGGCGATGCTCCTGGTTGCAGGCTGCGGTGGGATGGAGGAGGAGTTCGAGGTGGAGAGCGAGGAGCAGGCAGCCACCATCCCTGGCCTTCCTGGAGCCGTCATCCCCACGTGTGTGAACAAGTGCACGCTCGGTACGAAAAGGTGCCTTACCAGCTACTACATATCAGTCTGCAAGGTCACGGCGACTGGCTGCACCAACTGGGTCACGGAGACATGCGACCACGCCACGGAGAGCTGCTCCAACGGGGCCTGCAGGCCGAGCTGCGCTGCCGGCTACACCAAGGTGGTCAACTCAGCATGCAACCCGGGTTCTACCCCATGCTTCAAGTGCTGCTCGGGCAAGCTATGCTACAAGTCCCCCACCTGTAGCCAGGACCTTTGCCCTTGGGACCAGTGTGGTTGTTACCACCCAGGCTACACCCGTGCGACCTCCTGCTACCTGACATACCAGTATAGGGTCGGCTGGGTGTGGAAGTGCGCGATGTCGGATGGGAGTACCTGCACCTACCTGTACCCCTCCAACACGCTCCTCTACTGCAGCTAGCAACGACGAAGCCCCCTGGACCACCTCGTCTGCTTGAACTACATTCCCCTTCCATGCTCGCTCCAATCGCTCGGTATGGCCTTGTTCTGACTCTCTGGCTGGGCTGCCACTGCGATGGGTGCAATCTGGAGGAGATCCGTCCCAAGTCACAGACAGGAGGGAACAAGTTCAGGTTGGCTCCAGCCTGCCTGGATGGCACAAAGCCAGAGCTGGCGACCATGCCCAGCTGCAAGACGCTCATCGACCGGCTGCTCAAGGAGTGCTGCCCCAACCCCAAGCCGGCAGTGAACAAGCACCTCGCGGGGATGGTCTGCCCGGAAAAGGCAGACTCGATGTGCAAGCAGATCCTGGACAACGAGTCCGGGTTCAAGGAGACCTGCGGCAGCTTCAACAAGGACCCCGACTGCAGGTAGGTCCCGGATGATGGCTCGCACCTCGACCAGGCCCTGGACGCTCGTGGCGGCGCTCTGGCTTGCTGGCTGCCTGATAGGCGGCGTTCCCGACGTGAGGGATGGCAAGCACTCGGGGTTGGACACGATCGACGCGAGTCCGAGCGACCAGACCACGGAAGACGAGGGCGATCTGAGTGCAACCGACGGCGACCTGGGGCCGTTTACCCTCGACCTGACTTGCCCCGACAGCACCAAGCCCGACCTGGCGACGATGCCCAGCTGCAAGGCCCTGATCGATCGCATACTCGACGAGTGCTGTCCCAACCCAAAGCCCAGGGTGAACACGGAGTTTGCAGGGATGGTCTGCATCCCCGGTGCGGACACGCTGTGCCAGATGGTTCTGGACAGCGAGCCGAGCTTCAAAGACATGTGCTCTGGCTTCCAGATCAGCGAGGACTGCCAGTAGACAGACAGATGGACGGTCTCGCGCCTTGCGCGGCCGCGTGAGTCTGGCATCATGATCCCACATGGGACAGGCGGAGCCAGCCCGTTGCCAGGCGCATGGCCTGGTCATGGGGCCCGACGGCAGGTGCGTGCTGTGTCGGCGCGACGGGGGCGCGCAGCCCGGCCCACGTCGCGCACCGCTGATCCTGATCTGCCTGGCGCTGGTCACCGCCCTCACCATCGGGGCGCTCTGGCTGCGAAACAGGCCGCGACCTTCGCCGGCACCGATAGCGACGCCGCGCCTGGCGCGCAACGTCGCCACCCCGACACGACCGGCCAGGCAGCCCGCGAGGACAGTCTACGTCGGGCCTCGGCGGCCAGACCCCGACGCGGACCGCCCGCCGTCGCGACCTCCGCCTCCTGCGCCGGCCGCGGCGGCCGAGGATCCCCTCGCCGCGCGCCGCCGCATGGACCAGATGTACCGCGAGGCCGCGGCGCGCCAGGCCATGGACCAGGTCTCGATCACGGTCTATGTCGCCGACTGGTGACGCGCCTGCCGACACGCTCGCCGGTGGCTGAGTGAGAACAACATCCGACACTCCGAGGTCGACATCGAGAGCCCGGGCGGCCGCGATGCCCTGCGCCAGATCAACCCGCGCGGATCGATCCCGACCTTCGTCGTCGACGGCATGGTCAGGCGAGGCTTCTCCCCCGCCTCCGTGACCGGCATGATCCGCCAGGCCGCGATGCGCAGGGCGCAGGACAAGTAGCCCCACTCCTTCGAGGAGATGGACCGCAGGCTGCGGCAGTACACCGCCTGGACCAGCGAGTAGCTGGGGTCACATGACCCGGATGTACTGACCGCTCCACTTGCCAGGCTACTCCAGACAATGTGACCTGCTGCCAGCTCAAGCCATCGAAATGATACGAATCCGGTATCGTACAGGGCGTGGGACCACCTGGTACGAGCGTTGCTCTGTAGGGGGTCGAACCCTCGATGGGAGAGCCACCATGCGGACCATTCTCGTACTGTTGGTCGCCGTTTTCAGCCTTCCCGGCGCGGCGCGAG
>Ga0180009_10003872_pt1 | contig 16816 bp, 15 predicted proteins | sample OS_PC_MetaG_FD_123537 | JGI IMG/M metagenome (GOLD analysis project Ga0180009, IMG submission 123537) | Groundwater microbial communities from the Aspo Hard Rock Laboratory (HRL) deep subsurface site, Sweden - OS_PC_MetaG | ecosystem: Environmental > Aquatic > Deep subsurface > Groundwater...
TGGCCATTATCATGGGTTCCGCGTCTGACAAGAAGATCGCGGATAAGGCAACCGCCATTTTCGACCAGTTCAATGTCTCCTATGAGGTCGTGGTTTCCTCCGCCCATCGCACACCAGTGCGCACCCGGCGGTTTATTGAGGAAGCCGAGCAGCGCGGTGCCGAAGTATTCATCGCCATTGCCGGAATGGCCGCCCATCTGCCCGGTGTTGTCGCTGCTGAAACGCGGTTCCCCGTCATCGGTGTACCGGTCAATGCATCAACCCTGGGCGGCCAGGATGCCCTGCTTTCCATCGTGCAGATGCCCCCCGGCATACCGGTGGCCACTGTCGGCATAGACCGCGGAGACAATGCAGCACTGCTTGCCGTGCAGATACTCAGTATCAAATATCCTTATCTGAAGGCATTCCATTTCGAATACCGCTTACAAATGGAGCAGAAAGTTATCGCCAGCAACTGACAATATGGGACAAGATCGACCTCTGTCCGTGCGCTGGTGATGAAAGAGGTATCCCTATTTGCAGAACCCTTGACGATCAAGTGGTTTTTGGACCTGACAAAAACGAACGGCTCAATGACACCACAGATCGGAGTATCCGGCAAGTCGCAGGACGTGGATTCATCGCCAGGGACTTAGCCATTCAACATTCAACAGTACAACAGGTTAACTATGTCAAACGTCATCATTGTCGGCTCCCAGTGGGGAGACGAAGGAAAAGGGAAAATCGTGGATCTGTTAGCAGAGCAGGCTGGTACCATCGTTCGTTTTCAGGGAGGGAACAACGCTGGTCATACGGTGATGGTTGAGTCCAAAACCTTTATCCTGCATCTGGTTCCATCCGGAATACTCCATGACAACACAAAATGTATTATCGGCAACGGCATGGTGGTTGACCTGGACGAGCTGCTCAAGGAGATCGAAGAACTCAGAAACCTGGGGATAGAGAGCAAAGGGAGACTGTTAATCAGCGATGCTGCCAATTTAATCATGCCCTATCATAAACTGCTGGATGTGGCCCGGGAAGAACGGCTGAACAGTCGGAAAATAGGTACGACCGGTCGTGGAATCGGACCGGCCTATGAAGACAAGGTCGGTCGAACCGGTATTCGGTTTGCCGATATTGAGAGCGATTCGGATTTTAAGGAAAAAATTGATCGTTTTGTCAAAGATAAAAACCTGATCTTAAAATATGTTCTGGATTACAAAGGACCGCTGCTAGATTCCAATGAGGTGTTCGAAAACCTCCTGGAGAGCTATCGCCAAATTGCCCCTTATATCTGTGACAGTTCAGAGTTGATTGATCAGGAGATTAAAAAGGGCGGGCATATCCTGTTTGAAGGCGCCCAGGGAACCTTTCTGGATATCGATCATGGTACCTATCCGTTTGTCACTTCCTCCAATACGGTATCCGGCGGGGCATGCACCGGAGGCGGGATAGGACCGTCGAAGATTGATGCCATTGCCGGGGTGGTCAAGGCGTACACCACCAGAGTCGGCGAAGGTCCCTTCCCGACGGAACTCAACGATGAGATCGGAGAGCTGTTGAGTAGAGAAGGCAATGAATTTGGAGCAACAACCGGCAGAGCCCGGCGTTGCGGCTGGTTTGACGCCTGCCTGCTGAAAAAGGCTGTACGAATCAACGGGTTAACCCACCTGGCAGTGACCAAGCTGGATGTGATGGACAAGCTGGCCACAATAGCGATCTGTATCGCTTATGAAGATGAGCATGGAACCCGACACTCCGTCATGCCTTCAAAACAGTCCCTGCAGGAAAAGCTGACTCCGGTGTATGAAACAATGGACGGCTGGCAATGCTCTACCTCAGGTGTGACCGATTACGGACAGCTGCCTGAAAATGCGAGAAAGTACCTCAAGCGAATCGAGGACCTTCTTGAAGTGCCCATTTTCATTGTCTCCACCGGCCCCAAGCGAGAACACACCATCATTCTGGACGATATTTTTGCAGCTTAGATGGCCTGAGGAGGTCCAACCGGGCTTTCCGGTCTATTGATCACAAAAAGGTCAAGAGAAAAACCCGGCCCGGGTTTTTTGAAATCATGAAGCAGGTCATAATACCACATCGGTGAGGTGAGCGGGATCTAGTTAAAAAGCTTGACATTTTTCTGCATGATCTCCCCTTTGAATGTGTTGACGATCTCTGTAATATCAGATATGACCAGATCCCCCACTGTTTTCATATTCTTCTGTTTTTTCACTTTATGGAAGCGGGCATTCAGGTAACTGTTGATCTCATGACCCGGCTGCATCCGCTGGGCTGAAAAAATGTCTTTCAGCCCAAAGCGGACCCATTCCCAGAAGTGGTTCTTAAACATCAGCATCACCAGCAGCTGCTCCAGAACAGGATCATCCTTGACCTTCTGATACCATTCATCGACAATTTTCTGTCTGAGCGTTTCAGCCTCCGCCATGGTAGCGTGGCTAAGCTCGTTCTTAACCTCAAGAAACGCGGTTTCACGAAGACATTTACGACAATACTGTTTAAAACTTTCCACCAGCACATGGATGATCTTATCCGGACTTCTTTCAAAAACAGCATATGCTTTTGAAACCTCTTCCGCATTCAGCGGATCGATAAAAGTCTCTTTGCCCAATACCTGCGTCACCAGTTGATATCTCTTTTCCTGGATGACATGGGGGCTTTCATCAGTGGGAGGTGTCGGATCGGTAACCATAAATTTCTATCGGAATCTGAAAAAAACGTTCAAAAAGAGACAATACCTGCTTAGCGACGAAAGCGTACGTACCCATTGTCCGGATGCGAACGATCTTTCTGTCGCAGGATAAATTCCACAAACTGTTCAGACCACTCTGGAACCACACTGCTGTGAATATGAGAGTAGGCTGCGATGAGATTCTTGTAGACTATCCCGTCATTCCTGCCATCAACACCAACACCTCTTTCCATTGTAAAATTATACGCAATATTCGGTCCAATATTTACCAGCCTTGAATAATGAAATTCGTGTCCCTTGATCGTTCGCTCTGCTTGAAACCAGCCTTTTCCGGGCACTGTCCGGATCTCGATATATCCTTTGCCAATCGGTTTTTTCTGGAATTCAACATCGGCCGGAATAGCCCCCACCATCTCGCAGGTCTGACCGTCCCGAGTGATGGAACGGGTCAGGTACATCAACCCGCCACATTCAGCGTAAACCGGCATTCCGGATTCCACGGCCGCTTTCAAAATCCCGCGCAGGGGGCGATTGGCTTCAAGTTCCGGCAGGAAGGACTCGGGGAACCCGCCTCCGATATACAGTGCATCGACATCGGGCAGGGTCTTGTCTGCCATCGTATCGAAAAAAACCAGCTCGGCGCCCGCTTCTCTCAAAGCATTAAAATTCTGCTGATAATAAAAGCAGAATGCCCGGTCCCTGGCGACTCCGATTTTAACTTTTGGTGTTCCGCAGGATTGATGTTCTTCCGGAGCGAGATCCGGCAGGCAAATATTTCCGGCAATGGCCTTGATCCGGTCCAGATCACAGTTCTCCATCACGGCTTTTGCCGCAGCCGAGACCACCTCATTGACCAGATCGGTCTCATGGATCGTAATCAGCCCCAGGTGTCTTTCCTTGATTTGAACATGGGTTGTTTTGGGAATGGCCCCCAACACCGGTATATCGCAGTAGTGTTCGATGGCAGCGACCTGTTTCTCCCGTTGCCGCGAATTTCCGATATAATTGAGAATGACACCGCCAATATGGACATCCGGATCCAGTTTCTGATGACCCAGGACGATTGCGGCCACCCCGCGGTTCATACCGGAACTGTCTATCACCAGGATGACAGGTAATTTCAACAGTTTCGCCAGATATGCCCCACTGTTGCTGCCTGCCAGATCCAATCCGTCATGGAGACCATGATTTCCTTCGACCAGGCTGAAATCGACCTCTCTGCTGTGCATGGTAAAAATCCGCTGGCACATTTCGGGGGACATCCAGTACGGGTCGATGTTGTAGCAGGGTAGTCCGGTAACTGCCTGGTGCCACATGGGGTCAATATAGTCAGGTCCCTTCTTAAACACCCGCAATCTAATGCCTTGTTTGATCAGTGCGGATGAAAGGCCGAGTGTCAGGGTTGTTTTTCCGGAACTCTTGCGGGGAGCGGATATCAGTAATCCGGACAGTGCTGATTGCATTTGATTTTTTAAAAGTGTGCGAGGCTTGTTGCTGTTTTTATGGATTCATTAGACACCTGATTTATTATATCAACGTACAATATCCTGTTGGTTTCGTCAAAGACAGCTGACCTATTTTTTGAACATCGATATTCTCCAGACAGGCATGGGCCACCCCCATCAAGTGGTTCAATGATCAAAAATCATATTCCAACATGTCACTCAGAGAACGCAGCGTGTTGCCGAAGTTATGGAGAATGATGCAGGATGTGGTCTTGGAAAGTGGCATCGAACCACATGGAGGCGTCTTAGAAGGACCGGCAAAAAAGCGCCAGGAAGGAGCGGTGTCTGTTTCCCGGTGAATAGACGAAGGAACCCGTTTCAGTTTGGGAGAAGACGGTTGGAGTGTCCCGTTACCACACAACCGGTGCCTTTGTCCGCCCCGTGCGGATACCCGCCGGCTACGGAGCACCAGGGATGTATTGATGTGCATTTAAAATTGTCTCCCCTGGCATGTGTCACTGCATTGCGCTGTAACAGGATTGCCCCGTCAGTCAGCTGAACAGATGCAATCAGGATCAGAAAACAATCTTATCAACAACCCGATACGCAGACCCCGTTTCCATTAAATTCCATTGTCTTCCCGCTTAGGGGGATGTGAACGGGTACCTTGACCGCCTCTTTGAACAGTTCTGTTTTTGTCCCTGGAATCAGTTTCCCGTTCTTCGTAGCCTCTTCATTGGCATGAGACGCTATCACTGATTTTGGTTTCACCATGTCATTGATCACATAAGCCGCCTCTTCAGGCCCGGTCGTGAACGTACCACCAATATTGATCACTGCCAGATTGGCTTTATAGTGACGGTTCACCACCAGTTCCTGTTCGGCAGTGACACCGGTATCTCCCGAAAGGTATGCCACCAGACCATTGGTGAATTTCACGACATACCCCCCCGGGGGGCCGACAAATGCCGTCAGTCCGCTGTCTGCCAGTGTCTTGGCATGTTCCGCCTCCAGAAATGCGGCATTGAGTCCATTGCTGTGAACGGCGGGAACACTGGCAATACTGACCCCGCCAACTTTCTGCATACCACCAAAACGAACCAGTTGAACCTGTTTCGGGTCACCACCGGCGGATGCCACTTTTTTTGCAAAAAAAGCTGGCATTTCACCACCCAGTAAAAATTTGGCTTTCGTACCGACAACAATATTAACACTATTGGATGTTGGCGCCACTTTTACAGAAAACTGGGGTTTTGCACAGCTACCGGCATTGGCCGCTGGTTGAATCAAATCACCCAGATGGTCTCCATGAACATGGCTCAACAACACACCGTCAATTTTCCCCAGGCGAGGATCATTGGGTCCACGAACGGTTCGGCCGGCATCATAAAGAATACGGGTCCCATCCGGATCCTCAAATATCAGAGCCCGATCCAGTACACAAAATTCCCCGTCATGACTTCCAAGGGGTGTAATCTTCACATTATCCGCATGCACCGGCTGAACAAAAAGGGTTAACCCTGCCATGGCCGCAATGGTCAGAAAAAATTTTATCCTCAACATAATTTCTCCTTGCTGAAAAAATGGTTTAAATTGGTATGTACTTTCAAACATCCTTTAGCGAATCTGTCATTGTCTGCAGATACACGATAATGCTTAAAAAGATATTTGCTCATGCTCACCTTGACTAAATAGAACTCAGTCAGCATCAAAGGGCTGGTGTGCTGAGTTCGATAATTTTAAATAATCAAGGTGCCCTTATTTTATCATTTCCACACTTTGTACAAAGATCAAATATTAGTACAAAATGAACTAATAAATAGATCATGCCCCCCAGTTTCCCGCATGCAACAAATCTGTTGCCCTCGATCGGTCTTTTGAGGGTTAAAGGGAATCCCGATTTTTCCTGTTTATCTATTGTAGTTATTGACCACTTTTTTGAGCAGAAGCTGAGACCGGTGCGTGATAAAATGGGTAGGGAGTGACTAAGCTTCCCTAGGATGGCGATGTCAACGACCGCCTTTAGAAGACGGCCATGGCTGAATTCCTATGCAGCGATGAACGGTGAGAATGAGTTCAATGACATATCGGTCTTAGCTTTTATAGCTGACCATCAATAGATGAATAGATACTTATTCGTTTTTTTTAACCCAAGTGCGGCGGGGGATGAAGCTTGGAGCGGTCAATCCAATCCCGAATCGAAATACAGGCTGGGGAGGGCGGCCGATCGTATAAAATACGGATCTAATCGCCATAAGAGCGGATCACGACCATTGCTGCCGGTTTAAATGATCCCGAAAGTCCCTTTTAAGCTCTTTTCTGAGAAATGCCTGCCAGGGTTTGACGGAATAGTCCGGTTGTATCTGACGGGGCTGTTCAAGCAGTTTCTGGTATAGTTGAACATATTGCTGAGTGATATTTTCGGGGGAGAACTGCAGAGATTTCTGCCGGGCCCGCACCTTCATCTGTTTCCTCCTGTCATCGTCCAGTAGAAACCCAATCGCTTCTGCGATCGATTCCGGATCGACTGTCTCGATAATCCTGCCATCCTGATCCTGGTCGATTGCTTCCATGGCACCATTCATCACAGACGTGATGACCGGCAACCCGCAGACCAGTCCCTCCAGAACAACGTTGGAATAGGAATCAAAGTGCGTGGGATGCAGAAGAACGTCAGCGGCGAAATAGTAGGGCCGGATCTCATTTGTTCGAGGAAAAACGGTGATCTGATCCGGGATATCAGCAGGTACCTTAAAATTGCTGTCGCCAACCAGAACCATTCGAATCCGGTTCATCTGGGTTGCAGGTAGTCTGGATTTGAGTATTTTCAATGCATCCAGGGCCTCATAGACACCTTTGGTTTTAAATGCCGTGGAAACGTGTAAAAACACAACCCCGTCCTCTGGAATACCCCAGGATTGTCTGAGTTTCTCCCGCTGATCCAGAAAAGGCTCTGGTCGCCAGTAGGAGAAATCAACCATGTTGGGAATCACTTCGATGGGGATGGGAACTTCGGGATACACCTCTCTGATTCGTCGTGCACTCAGATGTGAGTTGACAACCACCGTTCTTGCCCCTTCAAACAGGATCCGTTTTTCAATCGCCAGTTCCTGATAGGTGCAGGGCTCCATTTTGGGATTTTTATGCAGCTTCAGCATAAATGCTTTCTGTGTGCCGGTAGGTGGTCGAAAAACATCCAGTCCCAGCGATTTTCCAAACCCCTGGACAATATCCAGGTTGAGCGCCTGGAGCTGGCGATGCACAGCGTTGGCAAAGGTGATCAGGTTCAGGTACTTGGTTGCTTTAATGGTCTTTACCCGATGAAACCAAAATCGTTTTCGCTGCTCAGTGTCTAACTGGTCAAGGAATTGTTCATGGGCATTCATTTTCTCAAGCCGCCCGATAACATGCACCTCCTGTCCGTCCTGCAGCAATCCCTTGGCCAGATTGATCACAAACCTTTCTGCCCCCTGGTCCCAGCGAAAGCTGGTTGTTGTCAACCCGATTCTCATAAATAATCGACCCTCATGCTTCAACCAACAGCCCGCCGTCACACCGCGAGCCATCTTTTTATTTGGTATCAATGGAGAACAGAAAGCTGCGCAGCAGCGAAAACTGGTTGCCGCAATTCGCTACCCCGAATGAAAGATGGAAGACAAAAAATGATCGTTCAGCGCTGCAATTTTGCCCAGGTCTTATTCTTCTGAAAAATATAGGCATTGCAGTTTCGACACACGTCAATGGCATCGTAATCCAGTGTCAACATTTTACTGCGGTAATCGTTGAGCACTTCAGACTTCCAGATGGCTTCGATCGACTGTTTGGTCACGTCCCCGATTGTTGCCTGCAGGTCATAATCAAGACAGCACAACCCGGCGATACCATCAGCGGCAATCACCAGTTCATCCCAGGGGTGAATACAGGCAAAATCAAATTTTCCACCCCTGCTTTCCTCATAGCCGGCCCCGACATTCAGATCCTCTTTCGTCCCCAGCCAGGTATTGTATTTATTCACATCCACATGATCCACCAGCGGGGTCCAGTATTGCACAAACGCGTCTATTTCATTTTCGGTCGGCTTCATTTTGATGATGGTCATCCGCGTTTGCGGCTTCTTATAGTTGTTTGCCTTCTTATGGTCCAGGAAGAAGTGAACGTTTTCCATGACACGATCAAAATCCAGTTTTCGTCGGATCCCTTCAAAGGTTTCCTTTCTGATGCCATCGATATCAAAATTGATCACATCCAGGAGATTCTCATCCAGAATGGACTTTGACAAATCCCGGGTCAGCAGTCCGGCATTGGTTGACAGATAGAGTTTAACCCCTGGAAGTCCTTTGCGGACAATGCGGAGACATTCGATAATCTGCCGATTGCAGAGTGAATCGCCAAACCAGAACAGATTGGCCTTCTTCAGCGGCTTTCCCTTACAATCATTGACGATTTTTTCCAAAATGGGGAGAGGCATGTTCTGTTTTTTGCGTGTGAGCTCACCATGGGGACACATGATGCAGTTTGCATTGCAGATGCTGCTTAGTTCAATCGAAAGCAACCGGGGAAATCGTTCTCTGGTATTTTTCAGTCGATTAAAAATAAATTTCTTTACCATACACCCTTTTTTGGTACAGTGCCAACGGTATCAGTCTGTTGGACAACCATGTCAGATCAATCTGTTTTTCAGTGAAGCCATTCACTCAGATCCTTTCATTGCCTGAGCCGGTCGCATTTTCAGAGACTTCAACAAAAACATCCTCCTGGACTTCCAAGTGTTACAGTCATTCATATAATCATAACCCTCCTGACTATGTCGACAGCTTTTTCAGAGCTTGGCGTGCTGCCTGGCTTTCAATTAAACGGCTATGCCAAGCCAGGCAAAATAGAAGATTAGAAAAGGGTTTGGGTTGTCAAAAATCGCCTCCATCGGAAATAAGATGGATCTCCAGAACCCGGAAAAAGCAGTCCGGCAGGTGTTTGGCTGTCCTGACATTTTCAAGCGGGGCCGGGCTTCACCACCGTCAACATATGTTCGTGACGTAACCGGAACCGTTTTGATAATTTTTTTCACCCTTTTGGATCATATACCTGACAGCAGTTTCTTCCCCCCTGCTTGGCTTGATATAAAGCAAGGTCTGCATTGGATATCAGGTTGCTGTAATCCGGATGCCCATCAAACATTGCCAGACCGATGCTTACTGTCATCTTTACTTTTTGTTCCCCCTCGATGAAGAATAAGTGATGTTCAATCGATCTCCTGATCTTTTCCGCCACCTTTTTGGCATTTTCCAACTCTACCGCTGCAATGATACATAAAAACTCTTCACCCCCATATCTGAATGCGAAATCACCTGCCCGAATGGAGGCAACGATAACTTCTGAAAATTTTCTTAAAACCAGATCTCCTGAGTCATGACCATACTGGTCATTGATTTTCTTGAAATAGTCAATATCCAATAGTAAAACGGCGAATGCTTCTCCTGTGGATAAACTGCTTCTGATTTCTCCCTGCATCACCGTTCGCAGGAACCTGCGGTTGAACAGCCGCGTCAATTGGTCCCGTCCTCCTTCCAGGGTAAGAGAACGATCTGTCATTAGGCCCAGGATCTCAGATGCGTTTTCGATGTGTTTGTCGATCGTTGACAACGCGGTCTTGAATACCTCTGATGTCGGCTTTTTGCAATGCAACAGTGCCCTGTCAAAAATACCGTCTATTTCCATTGTGATCTCTTTGAGCTGGTCAATTTCAGCCGTACCTGAAAACATCAGATCACCCTTGTGTATGACCCACAACCCAAAATTGGTCCTGCGGATTGACGGAATTTTAGCAATGTCATGTCCACCCTCATACAGGATCTTGATAATCTGCCGGTGCCAGTCAAACAACGATGCTCTGAGGGATTCCGACTGAATCGCCATGTCAATACCAATTGACTGCATCCTGATCGTCTGCTGATCCTTGGCATCTGAAACCAGGTCGGTAACAAAGGCCTGGTTCATCACATTGATCGTTATATCAATGAACTCATCGATAAATACAATGGCTTCTGTCAGTTCCTGTGGACTCATTTCGGAGAGAATCACCCTTCTGAATATCTCCCTCTTTATCGTCGATGTTCCAATCTGCATGGCAGGAAGAGGAAGATTTATCCGGGCATGACGGTTACCGATAAAAATCTGTCGCTCAATATATTTATCCACATCCCCATCGGTCGACCGGGTAACAAACAAGTCCTCCAGCCATTGTTTCATGGACGACCGCAGCTTGGTGTGAACAAGCATATTATCCAGATATTTGGCGCTTTCTTCCCTCAATTGAACATATTTGTAAAACGAATCCGAGATCTCTTCAGCATCGGGTTTGATGATTGAACTGATCTTGTCGATCAGTTCCGGGTTTGCGTTGGATAATAGTTGTTTTAACAGGCTGTTACTACTCATCGTTGTTTTGTAATGGAAAATTGATATTGGTCGGTGTACCGCGTGTTTCGATCGGGGTACAATCTGGACAGGATCTGGATTCTATACCGGGGAACAGATAAGTCGTTTCTATGCGTCTGGGACACAAAACATTCCGTATCCGCCTGGCCATTTAGCGGATTGAAAGTGCACTGTGACAATGATAATAACAATAACCCGGAAGAAATTCAAAGTGATTTTCAGATTAATTTTCAACTCGACAACAAACGGTCACTGAATTATTCACAGGCCTTATTTTTATTCCTTTTCTTGCTGTCAGCCCCGCTTCCAGAAGCTGAAAAACAAACTGATGGATTGGTGCTCAATGCTGTCACTCGGCTCTTCATTTCCCCAATGTCAGCGCAGGAAATCTGGCATGACCGACCTGAAACTGCACTCGATTATTTTTCCAGGGTCATAATACGGATATTCAGAACTTCGCGGGTATCAATGGTCCCGGGAATACCTCGAATCAGGATATTGATGATCTCTTCGGACGGATTTCGGATCGTGTGTCTTTTATTACCAAACATCCCCCGTTCATCTGATACCTGTTCCACGGTATAGATGATGATCTCACCGTTTTCCAGTGAAATTCGTAAAACATGGTCCATATTGATCAAATCACACCCTACCTGGAAAAAAGTCTTTGAGGAGTGGATCAGCTGAGTGTGCATTTTTACTCTCGATTAAAGGATTTGCAGGTTTGATAAATCTTCTTTTTCACTTTGGCAAAAAAGCTGACAGTCTGTCACCACACAGGAACCCCAAAACCAGGGGGCTATACTAATATCACTTTTATTTCAATTTTTTACTCAACTATCTGGACCGCTTGATCCTGGGAATACAAAATGCAGTTTGTATTCCCAGACCGCGACCCCACTCACATTGGAAAACCTGGCAGATTGAAAAGGAATCGTACCAGAAAGAAGCCAAACCAGGAAGAAATAAACCTGTTTCAGTTGTTAGAGCTATGAAAAGAAAGATGGTCGTCAATTGCTGTCTCTTTATTATTCGCGGTCTACTCTGGTTTTTTATGACTTTACAAATTCTGAGGGCAGATGACAAAACCAATCAGGTCTCGATTAATTTGATGGTGTGATCATCGGCTCCGGTTTTGCCAGCCTGACCGCAGCCATTGAATCCAGAAATTCAGGGGCCAGTGTCGCGATCATTGAGAAAATTAATTTTATCGGTGCAACTCAATCATCAATGGCAGCAACTTTGCAGCCGCTGGATCCAAACTGCAAAAAGAGGCCGGGGTGCAGGACTCCCCTGAACTGATGCAGCAGGGCATGCTGAGAGCCGGTATCTACCTCAACCAAGTCGATAAAGCCCGGATTGTGGCCGAAAGATCCAATGAAGCCCTCGACTGCTGCAGTAATTATATCAGGGCCAATTTTGCCAGACTGAGGTGGCCATTCCGTCAAGTGCACCAATCAGACGGTCAACGCCTCCGGTTCCGAACTGGAAAACAAACTGCTGGCCAAAGCCAAAGACCTGAAAGTTAATATCCAGACCGGCATAAAGTCTGTCCGGTTTGTGGTGGAGTGAAAAGGCAGGGTCGCGGGGCAGAAAGCGGCTACAAAAAAGCCGTAGGTATAATCCGCCGCCCTGAGTAGCCATTTAGTCTGAGTAGCCATTTGGATGGCTGAATACCGTCCGCAATTTGTCCTGATCCGGGATTCACATGTCCGTGAATCCCGGGAAATCCCGGTACGGTATCCCCACACAAGTCCGTGCAGGGGGGTATCAGCCATTCAATCCAATACTGCGGATCAGTCCTCCGGACAGGTAAAACAGGAGATAACACTTTTTTTACCGATTCTAAATCGGCAAATCTGTCCTGAAAAACAGCGATCGACTTGGAAATCCGATGTCAGTAAAGCTGTAAACCCTGTTTTCAATAAAAGGAGAGTCCCAATACCGCGCCTGTCCCTTGAATCTTAGATTGGTGAAAGAAAAATCCACAATCACTGCTTGACACCCAAAAACCAACTTCCTATGCTGGAGGGTATGCGCTTCGGTTTGATGTGAGAATGATTTCACCCAGTAACAGAAGACTTTCTCTGCATATCTTTTCTCCATAGCAAGGACCGCTTCATGAGCCATGAAAAAACCAAGGGGCAGCAGGTTGCTACGACCAAGGGGCAGCAGGTGAAAAAAATCAAGGGGCTCCGTGTTACCGTGTTGCAGCTTGATAAAACAATGCAAATTGAGGCCTATACCGGCTTCAGCAAAAAGTACAAACCTGTCAGCGAGATCGTTGTCAAGTGGCTCCAGCTCAATTTCAAAGGAACCAGGGCGACTATTCAGAGATCCGGCCAACGGCAGAGCATTGTCATCGAAAAGATGGAACCGGGCGACGATTTGCTGGCGCTTCATAGTTTCCCCCTATCGAAGAAGCATTTGACGATTGTAACTGAAGGACTCATTAAAGATCTGAAACGCAACGGATTTTTGCAGTTTCTGGTGCACCCCCGCCGGCGGGCTCTTTCGCAAAAACAGCAGCAGAAACAGGCCGCGGTTCATGAGGCAAATCAGCTGGTCAAAAAAGTAAAAGAGGGTGCCGTTGTGCGCGAAGGTGCGACCAGCACAATGGAACAGGTATTCGAAGACACCCGCAGAAATAAAGTGGCACTGGCCGAAATTGAGGGAACAGTCGAACACATTGCTCTGCATTCGCTGTCGGATGCCATGAGTGTCCTGGCCGGCCTGAAAAAAAGTGACCAGACATATGGTCACTGTATTGATGTCGGCGCTATCTTTCAATCAGCCTACAGTCGAATACTGCAGAGAACCAAACGACCCAATGTTTTCCGGGACGAAAAGCAGAGCCTCCTGAGCGCCTTTCTGCATGACGTCGGAAAGGCCAAAATCCCCCGGGAGATCCTGGACTCGAGGACGCCATTTGCAAATGACAGCAAGGAGATGCAGATTATGCGATCGCATCCAGTTCATGGAGCAAAATTGTTGTCGAAGATGGATATGTCCGTCCATACCATCAAAATGGCCCATTATCATCATGTCAAAGTGGATACCACCATCATCTCCAGCTATCCCAAAGAAGTCAGCTATGCGGATGTCCCCTGGGAGACCCGTCTGATTTCCATAATCGATTCTTACCAGGCCCTGGTTGGAAGACGCAGCTATAAAAAACCCTGGCCGCCACCGGCAACCATCAGATATCTCGAAGCGATGATCGGCATGGAATATGATGAGGCGGTCTGGCTCGAATTTTATCAGATTATGGGGCCTTATCCCGTCGGATCGGTCGTAAAACTGAATGATGGTTCGCTGGGATTTGTTATGCATGTCCCTGATACAGAGCCGGACCGCCCCCGTGTAACAGTGGTTCGGAATGCAAAGGGTGAAGATCTCACCCTGCATCCCCTGATTGATCTTCAAACAGAAAGAGATGTCTCCATTATTGCAGACCTGGACAATGAAGCGGTCTTTGGCAAAAAGAGTCTGGATGTATTTACCAATCTCAGGATTTCATAACGCCCTCAAGGCGGAAGCCGGAATTCCCAGCAGGCAGGGCCGAGCCCTCAATTTCAGTCTGCAAGCCCCACGTTTGAATTCTATCTTCGAAGGGACCCCCCCAGGGTAACAGTATGTCCATCGCTCAAGACCTAAGAGATCTTCCCCCGTCCGCCCGTCATTTCCTCCTTTTTTCGGGTATCAATCTGATTTCATGGCAGTGTGTCGTCGGTCAGGTTCTGGTGCTGTTTGGTCGCGCAATCGGGATGCCTCCGTCATGGGTGGGGACGCTGTTGTCATTCGTGCCCTTATCCATGATGCTGGTGATTTTCAGTATTCCCCTGGTCGAAACGTACGGATCCAGAAAATTAATGACCGTGACCTGGGTGGGTCGAAACCTGATGATTGCTCCGGTTTTGTCGATACCACTGGCCATAAAGTATTGGGGCTCTGAGTCCTCCTGGTATATCCTGCTTGCCGCCACGCTCTGTTTTGCAGTGGTCAGGGCCATTGGTGTCGGTGGCTGGTTTCCCTGGCTGCACGAAATTGTTCCCCAGGATCGGATGGGCACCTATTTCTCCATCGAAATGCTCTGGATGCAGATGCTGAACATCCTGGTAACCTTCGGTATCGCCCTGATCCTCCGTATGGGCGATAACGTCAATCGTTTCTACTGGGTTTACCTTATCGGGATTATGACCGGGCTGTTCAGCGTGCTATATATCAAGCGCATTCCCGGGGGTTCCGGGATGGCCGCCAGCGTCACCACCCATGCCAAATTCTCTGTGATTGTCTATGCCTTGAAAGACAGGAAATACCGTTTCTTCATGGCTCTGGTCATCATCAGTCTCTCAGCGATCATGTGGCTGAATGTTGCCTCCATTTTATATCTAAGGGATATCCTGGAATTTTCCGATTCCCGCATCATGGTGTTCATGGCCACCACAGCGGTCGGGATTGCTTTTTCCATTCGCTTTGGTTTTAAATACGCGGAACGGTTCAGAAGCAACGTCGTGATGGCTGCCCTGATGGGCACATTTTCTCTGGTTGCCGCCAGTTGGCTGGGGCTGTTGCCCCATGCAGACTGGACCCGGCTTTTTGTGGTACCCATTATTATCCTGGGTGGCATTCTCAGTGCAGGTCTTCTGATCTTCGCTTCAAAAGGGATGATGAGCCTTGTGCGAGAACAGAACCGCACAGGGTACACGTCCATGTGGATCATCGGGACTTCGATTTCCAACGGATTTCCACCGATCCTGGCCGGCTGGTTGATCGGGGTTCATCATCTGCAGGGATATCGAATCTGTTTTCTGATTTCGAGCTTTTGTGCCCTGACGGTATCCCTTTTATGGAGCCGATTCCACATTGAGGACACCGATCTGGTACCCGATATGCACCTCATCGTCAAACCCATGCAACCATTACGGTCTCTGCAACGGGTTGTCTGGATGATTCTGCATAACAGAAAAAACCGGAAACCGGATCAATAATGAATCCCGACCCAAAGAACCCGGTTTTCGGTGTTAAATAAATCTCCAATCCGGCCGGATTGATTTATCCCGCATCGGTGCTGCCTGGGGATCGTTTTTAAACAGGGTGACCGCGATTTCAAGCAACCTGACAGCTTGAAACAGGGGTGTTTCGCCTGGCTGCACTCCGGGTCCGGTCTGCAGCATTTCCAGCCCTGACACGGCGTTGTTCAAAACCGCGTAAAAATCAGAAGAAACACGGTATTGTCCGTTTTCTGGATACAGAAGACACAAAATCCGGTATCGTAGTATTCAGAGATATTCCCCTCAGCAGGAAAATGATCCATTCAGTGACAGGGTTTTCGATACCCCGAATTAAAAGACGTGTATCGAGAACACTGAATCGATCATTCACATACGAAACCATCAGATTCCGCATCGTTACACAACGAACATGAGAATGATATCGCGGTGTTCACCCGCGACTGATATGACCCCCTTTCACACCAGTCGCTTTATGGGTGCTGTTCTCATAATAAATGAATGAAGAAAAGACAGACCAGAATTCCTGAACTGCTGGCTCCGGCCGGCTCTCTGGAAAGTTTTAATGCAGCCCTGGAAGCCGGTGCGGATGCCGTTTATCTCGGTGTCGGGGCATTGAATGCGCGATTGAGAGCCCGGAATTTTACCATGGATTCCCTGGCCCATCTGCTTGGAAGGGCGAAAAACAGCCAGGTCAGGATCTACGTCACCCTCAATACCCTCGTCAAGCAGGAGGAGTTGAAATCTGTTCTGGATATGCTCTATCAGCTTCAACAGTTGGAAGTTGACGCTGTCATCGTCCAGGATCTTGGGCTGGCCTACCTCGCACATCGGTATTTTCCGGCTCTGACACTGCATGCCAGTACCCAGATGGTGATTCACAACAGAATGGGTCTGGATGCCATGGGTCAACTCGGTATCAAACGAGCAGTACTATCCCGGGAACTGAGTTTCGCAGAGGTTGAAAGGTTGCAGCAGGATACCCCTGTGGAACTGGAGGTGTTTATTCACGGAGCACTCTGTTACGCCATTTCCGGACTATGTCTGGCATCCAGTTTTATCGGCGGGTGGAGTGGGAATCGCGGTCGATGCACACAGGTGTGTCGCAGAAAATTCAGTTCTCAGCAGGATGAGGGCTACGCTTTTTCACCCGGCGACCTGTGGGCTGTTGACCACATTGCCGACTTTTCCCGGATCGGTATCTCCAGTCTCAAGATCGAAGGACGGATGAA
>Ga0180009_10003873_pt1 | contig 16813 bp, 17 predicted proteins | sample OS_PC_MetaG_FD_123537 | JGI IMG/M metagenome (GOLD analysis project Ga0180009, IMG submission 123537) | Groundwater microbial communities from the Aspo Hard Rock Laboratory (HRL) deep subsurface site, Sweden - OS_PC_MetaG | ecosystem: Environmental > Aquatic > Deep subsurface > Groundwater...
AGGAAAGGAATGTTATCCGTGCGCTGTGACAACAGGCGATATGCTCAAGAAAGTTTTATCTTCTGATTTCAAACCGGCCGAATCTGCCTTCTTCATGCCCTCAGGTTCAGGCCCGTGCAGGTTTGGGCAGTATAATGTATTTCACAGGATGGCGCTTGATGACCTTGGTTACACTCATGTGCCGATATTCGCACCGAATCAGGATATGGGATTTTACAGAGACCTCGGCATAGTCGGCAAGGATTTCGCGCTCAGGTCATGGCGGGGGATAGTTGCCATTGAACTGCTGACAAAATGCCTGCATGAGACAAGACCCTATGAAAAAGAAAACGGCTCTGCAGACTTTATTTACAGGGAATATCTTGGAAAGATATATTCCTCGCTGAAAGGAACTGATGGAAAAGTTGAAGGCCTTCTTAAAGATGTGCGAAGGGATTTTCAAAATCTACTCCCGAGCAGCTCGGGACAAAAAGACAGGAAACCTCTGATAGGCATCATAGGCGAGATATTTGTAAGGAGCAATAAATTCTCAAATGAAGATATTGTAAGGAAGATAGAGGCTCTCGGCGGCGAGGCCTGGCTTGCGCCTTTTGAGGAATGGATATATTATGTGAATCACATGGCTGCGCAAAAAGCCTTGCTAAAAAAAGCATGGTCTGATAGTATGAATACTCTTTTAAAGACTTTCTTTCAAAAAAGGGTAGAGCACAAATACGCGGGATATTTTTCAGGTTTCCTTAAAACCCTGAAAGAACCGAAAACAAAGGAAATAATAAAAAAGGCGTCTCCATATCTGCACAGTTCTTTTGAAGGAGAGACTATACTGAGCATAGGCAAGGCGGTTGACCTCATAGAAAGAGGCGCCTCAGGCATTGTGAATACAATGCCGTTTGGATGCATGCCCGGCACAATAGTAACAGCGCTGATGCAGGGGCTGAATAGAAAGTACGGAGTTCCTTTTATAAGCATCCCGTATGACGGGACTGAATCTCCGACAACAGAGATACAGCTTGAGGCATTTATGCATCAGGCAAAGGAAAATTTAAGAAGGAGGTGAGTTAGTGGGTAGTGCTGTTAAGTGGCGCAAGAAAAAGATGAACAAGCACAAGCATAAAAAACTTCTCAAGAAGACAAAACATCAGAGAAGAGCTAATAAATAGAGGCGATCATTAAAAGAGCCAGCCTTAAGGGGTTATCCTGAATTTAAACATAACGTCATAATAATTGTCGCATTATTTGTCATTCCCGCTTGTCGGGAATCTTTCCTGAAAGAAGGATGCCGGACAAGCCGGCATGACGGAACCCTGCGATGTATGCGGCATAATTTAGGTCGCTATGTATAAGAGGCAGTTTACTGAGACAACAAAGAAGCTAAAGGGCTAATTGAACCTGCTCACCCTCACGCCTATAAACGGCATAGAGTTTATGTAGTCATAGAGCCTTACCTTCTTAACTTCACCGCCTTTATTTTTCAATCCGCCGGCATGGATTAGATAGATTTCTTTTTGCTCTTCATTATTTCTGATTTCTGATTTCTCACTTCTCACTTCTATTTTTACTATCCCTATATGCCCGACTATCTCGCCGACCTTTCTTCTTTCAACAGCCTTTACAAAAAAAATAAAATCCCCGCTTTTCAGTCCCGTCATACGGGATGAACTCTTTGAACTGCTTAATCTCTTTAATAAGGTATTTTTAGCAATAATCTTCACCTTCTCTCTTCCCCTTGAACCTTTTATCTCCGTAACCTTGCCCAGTTGTTCTGTTATCTCCTTTCCCCATCTGCCGCTGTCAAGCATATCTTCACCGTATTGAAACCTGTCTTCATAATTAATTACATTTCCCTTGCTGTCAAGCCTTCCCTTTGTTATGAATCTTTTATCAAGAGCAATATCTATTGCCTTATCAGGCGTTAGACTCAATGCAAGTTCAACTGCCCTGAAACTCAGATACATGCAGTCCACACGCTCATCAGCAACAATCACTTTCTTGGTGACATATTCTCCAAAGGGGTCAGGGTCGTAAGGAGCGCCGACAAACCTTTCAGCCCAGAGCGCAATTCTCTCGCCGACGGGCTTATCGGCGATTTCTTTCTGAAAGACAGCAATCTCAGTGTCAGGCATAAAGGAATGGACAGGAACAGGACAGTGTAATAAAAATAAACAACACAGAATTGACAGGTTAATAATTTTTATACGACACGGTGTCATTCCCGCTTGTCGGGAATCCTTCCGATGCTTGTTCTTGCTGAAACGAATCAATCCTAAATTATAAAGAAAGATTCTGGACAAGCCAGAATGACAAATAGGAAGTCGGGATGCCCGAGAATGAGCGAAAATATTATGCCCTGTCTTTAAAAACATTCAACCCTATTTGTCGCATTTTAAAACTTTTGAAAACAATATTCCTGCTTTGCTCAACTGTTTTCAATCCAGCCCCATTGCCTCGCGCACACTAACCATCGTCCCCTCTGCCGCCTTCCTCGCCTTTTCAGTACCCTTCTCAACTATCTCAGTAACAGCTCTTGGGTTTGCAATGAGTTCAGAGCGTTTCTTCCATATCGGTCCAAGAACATTAAAGATATTCTTTATAAGTATCTTTTTGCAGTCAATGCAGCCTATCCCAGCAGTCCTGCAGCCTTCGGCTACCTCGTCCTGCTCTTCTTTTGAGGAAAAAATCTTATGTAATTGGAAAACAGGCGAAAGTTCAGGAGCGCCTTTGTCCATCCTTCTTTTTCTCGCAGGGTCTGTCATCATTGTCCTGAGTTTCTGTTCAGCCGTTTCAGGCGAGTCTGACAGATATATTGCGTTGTCATAACTCTTTGACATCTTTCTTCCGTCAATGCCAGGGACCTTTGGAAACTTTGTGAGCAGCGCCTCTGGTTCGGGGAAGACCTCTTTGTAAAGATAGTTAAACCTCCTTGCAATCTCTCTTGAAATCTCAAGATGAGGAACCTGATCAACTCCTACAGGCACATACTTAGCCTTGTAAATGATGATGTCTGCTGTCTGAAGCAGGGGGTACCCTAAAAAGCCATAGGTGGATAAATCCCTGTCCTTCAGTTCCTGCTGTTTTTCCTTATACGTGGGAACCCTTTCAAGCCATCCCAATGGCGTAATCATAGAAAGCAAAAGATGCAGTTCAGCATGCTGGAGAATCTTTGACTGAAGGAATATTGTGCACTTATCAGGGTCAAGCCCTGCCGCAAGGAAATTAATCAGAAGGTCATTTGTTGATTCCTTAATTGCAGAGGGATTCTCATATCCTGTGGTAAGTCCGTGCCAGTCTGCAATGAAATAAAAACAGTCGTATTTCTCCTGAAGCTTCACCCAGTTCTGGAGCGCTCCGATGAGATTACCTAAATGAAGTTTTCCGCTTGCCTGCATGCCGCTTAGAACTCTGTCCAATCTAACCTCCGGGAAAAAATTAAAGATTTAATATTATTAATTTATCTATGCCGGTATGTCAAGAAAATGCTTTCTTCTCTCTGGCATAAAAAAAGATATTGCATTTATAATATAACACCATGCTGGAAACTCTTCGTGAAATTGACACATCTCTGTTTTATCTGATAAACAGAGGTCTGCAGAACATTATCTTTGATGTCTCTATGCCGATTATTACCGACAGATACTATTTCATCATTCTGGCATTGATGATTTACCTGGCATCAACACATAAAAAAAGGGCTGTAATCCCGATAGTCCTAACAATCATATCTGTTGCATTTGCCGACTGGACAGGAAATATATTAAAACATCTCATAGAAAGGGTGCGGCCATGTCATACGTTGGAAGGGGTCAGACTGCTCGTAGGCTGCACTAATTCTTTTTCCATGCCTTCAAACCATGCTGCGAATTCATTCGCAATTATACTTGCCTTATCTTACATGTCAGGGAAATGGGTGCGATGGATGGCGCTGACAGTGGCTATGCTCGTAGGCTTTTCAAGGGTGTATATCGGGGTTCATTACCCGTCTGATGTGCTTGTCGGAGCATTGACAGGTATTGCAGTTTCTATCCTTGTAATAAAGTTTTATGAATGGGCATCTGTCAGATATAAGTTTAAACCCTACAACACCGCGCTTCTAATATCTCTGCTTGGACTGAGTCTTTTCCGCATTTATTACATCACACACGGCATTATTGACTTAAGTCCTGACGAGGCGCATTACTGGGAATGGGCAAGGAGGCTTGATCTAAGCTACTACTCAAAGGGCCCGATGATTGCTTACCTCATAGCATTCGGCACAGCTATATTCGGAGACAATGTATTCGGGATACGGATAATGGCTGTCGTATCCTCCGCGCTGAGCAGTATCTTTCTTTACCTGCTCGGTAAAAAACTTTTTGACGAGCGGACAGGATTAGCAGCCGCAGTATTAATGCAGATTATTCCGCTTTATTCTGCATACGGAGTGCTTTTTACAATAGATTCACCGTTTATATTTTTCTGGGTATTGTCTCTTTATTTGTTTTACAGCGCAGTAAATCGTGATGCGTTATCCGTAATGAGTAATGAGTTAAAAGAAAATGCACATCACACATCACGCATTACGCATTACGGTCTTTGGCTTCTCCTCGGCATTTCCATTGGTTTTGGTCTTCTCACAAAATACACAATGGCATTCTTTTACATCTGCGCATTGCTTTTTCTTCTCGCCTCAAAACAGCACAGAAAAATTCTCCTTACAAAAGAGCCTTATATCAGCCTTGCTTTAAGCCTTATTATCTTCAGCCCTGTTATTATCTGGAACGCTGCTCATGACTGGGTCACTTTAAGACATACAGCAGGACAGGCTCATATCAGCGGTCAGTGGTCAGTAATCAGTGAGCAGTGGTTAAAGAACTTCTCTGAATTTTTGGGCTCGCAGATAGGGGTAATTACACCGATTCTCTTTGGCATGATGTTTTATGCTGTCTTTAAACTCAAAACTCATCCCGAACAAGTCGGGACAAAACTCAAAACTGAGTTTCTCTTCTGGTTTTCCATCCCCATAATTGCCTTCTTCCTGCTGAAGAGTTTTCACGGCAAGGTGCAGGCTAACTGGGCGCTGCCTGCCTATGCAGCCGGCTTTATTGCCTTTTCTGCTTTGTTCATCAGCGGATGGGGAAACATAAAAAAATGGATTCAATGGACAGTAATCGCCGGTGTTTTCATCTCACTACTAATCACTGCAACCGCCCATTATCCTGCCATTCTCAGCCTGCCTCCTAAAATGGATCCGACATCAAGGACAAGGGGATGGAAAGAACTCGGCAGAGAAGTAAGCAGGGTGTCTGACGAACTCTCAAAAAAGGGGCGATTCTTTATTTTCTCCGACAAATATCAGGTCTCAAGCGAGCTTGCCTTTTATGTAAAGGGGCAGCCTGTCACATACTGCGTTAATCTTGGAAGAAGAATGAACCAGTATGACCTATGGCCCGGATTTAACAACTTCGTCAATTTTAATGCTGTCTTTGTTACAATAGACGATGTGCAAATGCCTGAAACAGTCGGGACGGCATTTGACAAGTGTGAAAAGCGGCTCTTTACTGTTTTTAGCAAGGATAAAAAACTTAGAGACTACTCTATATTCACATGCTATGGCTTTAAAGGGATGCCGCAGAAAGGGACAAACAGCTACTGATGAAAGTTTCTGTTGTAATACCTTTATATAACGAAGAAGAAAACATAGCCATCCTGCATGAGAGGCTTAAAGAGACGCTTGACCGTATCGGATGCGACTATGAAATTATCTATGTTGATGATGGAAGCGCTGACAGAACATTAGCAGGACTTGAAAAGATTCAGGCAGAAGACAAGAAAGTGGTTGTGCTCAGCCTGAGAAGAAATTTCGGACAGACAGCCGCCTTCGCAGCAGGCTTTGATTTCGCAAGAGGGGATATAGTCATCACAATGGACGGAGACCTCCAGAACGACCCTGCGGACATCCCTAAACTTCTTGATTTGATAAAAGACCATGACCTTGTAAGCGGATGGCGGAAAAAAAGAAAGGACGCATTCATTACAAGACGTCTGCCTTCAATGCTTGCAAACTGGATTATAAGCAAGGTAACCGGTGTCAAACTGCACGACTACGGCTGCTCTCTCAAGGCATACAGGAGAGAAGTCATCAAGAATTTGAAATTATACGGTGAAATGCACAGATTCATACCTGCGGTTGCAAGCTGGTACGGAGTCCGCGTGGTAGAGGTAGAGACAACCCATTATCCGAGGCTCAGAGGGAAGTCTAAATACGGATTGTCGAGGACAATGAAAGTAATCCTTGACCTTATAACTGTAAAATTTCTCCAGAGTTTTTCAACAAAGCCTCTGCAGTTCTTCGGCCCTATCGGATTATTCAGCGGCGCGGCAGGATTTCTTATATCACTTTACCTCAGCATAGAAAAAATATTTATCGGAAAACCAATAGGAGGAAGACCTCTGCTCCTTTTGGGAGTTTTATTAATAATCGTAGGGATACAGTTAATCGGCATGGGGCTATTGGGTGAAATGCTCGTGAGGGTATACCACGAAAGCCAGAGAAAACCTATTTACGTAATCAAGAAAATCATTGGCGCGGAAACTGAATAAAATACTTTTTTTAATCCTAAAACTTGTCGTAAGCTCCAGCCTGCTTTATTTCGTGCTCTCAAAGGCAGGGGTGGAAAAGGTATTTGCAATCATTAAAACCATAAATCCCTTTGCTTTTATTGCCGTAATATTTATTTACATTTTTTCGCTGTATGTGTCATCAATGAGGTGGAGGCTTCTGCTGCCTGAAGAATTCAAGGGGAAAAGACTCTTCTCTTTTTACCTTATCGGCTCTTTCTTTAACACATTTCTTCCCGGCATTGTCGGTGGAGACGCCGTAAAGACCTATTATCTTTACAAGGAGACAAACAAAGGCAGCCTCAGTTTTGCCTCTGTCTTTATGGACAGATACATCGGCTTTATCTCGCTGATGACGATAGCGCTTATATCTTTTGCGGCAGGATTTAAATACGTAAAGGGGTCGTTGATTGAATGGCTCCTGCCAACCATAGTCCTGTTATTTCTTATCGGAAGCCTTGCAATATTCAGGCTCCGTCTCGGCAAAGGGATAAAAGCGCTTTCAGAATTTTACGGATATTTTAGCGAATACAGCAGCCAGAAAATACTGATCATAAAAACACTGATGCTCTCATGCGTTATTCAGGTAATGGCCATCTTATCCATGTATATAATTGCACTGGGTCTGGGACAGCAAATATCTCTCTTATACTTTTTCATTTTTTTCCCTATAATAGTAACAATCTCTACGCTGCCGATTTCTATATCAGGAATCGGATTAAGGGAAGGGGCATTTGTCCTTTTATTCGGCACGGCAGGAGTTAAACCTGAAATGGCAACAGCGATGTCGTTTGCATGGTTCTTATCCACTGCATCCGGAGGGCTTGTCGGACTTTTTGAATATTTAAGGCTAAAAACGTAACAGGAAGGATGGTTTCTAAAATGACCGGCAAGGTTGTGGCAATTAACACGAGTGACAAAAAAGGCATGCGTAAAAAAACAATTAAAGAGGCTGCAATAAAAATAGATTACGGCATTGAGGGCGATGCTCATGCCTCATCTGAATGGCACAGGCAGGTCAGCCTTCTTGCGCTTGAAAGCATCAAAAAAATGCAGGCGATGGGCTTGAATGTAAAACCTGGTGATTTTGCAGAAAACATAACAACCGAGGGCATCAATCTCCCTGAACTTCCCATAGGCACAAAAATGAAAGTTGGCGAGGTTGAACTGGAGGTAAGCCAGATAGGCAAGGAGTGTCATACGCGCTGCGCCATATATTATCAGGCAGGCGACTGCGTTATGCCAAAGGAAGGCATATTTGTAAAAGTAATTAAAGGCGGAAAAATCAAAGAAGGAGACAGAATTAGTGTCAGTGTCAGTGATTCGTGTCAGTGATTGTTTGATAGGAAAATAATAAATGAGCAAAATTAATATTGCAAAAGAAATTAGCAAGATGTTAAACAGACTGATTAAATCTTTATCTGGCACTGACACTAAACACTGACACTTATGATTACTGCTGCAATATTAACACTGAGCGATAAGGGCTCCAAAGGCGAGAGAGAGGACTTGAGCGGCGCTGCTATTGCAGACATACTAAAAAGCATAGGCGCTGTGGTTGCTCATTATGACATTCTGCCTGATGAAAAGGGCATGATAAAAGAAAAGCTTATTGAATATTCCGGCAAAGTTGACCTGATACTTACAACAGGCGGCACAGGACTTTCACCAAGGGATGTTACACCTGAGGCAACGCTTGAAGTAATCGGGAGGGAAATACCCGGCATTGCCGAGGCAGTCAGAATCGAGGGTTTGAAGAAAACAAAGAGGGCAATGCTATCAAGAGCAGTGGCAGGTGTAAGGGATAAAACACTAATAATAAATCTTCCGGGCAGTCCGAAGGCTGTGAAGGAGAATCTTAAAGTTATAATTGATGTAATCCCTCATGCGATTGAGAAAATAAAGGGAGATGAAACAGAATGTGGAAGGTAACGGCAGATGAAGGATATCGCAGGACTTTTCCCTGACTTCGGGATAAAATTCTAAGGCAGATGTTTCTCCAAAACAGAACGCGTTATCACTCCTTCACGAACTATTTTTATGCGTTTCTCTGTAGCATCCGCAATTGTTGACGGCAGGCCTCCGGCAGTCCTGCCTCCGTCTATCACCATGTCTATTTCTCCGCCAAAATATCTTATGACTGCATCAGCATCCTCAGCAGGCGGCATTCCTGAAGGATTCGCGCTCGTTGCTGTAATTGGAAATCCTGCCTCTCTTACAAGATAAAGCGCTGCTGATTCTCCAGGAATTCTTACTGCAATCCTGCCGGTGCCAGCAGTAAGATATGGTGATAAACCTTTTTTTGCCTTCAGGAGCAGTGTTAATGGCCCGGGCCAGAACTTATCCATAAGCGATTCAGCAATCTCATTCACAAATACAGCAATCATTGACAGAGACGCCCTGCTGCCGATAATCAATGGCATCGGTTTTTCTTTAGGCCTTTTCTTCAGTTCATATAGTTTTCTGAGAGAGGCTTCCTTATCAAATTTTACCCCGAGACCATAAAACGTCTCTGCCGAATACGCAACAATACCGCCATCATTTAGCACTGCAACTGCTCTCTTTAAGACCTCTGTTAGATTATTTTTTTCGACTTTCATGAGCATAGCTAACCTTCAATATATATCAGACAGAGGAAACAATCTTCTCGCTCATTCTCGTCTCCCGATTTATCGTGAGACTCCGAGGTTTTTGCCTCTTTATCTTTTAAGTAGACTTATGGACTATCGGCAAAAAAAACCGCTCAAAGACAATTCCCTCTGTCTGATTAGATCGTTAAGAATAATTCTTTTTAAGATTTTTTCTTCATCCTGATTCTGATTGTATTTCCATGAGCCTCAAGGCCTTCGATATTTGCAATTGCCTCTACTTTCCCTGCAATCCTCATAAAACCCTCTCTTGTAAATGATAAGAGGCTTGAGCGCTTGATAAAGTCGTAAACTCCAAGAGGAGAAAAAAATCTTGCAGTGCCTCCAGTTGGAAGTGTATGATTCGGCCCTGCTGAATAATCTCCCATAGGCTCCGGCGACCATCTGCCAAGAAATATTGCGCCGGCATTCTTAATTTCTGGAAGGACAGCAGCAGGCCTTTCTGTCATAATCTCAAGGTGCTCAGGGGCAATGTTATTTGAAAGTCTTACAGCATGGGCAATATCCCTAACAATGATAACGGCCCCGTAATTCTTAAGGGATTTTTTTGCAATAGCCCTTCTTTTAAGCTTTGCCATCTGCCTTTCAATCTCCCTGCTGACATCTTCGGCAAGAATCTTTGAATCTGTAATCAATACTGAGGATGCGAGTTCATCATGCTCTGCCTGACTCAATAAATCCGCTGCAATAAATGCAGGGTCTGCAGAGTTATCCGCTATTATCAGAATCTCACTAGGGCCTGCAATCATGTCAATGTCCACCTCTCCGAAAACCATTCTCTTTGCCGCAGCCACATAGATATTGCCGGGACCCACAATCTTATCAACCCTTTTTATTGCCTGAGTTCCGTAAGCCATTGCTCCGACTGCCTGCGCTCCGCCAATTCTGTATGCCTCTTTAATACCAAGCATTTTTATCGCTGCCATCACATAAGGGTTTATTTCTCCCAATGGTGTTGGAACACAAACCGCAATTTCCTTCACACCCGCAACCTGTGCAGGTATTACATTCATCAGAACACTTGATGGATATGACGCCTTGCCGCCGGGCACATAAACACCAACTCTTTCTATCGGCCGTATCAACTGACCGAGAAGGGCATGGGAAAAAGCAGGGTTAGTATTTTTATCTATAGGAAGTTTTCTGTATTCTGAATCCCTGACCATCCATGACTCCTCCTTCTGCATCTCATGGAATCTGCGTATCCTCTCTGCTGAAAATTCAAGAGCCTTAACAATCTTCCTGTCAGCCTTATCCGCGAATTTTGATATCTCAGACGGCCTGAATAGAAGGGACTTTGCATCCGCATAATCAAATTTTCTCGTATACCGTAGAACAGCCTCGTCCCCATTTTTCTTCACATCAGAAAGAATGGGATTCACCACCCTTTCTATTGCAGAACCGCCTCCCGAAGCTCGCCTCCTCAAGGTGTTGAGAAATATACTGATATCTTTTGCTTTCCTTATGATTCTCATGAGGCTAATTTTAGCTTTTTGCTCCTGATTATTCAAGGACTTTCAGAAGTGCATTATAATCCACATAAAAAATATTGACATCCACTCTCAATAAGTATAATATAAAAAATAATCATGACAGATAAAACAGAAGACAAAAAATCTGTTGTAGAAGCCGTAAGGCATCAGATAAAGATCCTGAATGGCATAGTCCTTCTCGTTGTCTATGCCCTTTTTCTTCTTATTGTCAGGTTCCTCTATATGTTTCTTGATTACATATCCACGCCATCTCTGGTGACTATCCTGTCAATCGTTGCAGGACTCGTGGTTATGGGCATGTATGTAGCTAACAGCGCCTCAAAAAAAGCCATTAATACGATAGAAAAATATACCAAGAGGTTAAACACCCTCATGACCACCACAGGAGATATACGTGAAATAGTGTACGGGGACATACTACTTGAGAATATTATGCAGAGCGCATTGCAAATTACAGGAGCAGATGCAGGTTCAATTATGCTTGTTGAAGGAGACAGGCTTGTATTTAAGATTGCAAACGGCAGCAGAAGCGCTAATCTGCCGGGGCTTTCAATTCCAAAGTCTGCCGGTATCGCAGGATGGGCTGCTGAAAACAGCAGCAATGTCAGGATTGATGACGCGAGAAACGACAGCAGATTTGATCCCGAGGTTGATAAGATAACAGGCTATGAGACAAAATCACTTCTCTGTGTGCCTCTGAAAATAAAGGCAGGGACAATCGGTGTACTGGAACTCATTAACAAAGAGGACGGAGCCTTCACTCAGGAAGATGAAGAGCTGCTGTCATATTTTGCCGACCAGGCTGCCATATCCATTGCCAGAACACAATTTATGGAAGACCAGAGAAATTATGAAATCCATCTCACAGACATCCTTGTTGATGCAATGGACACTCACACACATGAAAAAGCCGGGCATTCAAAAAGGGTTGCGAAATACAGCCTCATGATGGCAGATGAACTAAATATGTCAGAGAATGAAAAGCGGAAATTATACAAGGCGTGTCTGCTTCATGACATCGGCTTCCTGAAAATAAAACTAAAAGATGTGACATCAAAAGAGCAGGACAAGGCACATTCACAGCTTGGCTATGAAATGCTGAGGCTGATAAATTTTTATGCGGATATCGCTCCGTTTGTCCTGCATCATCATGAGCGGTATGAAGGCAGTGGATACCCCAATGAACTGATAGGCGATGCGATACCCGTTGAATCAAGGATAATCGCCATTGCAGAGGAATTTGACGCAATGACCAGCAGGGACTCATATAAATATGCCGGGAAGATGCTTGATAAGGCAGAGCATTCCCCTGCTGCCAGCTTTCATCATGCAATTGAAGAACTCAAAAAGAATGCCGGCACACAGTTTGATCCCAATCTCGTAGACATCTTTGTAAATAACATTGACGAGTCACTTCTTGAAGAGGCTTGAGATAACCAACCGCATTTAACCCGAACAATACAAACATTGCTCAATCCCGATGTGTATCGGGACTTTAACTCGATAAGTTTATTGAAATATCTTCACTTGTTATATTCACCCCGTTAGAAAGTCAAAGATTTTCTAACGGGGTTCACTGAAATATTCCAAAAACCATCAGAGAAAGGTATGCTAAGGTATTCGAAAAATAAATTTTTTCGCAATCCCGATGTGTATCGGGACATTATTTAAATGCATTTGGGGGTTAATTGTCTGTCAAATGATTTTTCCAAATACCTGATTCAAAAAATTTCGGCATGAAGAATATAAAGCTGCTCATAGAATACGACGGCGTCAATTATCACGGTTGGCAGAGGCAGAAAGACCACGCCACATTGCAGGAAATAATAGAGGACAGGCTATTCAGGATAACAGGGGGAGATGCGGCTCTTATCAGCGCTTCACGAACTGATGCAGGCGTTCACGCCATCGGACAGGTCGCCTCGTTTAAAACAAACTCAAATCTTGAACCTATGACTCTTCAGAGGGCTCTCAATGCAACTCTTCCTGAAGACATAAGAATTCTCAATGCCGAGGAAGCAGAAGATGCATTTCATCCGCGATATGACGCTCTCAGCAAAAGCTACTTTTACATTATATCTAATACAAATTTTTCATCTGCGTTTCTTTACAGATATGCATGGAGAGTTCCGTATAGTCTTAACCTTGATGAGATGAAAAAAGCCGGCGACTTACTTCTTGGCAGGCATGATTTCTCGGCATTCAGGGGAGCGGGGTGCGGGGCAAAGAGCACACTAAGGGAAATAATCTCGCTGACCATTGAAAAAATCAGCAGTATTGATTTTATGACCGCAAGGATTAACGGAAATTTTATAAAAATAAAGGTGGAGGCAAATGCATTTCTCAGGCATATGGTCAGAAATATCGTTGGAACGCTTGTTGAAATCGGCAGGGGGGAGATGACCCTAAATTCCGTATCAGAAGCGATTGAACTCAAAGACAGAAAAAAAACCGGGCCTACAGCGCCTGCGCACGGCCTTTTTCTTGAAAAGGTAAGTTATCCTGACACATAATGCAAGATACATGACTTTTTCTGCTGCTTCTTGGCTTTTTTAACATTCTTTTCCCATGTATTCTTTGAACGTTTTTTTGTAGCCATTATTTTACCTCTTTCGGTTTTTCTGTGGTTTCCGCCTTACCTTCTTCTTTAAAAACCTCTATAATACTTCTCACGTTTACCCCTGCCTGTTGAAGAGCCTTCTGGATATCAGGCAATTTTGCATCAACGACTTTAAGCATAAAGCTACTGTTAATAGCCATCTTACACCTCCATTATTTCCTTTTCTTTATGCATCAGTATTTCATCTATTTTTTTAACATAAGAATCTGTGAATTTTTGAATTTCATCAAGCGATTTCTTTGTATCATCCTCGCTCAGGTGCTTTTCCTTTTCAAGTTTTTTTATTTCATCGTTAACGTCTCTTCTTATATTTCTTACAGCAACTTTCGCATCTTCGGAATTTTTCCTTACAACCTTAACGAGCTGTTTCCTGCGCTCTTCCGTAAGCGACGGTATATTGATTCTTATGACCTTTCCGTCGTTTGTCGGCGTCAGTCCAAGGTCGGATTTCATTATAGCCTTTTCTATATCGGAGATTATCTTCTGATCCCACGGCTGGATTGCTATCTGGCGGCTTTCCGGCACACTTAATGATGCAAGCTGCTGAAGCGGAGTCGGCGTTCCGTAATAATCAACCTTTATGCCGTCAAGGAGCGCGAGAGACGCCCTGCCTGTTCTCACGGAAGCGAACTCTTTCTTGAGCGCTTCTATGGAGTGGTCCATTTTCTCAACGGCCTTTCTTTTTAGCTCTTTCTCCATTGTGCCCTCCTACGATGGTGCCTATCTTTTTGCCCCTGGCAACATTTTTTATATTGTCTTTTCCTCCAAGGTTAAATACCACAATCGGGAGGTTGTTGTCCATACATAATGAGATAGCAGTTGAATCCATAACGCTGAGCCCTTTTCTGAGAACATCCATATAACTTATAGTGTCGTATTTTTTTGCATTGGGGTCTTTTACAGGGTCAGCAGAGTATACCCCGTCAACCTTTGTCGCCTTGATTATTACCTCAGCTCCTATCTCCATTGCCCTTAAAGCAGCAGCGGTGTCTGTCGTAAAATAAGGATTGCCGGTGCCTGCCGCAAATATGACAACGCGGTCCTTTTCAAGATGACGCATTGCCTTTCGCCTTATGTAAGGTTCGGCGAGCTCTCTCATATCTATGGCTGACTGCACCCTTGTGGGGACATTGTTTTTTTCAAGTGAATTCTGCAGGGCAAGGGCGTTTATGACAGTTGCGAGCATTCCCATATAATCTGCCGATGCGCGCTCCATGCCTTTCACGCTTGCTTCCACACCCCTGAATATATTGCCGCCGCCTATCACTACCGCGACCTCAGCGCCCATATTCACAACCTTCTTAATCTCTTTGGCTATAAAATCCACTGTAGCGGAATCTATGCCAAAGTCTTTGGCGCCCATCAGGGCTTCACCGCTGAGTTTCAGAAGTATTCTTTTATACTTCAATGAAGGCTTCATACCAGACTATTGTTTTTCACCAAGCTGGAATCTGACAAACCGCCTTATCACAATATTTTCTCCGAGTTTTGCTATCTTCTCAGTGACGAGTTCTTTTATCTTCAATTTTTGTTCCGGGTCTTTTACAAAGGCCTGTTCAAGAAGACACATATCGCCGAAAAACTTATCAAGCTTGCCCTCAACTATCTTCTCTACAATCCCGATATTATCGGGACTTTTTGCCACCTGAGCCTTGTATATATCTTTCTCTCTTTCTATGATATCCTGCGGCACATCTTCATGTGAGAGGTAAGAAGGATTTGCAGCGGCTATATGCAGGGCAATATCTTTAACAAGCCCTTTGAAATCATCTGTTTTCGCAACAAAATCCGTCTCACAGTTTACCTCCAGAAGAACGCCTATTTTGTCCATATGTATATATGAACTAACAAGCCCTTCTGATGCGCTCCTGCTGGCTTTTTTTGCGGCAGTGGCAAGGCCTTTCTGCCTGAGACAATCTATTGCTTTCTCAAAATCACCTTTGCTTTCGGTAAGCGCCTTTTTGCACTCCATCATGCCTGCGCCCGTTTTCCCCCTGAGTTCTTTTACCCTGTCGGCTGAAATAGTCGTCATCATTTTATCTCCTTCACCTCTGCTTCAGCCTGCTCCTCCTGATGCACTTTTTCCTCTACCGCAGCTTTTTCTGTTTCTTCAGCCATGCTCTTTGACAATATCTCCCTGCCTTCAAGCACTGCGTCTGCCATCTTCGCAGATAGAAGTTTTATTGCCCTGATAGCATCATCATTGCCGGGGATAACATGGTCAATCTCATCAGGATCACAGTTTGTGTCAACAACACCGACTACCGGGATGGAAAGCTTTCTCGCTTCTGCCACAGCAATGCGCTCTTTTTTGGGGTCTATAACAAATACGGCAGAAGGGATGCCCGCCATCTCCTTTATGCCGCTGAGGTTTTTTTCAAGTTTGCCTCGCTCCTTTTCAAGTTCAGCAACCTCCTTCTTGGGAAGAAGATCATATGTGCCGTCTGCCTTCATGGCCTCTATCTGCTTTAGTCTTTCTATGCTCTTTTTTATTGTTAAAAAGTTAGTGAGCATACCGCCGAGCCACCTCTGATTTACAAAGAAAACTCCTGCCCTCTTTGCCTCTTCGTATACAGCATCCTGCGCCTGTTTCTTTGTGCCGATGAAAAGAACGGTTCCGTTGCCGGCAGCAACCTTCTTAACGAAATTATACGCATCCTCAAGCCCCTTCATCGTTTTCTGAAGGTCAATGATGTAGATGCCGTTTCTCTCCCCGAAGATATATTTTTTCATCTTGGGGTTCCAACGCTTCACCTGATGCCCGAAATGGACACCGGCTTCAAGAAGTTCTTTCATTGATGCAACCATTTTTATCCTCCTCTGGTTTTTCCTCCGCCTTTTCCCCTATACCCATACGGGACCACATAGAGGAAAGTTGATGGCGTGTGTTTTTACCCCGTTAGAAAGAACATATTTTTCTGACGGGGTTTACGAGGTAACAGAATAACATAATAGCCCTTTTTTTTCAAGAGGGAATGCTACAATGGAAGTATCAACGAGAACCAACCCTGCCTCTCCTCATTTCCTCAAGATCGCCTTCCCATCTTACCTTGCCTTTAAGAACAAGTATTTTCTCAATCTCTTTCTGCTCAACAAGTTTTTTAATGGCGAAGTTTACAATATCCACCTTCTTTTTTATTCCCGTAAGCCTCTGAGCCTTTCTTAAAATACCGTCTTCAATATCAATTACAGTCCTCGACATTCAACACCTCCTTAGTAAAAAGATACATGAAAACTTGATATCATTTCAAGTGAAATATGATATCTTTTTCCTCTTAATGGCTTGACCATCGTTATCTCTTGCAATTCCCAATTACCAAGAAGGGGATAGAGTGAAGGGTTTGATCACAGAGCAAGAAAATACAAAGTCAATTGTCAAGACACCTTTCAGTTTCTTTTGTTATCTGCCGGTGCGGGCAAATATTTTTAAATAAAATGGTCGCTGTCCCTATTTCTAC
>Ga0180009_10003874_pt1 | contig 16812 bp, 15 predicted proteins | sample OS_PC_MetaG_FD_123537 | JGI IMG/M metagenome (GOLD analysis project Ga0180009, IMG submission 123537) | Groundwater microbial communities from the Aspo Hard Rock Laboratory (HRL) deep subsurface site, Sweden - OS_PC_MetaG | ecosystem: Environmental > Aquatic > Deep subsurface > Groundwater...
CATCCTGGCCGCGAACGGGCAGCGCGATCCGGACTATACGCAGTCCGTGAAGACCAACACGCAGCTCTTCGTCCTGATCACCGGCGCCGACGAGACCGGCCAGATCATGCCCTTCACCCAGACAACGCTCGACCGCCTCAACCGGCTGCGCCGCGACTACAACCGCCACATCTACCACCTCACCGGCCACCGCCTGCGCAACCTGAACAGCTTCGACGCCGCGGATGACAGCCCGCTGTGGGAGTGGGGTGGGGCGCCCGAGTGGGACGGGGAGAGCGAGCTCGAGGGGTGGGAGGCCACGAACCTGGCCAAGCCGCTCGGGCTCAAGGGCGGGCAGTTGGAGCTGCACCTCAAGGGCAAAGACTCCGGCATGACGCATACCGGGCTTCGCCTCGTTGGCAGGGACTATGACACGCTGCAGGTCGTGCTGACCGTCCCGAAGCCGGCCGACGGCAAGGCCCGGCTGCTCCACGGCGAGATCGTGCTCAAGGGCGACAGCAGCGAGCGCCAGATCGCCTTCCCAGTCTACGCCGACGGCCGCGAGAAGACCGTGGCCGTCCACGCGCCTCACAAGCTGCTGAAGCAGGAGGCCTGCAGCGCCTCCCGTTGCATCGCGGTTTGCCGCTATGCCAACGCCAAGGAGGCGGCGCTGAAGGCGAAGCAGGGCTGGTATCTCAGCTGCCCGGGGGACACCGGCGAGGAGGAGGAGCGGGTAATCAAGGCCGGCCAGTGTCAGAACGAGGACGGCACCACCGCCTGCGGCCCCTACTGCACGGGGCCCAAGACCGACGTGACCCTCGACTCCACGGCTGTGGAGGGCTGGTACGATTCGTGCGAGAACCAGCTTGATGGGACCTACCACACCCTCACGCTGCTCCCCGTCACCGACGACGACGCCGGCAGCCTGAAGGGCCCGGTGCTGGTGGACCGCATCGACATCTACCGCGCTCAGGAGATGCTGGACGAGGAGCACGAGGCCAAGAAGAAGGACGGCGAGAAAGACTGGGACGGGGACGGGCTGGTCAACGCATTCGACAACTGCCCGCAGGTGGCCAACCCGGATCAGATCGACTCCAACGAGGACGAGGAGGGCGACGCCTGTGGCGACTTCGACGCCGACGGCATCCTGAACGCTTTGGACAACTGCCCCACCACCGTGAACTCGCTGCAGCAGGACGATGACGGCGACGCAGTGGGCGACGCCTGCGACCCCGACTACGACTCCGGTGGCTGCTCGATCACAGGTGCCACCCGCTTGGCCCTCGCCTGGCCACTGCTCGCATTCCTCGCGTTCGTGCTCCTCATCCGTCGCCGTCAATCCTAGTCAGGGGCCACCACCACCAGGTCTTGGTCGGCCAGGTGCTCGGCCAGGTGCCGGCCAGGTGCTCGGCCAGGTGCCACCCTCTTGTCCTGAGAATCCGGTCACCGCACGCGTCCGGACCGGGATCCGGATTTCCCACCTTCGTCTGATCGGCAAGATCCAGGAATCATAGGAGGTGAATCCCGGCACGGGCCTTGCTCTCACTTGCGCCCATGGCCAGACGAACTCGATACATACCCCCAGGTGCCACCGTCGAGGTGACCAGCCGAACCTTCCAGAGCCGGCTGCTGCTGCGACCGTTGGAGATACTCAACATCATCATCCTGGGCATTCTGGGCCGGGCTGTCGAAAAGTACCCTCTGGAGATCCACGCCTTTACTTTCATGTCGAATCACTACCATCTTCTGTTGACCGTTCTTTCCAACCTCGTGCTTTCCGAATTCATGAACCACGTGAACTCGAAGCTCGCCAAGGAGGCGGGGGAGATCCACGACTGGCATGCAAAACTGTGGGGCCGTCGCTATCAGGCGATCCCAATCCTCGACGACGATGCCCTCGTTGGGCGGCTCAGGTACATCATGTCCCATGGATGCAAGGAGGGGCTCGTGGCGGACCCCGAGGAGTGGCCGGGCGTGACCAGTCTACCCGCGCTGGTGCACGGCAAGACTCTGCGTGGTACTTGGCATAATCGCACCGGTGAGTATCGCGCCAAGCGACGACGCAAGGTCATCCCACCATCAGATTTCACTACTAACTATGAGGTCCCGGTCTCACCGATTCCCTGCTGGTCACACCTTTCCCCCGAGGAGCACCAGGCGCGCTGCCAGTCCTTGCTCGACGAGATCAAACAGGAAACCCGGGAAACGATCCAACGGACCGGGCGCCAGCCGCTCGGACGGGAGTGGGTGCTGAGTCAGGATCCGCACTCGCTGCCCGAGAAGACCAAGAGGAGCCCTGCTCCTCTCTGTCACACGACAAGCCCGGCACTGCACGAGCAGTATGTCACCCAGTATCGAGCGTTCCTCGAATCGTACCGTGAAGCGTCGACGCGCTTCCGTGCAGGCGAGCTCGACGTCCAGTTCCCGCCGCACAGTTTCCCGCCTCCCGGCCCATTCGTGCCCGCAGAGCTGGATGCGCCGACGGGACACCCCCCTCGACGAACAAACGCCCCGATGACGATCGGGGCCGGCGACCGGACCGATCGGGTCGACCGGAGCTACACCTTGTACTTCTCGTCCGGCTGACCCGATTCGGGGTGGCGGTGAATGTCGCATCGCCCGATGTGGACTGCGATGCGTCCACGATGCTATACCCCCCCCATGAACCGGGCTCTGGCTGTGGTGCTCTGCTGGTCGCTGCCCTTCGTCAGTACGGGTTGCGGCAAGGTGGAGGCTCGCGGACTGGCCAAAGAGGGCAACGAGCTCTATCGCGCCGGGAAGTTCGAGCAGGCCCTGGACAAGTTCGAGGCCGCGGTCAGGCTCGACCCCGAATTCCCCATCATCCATCTCCACATGGGCTACGCCGCCATGTCTCTGGCGGCAACAGGCGAAGAACCAGCATCAACCCTACACGCTGCCAAGGCCATCGCTGCCTTTGGCCGGTACATGCGGCTGGCACCTGGCGATGAACGCGGAGCGAAGTTTTATCTGCAGGCACTGCTCGACGCCGGACGGACCGGAGACGCGCTTGGCTTCCTGGAGAAACAGCATCGCGCGAATCCGCGCGACGTGATGATCGTCTCCAGCCTCGGTGTGGTCAGCTCGCGGGCCGGGGATTTCGCAAGTGCTTTGCGTTGGTACGAGAAACGAGCAGATCTGTTGCCCGGCGAGGCCAAGGCCCGATACCTGATCGGCACCCTGTGCTGGGAGCACCTCTACAAGAACTCCAGCATCGTGGGCGCCGACCGTGTTCGCATAGCAGATCGCGGCATCGCGGCGCTCCAACAGGCGGTGAAGCTGCAGCCAGGTTCGCCTGGCGAATCGCTGACCTACATCAACCTGCTCTTTCGAGAGCGGGCCAAGGGCCAAGACAATCCGACCGCCCGAGAGCGGGACATGGAGCAAGCGAGACAATACTACCGACGGGCCCTCAAGGCACTCCGGGGGGGCAAAGGTTAGGCCGTGTTCGAGAGCTACCTCAAGAAACAGCGGCCACTTCGCGCACGGCTTTTTTCGGTTGTGGGGTCGGTGATCCTACACGGCGGGGCCCTCGGGCTGATTCTCTTTCTCTCCCTGTTCTACGTGGAGGAGTTGCCGGAGCCTCAGGTCACGGTGACGTTCTTCAGCGCCCCTCCCCCCCCTCCTCCGCCGCCTCCCCCGCCTCCTCCGAAGGCTCTTCAGCCCAAGCGGGTGGCACTTGCCCAGCCCAGGCCGAAACCCGAAGATGTCCAGCCACCGGACAAGCCACCGCCGAAGGAGCCCGATGCGCCCCAGGTTCCCACATGGGCCTCGAGCGATGACGGAGCAGAGGGGGGCGTGCCGGGCGGAGTGCCGGGTGGAGTCCCCGGGGGCACCGGGAAGCCCCCGCCCAAGAAGGCGGAAGCTCCCAGCAAGCCGGTGTTCGTCCGCCGTCAGGTGATGGACAAGCTCAAGCTGGCGGGGGAGATGCCCCAGTACCTGCCAGCGGCGAAGATGGCACGGGTCGAGGGTGTGGTGATCGTCAAGGTCTGCCTGAAGGCCGACGGGACGGTCGACACGGAGCAGACCAAGATCCTCAAGGGGATCGAGACGCTCAACAACGAGGTCCTGAGCAAGGTCAGGACTTGGCGATACAAGCCCTACACAGTGGATGGCGAGCCAGCACCCGCGTGTTTCACGGTCAAGTTCGTCTTCCGCCTGGAGTGAGAGGAGCCATACGATGTCCTTCAGTCTGATCGAGGTCTGGCACGAAGCCGGTATCGTGGGCAAGGGAGTGTTCATCATCCTGGCCCTGATGTCGGTCTACTCCCTCGGCTTGGTCGTGGAGCGAATGCTGCGCTACTCGGCGGCGAACAGTCAGTCGATGGGATACGTCGCCTCCCTGAGGCAGGCTCTGCAGAAGGGGAAGCTCGAGGACGTGGTGGAAACGGCCAGACGTCTCCCCAAGAGCCCTGTGGCCCAGACCGTTGCAGCCGGGGTGCAGGCCTACGTCTCGGGGGTGAAACAGGCGGCCAGTGGACGGGCAGGCGTGGATCTGGTCGAGGCCCTTGACCGCAGCCTCGAGCGCGTCCGTGACCGTCAGGTGTCGCACCTGAAACGCGGACTCAGCGGCCTGGCCACGATCGGGTCGACCGCGCCGTTCGTTGGCCTGTTCGGCACCGTGGTTGGAATCATCAAGGCCTTCACCTCGATGTCGGCCACGGGATCGGGTGGCCTGGGCGCAGTCTCGGCAGATATCGCCGAGGCCCTGGTGGCCACCGGTCTGGGCCTGTTCGTCGCCATCCCGGCCGTGGCGCTGTTCAACTACCTCAACAACCGGGTCGAAGAGCTCACCGTCGATATCAACGACGTATCCGGCGAGGTAGTGGCCTACGTGCTGCGGACCGGCCACGATGCGTCGTCGGAGAAGGCGGCCTGATGGTATCGGCGCGCTCCGAGGCGCGATCGGCCGCCAACCGCCGCCGACTCCGGCGCAAACGACAGGCCACGGCGGGGCATGTCGGTGCCTCTCAGGCCAAGAGCGAGATCAACGTCACACCGTTTGTCGACGTTGTGCTGGTTCTGCTGATCATCTTCATGGTGGTGACGCCCATGCTACAGCGTGGCGTTGACGTGCTGCTCCCGCTGACCGATCACCACGCCGACAAGAAGGACACCGGGGAGCAGATCATCATCTCGATCCGCCGCGATGGTGCGATCTTCCTCGGCCAGGATTCGGTCGACCTCAAGCTACTCGATAGTCGCCTACGGCGCCTGCTCCAGCGACGGCCCGCACCTCCCGTCTTCATCAAGGGAGACAGGCGCGTGAGCTTCAAGCCGATCCGCCAAGTGCTGGAGGTGTGCCACCAGGCAGGCGCCCCGTCGGCGTCGCTCACGACCCAGGGGCGAAAGGGGCAGGGTGGCTGACGATGGGGATGGACGTTGGCACGAAGCATGGCGGGCCCAAGAGTGAGATCAACGTCACTCCCTTCGTGGACGTCGTGCTGGTGCTGCTCATCATCTTCATGGTGCTCACCCCTTTGGTGCTACGCGAGATCTCGGTCAACATCCCCCGCAAGGCTGATGATGAGGTCACAGCCGATGTGGCTGCCCAGCAGGTCGTGTTGCACCTCAAGGCCGGCGGGCAGCTGACGTTGGGAGGTCACCAGGTCCGGCTGGAGACGCTGGGACGGGAAATCCAGCGGGCTTTCGCTCGCCGCAGGCAGAAACTCCTGTTTATCCGCGTCGATGACCCGGTCAACTATGGATTGGCGGTGCAGGCCATGGACATCTGTCGTGGTGCGGGGATTGTCACACTCGGCATGACCACCAGACAGTGATGATGACCAACTTGACCAAGCGGGTGGCACCCTGACCCACCCTGACCCGACCAAGTGGGTGGCACCCACTTCAGCACCCTGACCCACCCTGACCCGACCAAGTGGGTGGCACCCACTTCAAGGCACCCAGCACCCACTTCAAGGCACCCACTTCAAGGCGGCACCCACTTCAAGGCATGGACTGCGGGCCCAACCGGGCGGTCTACATGATGGACGACGGAGGCGGCCCCAACTTCATCTGCTGCACGCTGCCCGCGACCGACATCCTGACCCCCTTTCCTCCCACCATCCGCAGCGGACAGTGCGGCGCGAATGAGGTTATCGTCGGCGCAACCGCCACCAATACGTTCAAGTGCGCTGGGATCAACACGGGACGCTATTCGCTGGGCGTGGCCCAGAAGCCGTGCTACTTCGGCAGCGGGGCGTCGGGCAGCCAGGGGGTGAGCAAGTGCTCGTCCCATCCGGCCTCGTTCACGGTGCTCCAGCAGAACCTGTTCGGCAGCGACGGCTGCTCGGGCTTCCCCTACGGCTCCGCTCTGTTCATCAAGCAGACCAGCAAGTACTGCAAGGACATGCTCGCCGTGCAGCTGCTCTACAAGGGGCAGCCGGGCGATCCGCCGGCGGGAACGCCGGTGGTGATGTACCAGTGATCCCGCTGCTTCACCCCGGAGCGCCCCGCAGGGGCGCGAGGACTGGGATCCCCCGAGTCAGCTGCTCCCCTCCACCGCTTCCTCGATCATGCGGTCCAGCGCATCCAGGATCTTGGTGTTCCCGTCCTGGTGGTGGTTCTTCAGACTCTCGGCGTAGCTGTCCATCCGCTCGCTGAAGCCGACGATCGCCTCGACCGACAGCTCGTCGTGGTACTCGCCGTAGCCCAGCCTGGCGAGGTACAGCGAGTTGAGCTGTTGCTCGAACTGCTTGCGCAGAGGCACCGAGAGCAGCGGCTTGCCGAGGTAGACCGCCTCGCCCATCAGGGAGAATCCGCCGGTGGCGAGCACGCCGCGACAGGAAGCGAGATCGGCGATGAACCCCTCCTCGGAGAAAGGCCTGAGCCAGACGTTGTCGCCAACACGTTCGTCCCGGTTGAAGCCATAGACCCTGAACGGCAGCTCGACGCGGTCGAGGATCTCGAGGAGACGCTCGTTGGAGGTGCTGGTCTGGTAGATGATGATGTGATCCCCGTGCGTCACCTCGGCCCCCAGGATTCGATCGCGCAGGATCGGCGGATAGAGGCTGGTGCGCTCCTTGCTGATCGGTGGGTAGAAGAACGTCGTGATCAGGTAGTGGAAGCAGCCAGGCAGCTTGCCCTTCACGATCCCCTTGGCGATGAGGTAGTCGTCCATCTGATCGTCGGGGATCTCCACATCCAGCTCGCAGCGGTTGATGATCTGCATGTTGTCGATCGAGATCACCGGGATGTCGTGGTGCTTGCCGAAGGTGTAGGCGAAGCTCTCGAAGTCGCTGACCACGACGTCGGGAGAGAACCGCTCGCCCAGCTTGATGAACTCCTGGAAGTTGTCGGCGATCATCGACGGCAGGCTCTTGAGCAGCTCCCAGAAGGTCTTGCCGCGGTCGACCTCGTTGTTCTCGTAGGCCATCTTCAGGCCCTTGATCTCGTGCACGTTGAAGAAGTACCGCGAGAGGTACTCGTGCGCCCGCCCGCTGACAACGATCTCGATCTCGTGGCTCTTCGCCAGATGGCTGAGAATCACGCGGCTGCGCGTAGCGTGTCCCATGCCCTCGCCGACCACGCCATAGAGGATCTTCACGTCTGCGCTCCTGTTCGAACTGTCCTGCAGAGCTTACCGCTGGTCGAGGCGTGTGCGAACCCCCCCGTGTGGGACCAGCGAATACATCCCTGGGATTCTATTGACCAATGGTGAAGACCCCAGTCACCACCCACCAGCCCTGGGATCTGTCCTTCGTTCAAGATCGTTGGTGTTTTGGCCCCCTCCTCCTAGCACGCACCTTGCATCAACACCAGACATGCGCCCGATCCTGTCCGTCTCGCTCCTCTCGCTCCTCGCTTGCGCCACAGGCTGCCCCGGCGAGCTGGACGTTAGCAACCTCCCCCCGGTCTACGCTGATTCTGGACCACAGACCTATAGCTACTCCGACACCTCGCCGATCTACACACCAACGCCCGACCTTGGTCCGGCGCAGGGAAACACTGACGCGATCGCGCCCACCTCTGACAGCCAGCTGGCCCCCGACACCCTGGCGCCCACGCCCGACACCACCACGCCCGTGTCAACCGGAGATGGGCAACCGTGCCCCTGCTCCGGTGGGGCTGTCTGCTTCAACGGCGTCTGTCGTGTGAAGTGCACCGCCCCGACCGATCCATGTCAGGCCGTCGCCAGCTGCCCCGCAATCCAGGGCTGCGTCAACACCAGCGCGGGATACTCCCTCTGCCTGCCGGCCACCGCGCAGCCCGGGGCCACCTGCGGCGGCACCCTGTGGTGCCCTGTCAACTACGTGTGCGGCTCGGTGAACGGATCCGGCTACGCGTGTCTGCCGCTGTGCAACGTGGCCAACGCTGCCTGTGGCACCGGCGGCACCTGCCTCAAGGCGTCCAGCGGCTGCATGTTCTGCTCGAAAAACTGAGCTCGACAGCTCGGGTAGGAGTCAGTCGCCCAGGATGGCGCCTGCGCCGATCAGCCGGGCCGGCTTGGCCGTGACAGGCCGTGCGCCCTCGGGCAGGCCGTAGGGAGCGAAGGAGACCAGCGGCGCCTTGGGGTTGGTGGTGATGTTGCGTGTGCCCTTGAAGTACCAGCGCAGGGTCTTGCCGTCAGCCACTGCGCCGGTGTCGAGGCCAAGGTCCCCCTGCTTCATCGGGTAGGCACCGAGACGCGAGGGACCAGAGCGCCCGATCATCTTGTGCGCACCGATCTGACGAACACCCACCGTCCGACCGATGAAGAAGGCCCGCGGCTGTTTGCCAAGCCCCACCTGCAGTCGCAACGCCGACGCCCCGCTCTGACCGTTGGGGCCCGCCCGACGCATGCGGTCCAGGACGATGGCGTCCTTGCCCTGGCCCGCCACCAGACGAACCATGTTGCCGTTGAACCCATCACGGGCCGTCGAGACCATCAGGCCACCGCCATGCCTGGCCTTGTGGGCCAGATCGTAGGCCAGCTTGAACGGGACCGTGACCCGCTGGGTCCGACCCGCGCCGCGGATCCTGAGCATCACATCGCCGGGACCCTTGCTCTTGTGGAAGCTCACGGTGACCTGTCCTGCGAGGGCGGTGACGGGAACCAGCAGGGTGAACATCAGGGCAACAATTGCAGTCCGGTGGGGCGGGGTGGAACCGACAAATAGTCTCTTCATGCGCATGACAGACCCTCCGGCTGTCTGTCACAGCAAGTCCGATGCCAGGCCGCAACCTTCTGGAATCAATTCTGTCTTGTCGAGTGCGGTTCGTCGAAATCGGGAGGTGGAGTGGCTAGTGGTGGCAGTATTCCCGCACGAAGTCCTCCTGCTCGGCAGACTCCACCGCCCGTGGGGAGCGTGCCTGCCGGACCAGGTCGAGGGCGGTCTCGACATCAAGGCCCCGGCTGCACAGGTAGCACGCCGCCACCGTGCCCGACCTCCCCAGACCTCCGACGCAGTGCACGAGCACCCGACCGTCCGTAGCCAGGGCGCCTCGGATCCACTGCACGGCTCCGTCTATCTCCTCGCGGCTGCACGTGCGCTGGTCGACCATCGGTAGGTGACGGACCTGTATGTCGGCTTCGCGGTAGGCCGACATCAGCCCCTCTGCACCATACTGCTCCAGCTCGTCCGCTGACAGCAGGCAGAGCACGTGGCTCACCTGCTGCCGCAGCAGCGCCTGTACATCGCTCGCCATGTCGCGCCCCAGGTCTCGACGTCCCGGCAGCAACGTCATCCCCAGCCACCCACCACATCGCGCGTGATCAACCCAGTCGACGCGCAGCGGACCGCGACGCTCCAGCCGCTGCGCTACCTCCTCGGCGCAACGTGACGCGGTGTAGAGCGCCCAGCGTTTCTGGAGCGAGCTGGACTCGTCGAATCCGAGCGTGTGCACGGCGTAGCGCAGCTGCCCGATCAGCAGCTGCAGCGGATCCCGGTCGTGGCGGATCAGCTCCGGGTAGAACGACCGGAGGATTCGGACCGTCTCGTATGCGCGCCGCACCTTCGGCCCCGTGTGGGCCAGATCGGGGAGGAGCGCCGCGAGATCCTCCACACCGAGCAATAGATCCGACAGCGACAGGGCCTGCTCCAGCTCGACGTTGTCGGTGATCGGGGTGAAAATGTAGAGCAGGTCGTTCTCGAGCTTGATCAGGTCCTTGAGGATGTGGCTGCGGTCGGTGTGGAAGAAATCGATGATCCAGACGTTGTCGTGGCCATCGATCACGATGTTGGCGCCATTCAGGTCGCCATGCACGTAGGACACGAAGCAGGCGTCTGCCGCCCGCCCCTCCAGAGCGACCAGGTGCCGCTCGTAGAAGCTGCAGATGCACTCCACCTCCCGGCCGTGCTCGAACGTCAATCGCTCCCCTGCCGGGCCGTCGAGCAACCGCTCGACCCGCCGCCGCACACTGGGGGCCCACTTTGGGCTGAAGAGGTAGTGCTCGAGCAGGTCGAGCCGTTCCAGCCGTCCTGCGGCGTATAGCCGGCCCAGCTGCTCGCGGAAAACGCTGCCCAGTATGCGCTCGATCTTCTCCAGCTCGAGACCGGCGCAGTAGGCCTTCTGGAATGTGGTGGAGAATCCACCGCCGATCGAGGCGTAGCGGTACTTGATGGCCCCCCGCTGCCCGATGTCGGCGAAGTCGGTGACGCTTGGCGCGCTGTTGCCCAGCACGGCCTCGACCTGCTCGAACGAGATGCGCTCGCGGCCGATGGCGTCACGCGGGCCGATCTTGACGACATGTGGAACCTGCCGGTGCCCATGGAGGTCAACGCTCTCGCTGCCGAGCACCACATTGCCCGAGAACCCGCCGTCCAGCGTGCGGAAATCGGCCTGCTGGCAGTCGCGAAACAGGTAGCGCAGCAGCTTGCGGTCATCGGGCTCGAGCCTCGCCTCCCCTGACACCGTCACCTGCGGGTGCTTGTCGCTGTAGCCCAGCAGGGGCACCTCCTCGCGGGTCCCGCCGAGGAACTCGATGAATGCCCCCACTGACGGGACGACGCGCACGCCGAGAATCCGTTCCAGCTGGTCCAGGGCCAGGAAGTGGCGCGCTCTTGATGAGCTGGCGGTGAGGGCCGAGCAGACAGCCAGCTGGAAGGTGGGGTAGCGTGTGCGGAGCTCGTAGGCCAGAAACATGACCTTGGCCTCGGTCCACACCCCCATCAGACCAAGCCGAGCAGGCTCCTTTGCGAGCGGTTGCAGTAGCCGATCCAGGTTGGTCGCCTGGAAGTCGTTGAGGGTCCGGGCGTTGACCAGCTCGATCCGGCCGGGGAGCGACTCCACGGGATCGGGCCAGGCGAACTTCGCCCCCTCCGTCCCCGCCAGGCAATGGGCACCGAACCGCTCGAGGTGGGTTCGCTGGTCCGGATCGTCGGGGTCGTGCCAGTCGCGGATCTGGATCAGCAACAGCTCGCCCTCCGTGGCCTGGGTGGTGGCCCAACGCATCGTCCGTGCCACAGGACCCTGGGCGGGCCACTGCCCCACCAGTCGGTTGGCCTCATCACACCCCACGTGGAGCAGGTTGGGCAAGGGGTCGTAGCGATTGATGGGCGCTACGAAATCATTCTGTAAACAGTCCGCGATCAGAATCGCACGCATCTGTCTTTCCTCGGACAATCGGGTGGCACCCGGACAATCGGGTGGCACCTGGACAATCGGGTGGCAGCACCTGGACAATCGGGTGGCACCTGCAGCACCTGCACAATCGGGTGGCACCTGCACCTGGCAACGGCAGCACCTGCACCTGGCAACGGCACTTGGCAACGCTACCTCATCCGCGTTGATTCCTCGACAGAGGTGTTTTGGATCCTGACGCGTGACCAGGATCGCGCGGGCTGCAAGCCTCCGAAATCCCACGGTGTATTAGGTCATGGGCGATGTGGCGCCGGCCTTGCTCCATCCGCGACTGTGCCTGTGATCGGTGTCATCGCCGTCAGGCCGAGACCATCGCCACAATGAGCTGGAGAGCTGCGCATGCGCCTGACTGGAATCCTCAGAGACCCGACCTTCTCCCCGGCCCAGCACGCGGAGAATGACCGCCTGATCCTGGAACTGACCGCAGAGCAGCTGCGCCGCCGCGGCTGCCGGGTCGATCTGATGCAGGAGGCGGAGGTAGGTCGGCGCTGCATCGACAGCCCGGCGGTGTTCTCCATGTGCCAGGGGCCGCGCGCCAACCACGAGCTCCGCAAGCTCGAGCGGCGCGGGCTGATGGTGATCAACAGCCCCGTCGCCGTGCAGAGCTGCTACCGCGTCAACCTGCTGCGGATCCTCGGGCAGCACTGGGCAGTGCTCGCGCCCATGACCATGGTTGACACGGACAGCGCTGCGGATCTGACCTCACTGTTCGCGCCCGGCGAGGCCTGCTGGATCAAGCGCGGGGATGTGCACGCGACCCAGCAGGGCGATGTGGTCAAGGTGTGCTCGATCGAGGAGTGCGGCCAGGTGCTGGCGGGCCTGCGGTTTCGGGGCGTGGCGCAGGCCGTGATCCAGCGTCACATCAAGGGCGAAGTGGTGAAGTTCTACGGCGTGATGGGCAACAGCTTCTTCCGCTTCTACAGCGAGCGGGATCGAAAGGTGGCGCCGGTGGCCTTCTGGTCGGCCCGGTCCACGGTGGAGAAGCTGGTGGACCGCGTCGGACTGCTGGTCTACGGCGGAGACGCCGTGCTCACCGAGGACGGGCAGGTGGCGATCATCGACATCAATGACTGGCCCAGCTTCGCCTGCTTCCGCGCCGACGCGGCGGATGCCATCGCCGAGCGGATCCACCAGCAGGCTGCTTCCCTGCTGCCGGAGCGCAAGGTGTCCGGGCTGGTCGGAATATCGGCCTACCATTCCCGGCGCTGAGCCCGACGTCGAGGTCAGTAGGTGACGCTGCCGATTCGGCCGCTCTGGTATCCCGGCGAGCCCCCCGACCCGGCCTGGATCTCGCCAGGCATGCGCCACGCCACGAGCCAGCGGGGGGAAGCAACCGTGGAGGGCGCGATGAACGCGAGGCGCCCGCGGTGCTCCACCAGCACTCCGTGCTTGAGCAGCGCGAGGATGCGGGTGCGACGGGAGACGCCGTCGTCCACGCCCAGCGCGTAGAGGCCGGCACGACACCTCACCTGGGTGGCCACCTGGGCCGACAGCTCGAAGACGGCGGCGCGGGAGTCGACCCGCACCAGCCGCACACCACGAATGCTGAGACGGAATGGATCGTCCCAGCGCTCGTTGGCGTGCACGATCGTGACGCCGCTCTCGTCCTCCTCGATCCAGTCCAGCTGGCCACGGCGCGCCGTGCCGTTGTGGGCTCTCACCTGCCGATCGCCAAAGACGGCAGGGCACTGGTCGGCCTGGGTATTGGTCGCCGCAGAGTCAGCCGACGCCGGCGGGGAAGCCAGAGCCGAGGGGGCTCCGACCAGCATGGATACAATGGACCAGAAAACAACACGACGGGTGGACATACTCGACATCGCCAGCGGGGGCTGGCACCTCCTCCATAATTATACGTTGGACACCAACACGCGGCCCCCTGTTCCCGTCGGTCTGGAAATTCTCCGTCGGCCGACACGAGCGTACAACGGCCTACCCTGCGCCAGCACCCAGCCAGCCCCTGCGCCTGGCCCACAGCAAGCCCACCAGCGCCAGCCCGATCAACGCCCACTCGTGGGGCTCGGGTGTGGAGCTGAGCCGGGGCAGGTCGTCGGCGATGGCGGGCGGCGGCGGTCGGCGCCACTTCGCGCCCGAGGTCGGCCGGTCGTAGTCAGCGTCGGTCTCGGTCGCCAGCAGCGCGGTGTACTCGCTCAGGACGCGGTGGCTCTTCGACAGCCTGACCACCTCGCTACGCAGCGGCTCTGTCTCACCGAAAGCCTTGATCTCGCGCATCCGCCGCTCGATGGCAGCCGCGCCGAACAGCGCGCTCGCTCCCCGACACGGGACGGCGCCCGCCGTTGCCACGGTGATCCGCTGGCCGCCGACGGCCAGCTGCACCGGGCCGGCATGCGCCGCCGGAACCATCCCCGCCACCAGCGCTCCCCCACCCCCAACACCCAGCAGGTGAGCCTCGCCCTTCTTGCCGGTGACTCGCACGCCACGACGGGGGCGATGGCCGGCCAGCCGCGCAGCCAGCTCCGCCGGTTGCTCCACCTGCCGCTGGAACACACCTCCGGTGGCCTGCGCCAGATCGGCCAGTGACCGCTCGTTCACCACCTCGCCCAGTGCCACCACCGAGACGGTGACATCCTCCTGCTCGAAGACCAGCCGCAGCAGGTGCTCCAGCTCCGCCTGATGGTAGCGGGACCCGCCGTCAGTCACGAGGACGAGGTGGGTGGCGCCGCTGCCCATCGCCTCGTCGAAGGCGGGCGAAAACGCCGTGCCGCCCTCCACCTCGACCTGCTCCAGCGCCGCCGTGATCCGCCGGCAGAGCGACCGATCCACCGCGGCAGGTGGGATCGTCCGTCGCGGCAGCAGCCCGAACGGCACCAGCGAGAGCCGGTCGCGCGGGCCCAGGTGCTCGGCGAGCTCGCGGGCCAGACGCCGGGCACCGGCCAGGTGCGGCGCCATGCTGGCGGAGACGTCCACCAGCAGGGCCAGCCGGCCGGCGGCCCACGCGGAGCGGGACGCCGCGGGCAGCTCGGCCACAAACAGCCGCCTGTCACCTGCCACGGTGGCCGCCACCTGCGCCCTGACCACCGGTCCCGCCGGCCGATAGCGCAGCTCGATCGACCGGGTGAAGGGCTGGCCCCGTCGGGGCAGCGCTAGCTGGTAGCCCTGCGCGACCCGCCGCAGCTCGTGGCCGGGGTAGCCCTCCAGCCCGGCCCAGGCCGGGGCAAAGCCGGTCTGGAGATCGACGCCGAGTCGTAGCACGTCCACGGTCGAGCCCGGGGGGCGGCGCAGGGTCACGCGGTAGCTCCCATCGGCGTCGCGCTCCACCGGCTCGACGAAGCGCAGCTCGACCCGCTGGCGGGAGCGGGCCAGCACCGGGAAGATCCGGATGCGGAATCCCCCATCGGACTGCTGCAGCAGCGCCGGATCGCGCTTCTCGCTCACGATGCCGTGGTAGATCTCGCGGGCCCGCTGCCGCTCGAGCATCCGCGCCTCGCGGCGCAGGCCGCCGACCCACAGGGCCAGACCGGTCACCGTCGCCCCGTGGGGCACCGGGTAGGAGAAGAACGCCTCGAGGTTTGCGTCGTGGGGATTGTCGAACTCCTGCGTCACCACCGTCTCCGCCACCGGGTGCCGGATCGCGAGCTGCATGTCGTGGCGCACCAGACGCAGGATCCCGGTCCTCGCGCCCCTGCGGGGCGCTCCGGGATGAAGCGGCGGGATCTCGTTGCGGTCCGGCGCTCGCAGGCCGAAGCCCTGCGCCCGCGCAATGGGCGCCGTTCCGACCAGAGCCAGCGCCGCCACCAGCCCAACACGGGTCTGCCGCCGAATGATGATCATCACAGCCTCCCGAGGCCGAGCGACAGGGGCGTCGTCGTCCCCTCCAGAAACCACCAGGGTCGGACAACCGGATTCCCCAGCCTCAGACCCGTGCGGCGCGCCTCCACCGCGGAGTGGATCGGCCGATCGGTCAGCCGCAGGTAGGCCTCCGCCAGGATCACGTGCTCCGAGTGGCTGGCCATTCCGACGTAGCAGTCCACGAGCCTGTCCTCGAGGCCGCGCAGGGTCGCGATGGCGGCCATCCGTTCGGTAGAGTGCGGCGCCGCCTGCTCGATGCGCTCGACGGCGCGCTCCACCTGCATGCGCTGGTGGTGGGCGCGGACGCCGAGGATCCCCGCCAGGACCGGCAACGCCAGCAGGGTGGCCAGCACCACCGCCGTGGTGCGCGCGCGGCCGATGCGCTCCGCGACGCAGCGAGCGGCGTGGTAGGCCTGGATCACGGACACGGCGAGCGCGCCGTAGGGCGCCAGCCCGAACACGCCGAGACCGAAGAACACGACGGCCACGACGAGCAGCGGCACCAGCGGGAGGAACAGCAGGCCGAGGTAGGCCCAGAAGACGCAGGCGAGCTGCGCGCTGCACAGCAACACCACCCGCATCGCGGTGGAACGCGGCGGGACGTGCACCACGCGGGCTGACCGCCCCCGCTTGATCCTGCGTCGCGGGTAGAGCACCAGGTTGAGCAGAGCGCTCGCCGCGGCCAGCAGCAACGCCACGGTGCCGCCCGCGCCGAGCTCCACGGCATGCAGGTCGCGATTGAGCACGAGGGCCCCGAGCGGCAGCAGCACGCCGAGGAGCACCACCAGCACGATCCGCCCCACCCTCAGCCGTGGCGCCCCTTCCTCCTGCTCCTGCTGTCCCCGGCAGCGCGGACACTGGCAGGGGCGGTGCTCGATCTCGGGCTCGTACCAGGTGGACTCCCTGAACGGGTGCGGCGGCGCCGCGGACTGCGTGCTCATCGTTGCCTCCCGTGGTCTTCGGAGCGGAAATGTGGTCCGGTGGGGCGGGCGGGCGGAGTGGACAAATGTAGTCTGGTGGGGCAGGTGGGCGGAGCAGACAATTGCGGCAGCAGCCCGGCGAGAACACGACGGGCCCGCCTCGCGTCGCGATCCATCACCTGCAGCGTCGACCAGCGCCGGGATCGGCCGGCGAGACGCGCCGCCATCGCCTTGCCGGCCCGGCTCCAGAACCGACAGCTGGCTTTGCCCTGACCGAGATAGGTGTGGAGGAAGTGGCTCGTCCCCCCGGACCCTCGCACCTTCAGGTGCACCAGACAGCCCCCGTCGATGCGCTCCTCGGCGCGCTGCACCACCTCGAGCCCGATCGCCGCGAGGCAAACTCTCGGCGGGTGGATCTCCCGGATCCCTGTCGTGCTGACCAGCGCCACGAGGGTCGGGCCGTACGCGCGACGCGTCACGCTCACCTCGGGCAGGTCGGCAAGCAGCCTCTCCGACGGCCCGA
>Ga0180009_10003875_pt1 | contig 16812 bp, 15 predicted proteins | sample OS_PC_MetaG_FD_123537 | JGI IMG/M metagenome (GOLD analysis project Ga0180009, IMG submission 123537) | Groundwater microbial communities from the Aspo Hard Rock Laboratory (HRL) deep subsurface site, Sweden - OS_PC_MetaG | ecosystem: Environmental > Aquatic > Deep subsurface > Groundwater...
AGGATTGGATCCTGGAAACTGTTGGGGAGATCGAGATGAATGCAATCGGCGTGGAAATACAGGAAAGCAAACTGACTTCGGGTGGATATCTTGCGATTTTGGGTTGTCGCCTGTACGACTATCCCATCCAAATTCAGGTTGAGATTTCGCTCCGGCAACAGAACGACGTTCAAGGCCAGGGGACGCTGATTGCCCCGGATTACCTGCCGGCCTATACCCTCACGTTGCTTCCCCAAACCAGGCTGGTGGAAGAAAAGATTACTGCCCTGCTGACCCGTAGTAAACCGCGCGATTTCTTCGACCTGTACTTCCTACTGCGCAAGGGCCTGATCACCCCAGAGATGAAGCCGCGCCTATCCCTTATCCGCGATAGGCTGACAGACTCGACAATAAACTTCTACGACGAGTTGGCCCAATTTCTGCCCAGTCAATGAGCCCCCTCTTGACAGGACAAGGTTTTCGTGTGAGAATTCAAAATCTGAATGCTCAATAACTCCGTCATGATAAAAAGCCAGGAATACGAACTTCTCGATGCAATCGCGCAGGACTCGATGGTCACCCAGGCGAGCCTGTCTGTCCGCCTGGGAATAGCCGTTGGCAGCGTGAACTGGTATATCAAACGGCTGATAAACTGTGGCTATGTTAAAGTCTCTCACCTGGATCGCACGCGGCTGAAATATCAGCTGACGCCAGAAGGCATGTCCATTCTGACGCAGCGCACATTGCAGTACGCAAAGAATTCGCTGAGGGTGTACAATGAACTGCGCCAAAAGGCCAAGGCAATTGTGACTGACCTGAGAGCCCAGGGCGTCACCCACGTGTACCTGGAAGGAGATGACGAAGTGATCGATATCCTGCGCTTAACATGTTTGGAGGCCGGGTTGTCTCTCGACCCTTCACCGGGCGCAGTGACCTTGAAGCATGTTGATCAAGAATACCAGATTGAAATAAAGCGATAATTGCAATGGCTTATAACTTTGCTGTCATTGGAGCAGGCGGCTATATCGCCCCAAGACACTTGCGGGCGATCCGCGATACCGGGAATCATCTAATTGCCGCCATTGACCCGAAAGACTCGGTCGGCATCCTGGACCAGTTCGGGTTCGATGTCAGATTCTTCACGGAGATCGAACGCTTTGACCGTCACCTGGAAAAACTGCGCCGCGGCCCAGAAGAGAGCCGGGTTCACTACGTGAGCGTCTGTTCGCCGAATTACTTGCATGATGCGCACTGCCGCCTGGCGTTGCGAGTCGGGGCGGATGTGATCTGCGAGAAGCCGCTGGTCATCAATCCCTGGAATTTGGACGCATTGGCGGAACTCGAAGCGGAAACCGGCCACAGGATCAATACGGTTCTACAATTGCGTGTTCATCCTGAATTGCTCAAGTTGAAAAAAAAGTTGGAAGAAAATCCCGCACAGAGCCAGCGGGATGTCCTCCTGACGTACATCACCAGCCGGGGCAACTGGTATCACGTTTCCTGGAAGGGACAGGCGGAGAAATCGGGCGGCATTGCGGTCAATATCGGCATTCATTTCTTTGACATGTTGATCTGGTTGTTCGGGGGGGCAGGCGACATCAGGCTCTACCATGCAGATGAGCGGCGCATGAGCGGATTCATCGAACTGGAACGCGCCCGCGTGCGCTGGTTCCTGTCGGTTGACCCGGCTGACCTGCCGTATACCGTCCAGCCGGGTGGCAAAACGACCTACCGCTCCATTACAGTGGATGGACAGGAAATTGAGTTTTCGGAAGGCTTTACTGATTTGCACACGCAGTTGTACAGAGAGACGCTGGCAGGTCGCGGCTTTGGCATTGAGAACGCGCGGCCATCCGTTGATCTCACCTATCGCATTCGCACAGTCTCCCTGTCGCCGCTGGATTCTCTGGCGCATCCCATGCTGGTGAAAAAGGATTAATGAGGTTCGTCGTGGACTATTTTGTGCATGAGTCCAGTTACGTTGACGAGGGCGCCAGCATTGGGCAGGGGACCAAGATATGGCACTTCTGTCACGTTATGGGAGATGTCCGCATTGGTGAAAGATGCAACATCGGGCAAAATGTGTTCATTGGGAGCCGTGTGACCATAGGGAACAACGTCAAAATCCAGAACAATGTTTCTGTTTACAATGGTGTAACCGTGGAAGACGATGTCTTTCTTGGCCCTTCAATGGTCTTCACCAATGTGGTCAACCCGCGCAGCCACGTCAACCGTAAGGAAGAATACAAAACCACGCTGGTGAAGCGCGGCGCAAGCATTGGAGCAAGTGCCACCATCGTCTGCGGTGTGACGCTCGGACAATATTGTTTCATCGGGGCAGGCGCAGTGGTCACGCGCGATGTGCCCGATTACGCTCTGGTGTATGGCAGCCCCGCCCGTGTGCAGGGCTGGATGTGCCAGTGCGGCATCCGCATGGAATTCCATCCTGAAGGCGGGCAGGAACAGGCCGTCTGTGAACAATGCGGCGACCGCTACGTTAAACAGGGACAGGTTGTGCGGCCGCTTGCGAAAGAGGCAAAATGAATATTCCACTGCTCGATCTGGTGACGCAATACCACACCATCAAAGATGAAATGGACGAGGCCGTGCTGGGGGTGCTTGAATCGGGCAAGTTCATTCTCGGCCCAAATGTGACTGCCCTGGAGCAGGAAGTGGCTGCTTATCTGGGTGTTAAGCACGCCATAGGTATGGCATCCGGTACAGACGCGCTGCTCATTGGCTTGCGCGTGGCTGGAGTGGGGGCGGGAGATGAGGTCATTGTCCCGTCTTACAGTTTTTTTGCCACTGCGGGAACTGTTCTGACCGTCGGCGCGCGGCCTGTGTTTGTGGATGTTCACCCCGAAACGTATCTGATTGACATCCGCCAGTTAGAGGCAGCTATCACCCCGAAGACAAAGGCCATCATCCCGGTGCATCTTTACGGCCAGCCGGCCGATATGGATGAAATCACTGCCCTGGCAAAAAAGCATGGGCTGGCGGTGGTGGAAGATAACGCCCAGGCTTTTGGGGCGGAATATAAAGGCAAAAAGACCGGCGCCATGGGCGATATCGGGTGTTTGAGCTTCTTCCCGAGCAAAAACCTGGGCGCGTATGGCGATGGCGGGATGATCGTCACCAATAACGATCAGATGGCTGAAAAATCGCGTATGCTGCGCACACACGGCTGGAAGAAGAAATATTTCCCCGAAATGCTCGGTTACAATTCGCGCCTGGATGAAATCCAGGCGGCAATCTTGCGTGTGAAACTCAAACACCTGGATGGCTGGAACAAGCGCCGCGGCGAGATTGCGCACACGTATTCACAGCATCTCAAAGAAATCGGTTTGCGCCCGCCGGTGGAAGCGCCGGAGCGCACACACGTGTATCACCTGTACATGGTTCCTTTCCAACAACGGGACAAGGTTCAGCAGCAACTGAAAGAGGCCGGCATCGCCAGCGAAGTATATTATCCCCAGCCTTTGCACCTGGCCGCTCCCTGCCGCGCTTTGGGAACCGTCGCGGGCCAGTTCCCGGTTTCCGAACAGGCCAGCCGCAGCCTGCTGGCCCTGCCGCTCTACCCCGAACTCTCGAACACGCAAATCGAGCGTGTTGTACAGGCGATAACAGAATACTACCTGTGAGCAGTTGGAGTTCCATCTTCAGTTTCTTTGCAATAAATGACTCCACTGCAAAAAGGTCAGCGCGCCATTTTCGTTAGGCGAAAGTGGGAGAAAGTTGGCAAAAAAGCCTCGAATAACTGCATTTTGCTCATGAAAACACCGAAAAACGCTATCAAAGTGGGAGATAATTATTCGCAATTTTTGAAAATCGAGTAATTGCAGTGGAGTCAATAAATGCAATAAAAAGGAAAAATCAGATGATTGATTCAAAGATAGAGAATAAAACAATCTTCATTACAGGCGGCGCAGGCTTTATCGGCTCAACGCTGATTGGCAGGCTGATCGAAAAAAACAAGATTGTCGCCTTTGATAACCTGGCGCGAAATTCGTTGAAAGACAAGAGTTATAAAAACCACCCAAACCTGACTCTGATTGAAGGAGATGTGTTGGATTTTACTGCTCTGAAGCGAGCCATGCAGGACGCAAATATTGTCGTTCACTGCGCCGCCATCGCGGGGATTGATACGGTTATTAAAAAACCTGTGACGACGATGCGGGTAAATATGGTTGGATCCGCGAATGTACTCGAAGCGGCCTCCCAATTATCCCATTGCGATCGGGTTGTTTGCTTCTCAACAAGTGAAGTGTTTGGCCAGCATGCTTTTCGCTCGTCCGAGACTGATAGCACTGCCATTGGTCGGGTCGGCGAGGCCCGTTGGACATACGCCGTTAGCAAACTGGCGGAAGAACACCTGGCGATTGCCTACTATCAGGAAAGGCGGTTGCCGACGGTTGTGGTGCGTCCTTTCAATGTGTATGGCCCAGGCCAGGTGGGGGAAGGCGCGATGCGTATTTTTATTCAACGCGCGTTGAAGAATGAGCCTATTGAGATACATGGGGATGGGACTCAAATTCGGGCATGGTGCTACGTGGATGATATGGTGGATGGCGTCTTATTGGCGATGGTACAGCCCAAAGCAGTGGGCGAATCATTCAATATCGGCAATCAAAGGGCTGTGGAGACCATCTACGGCCTGGCGAACACAGTGGTGCGCGTACTCAACTCCCAATCATCCATTATTTTTACTTATAAGGACTATGCTGATGTAGAACTGCGTATTCCGTCGGTCAGTAAGGCGCGCGACCTGATTGGCTTTGAAGCCAAAGTAGACCTGGAAGAGGGCATTCGCCGCACGGCTGAGTATTATCGGAGTCAATCCTGATGATTCGTCTGGCAATTCCATCCATCGAACAGGATGATTTGGATGCGGTGCGCGAAGTGCTGGCATCCGGTTTTCTCGTGCAAGGGCCGCGCGTGGCCGCTTTTGAAAAGGTTGTGGCTGATTATGTGGGCGCGCAGTATGCGGTGGCAGTGAGCAATTGCACGGCGGCTCTTCACCTGGCCTTGCTGGCATTGGATGTGCGCCCCGGCGATATTGTGATCGTGACAACTTATTCCTGGGTCGCCACAGCCAATGTCATCGAATTGTGCGGCGCTCAACCGGTGTTTGTGGATATCCAGCCAGACACATTCAACATGGATTCTGAACGGTTAGCCGAGACGCTCCAGCGCCTGATGGCGAACGCTGAAACCGCCCGGCGCGTTAAGGCCGTGTTGCCGGTGCATACATTTGGACAGATGGCTGACATGCCTGCCATCATGGAGATTGCCGACCGCTATGGCCTGCCGGTCATAGAAGATGCCGCTTGCGCATTGGGAGCAAAGTGGGATGGGCGACAAGCCGGAACATGGGGTGCGATGGGTTGTTTCAGCTTCCACCCCCGTAAGGCGATTACCACTGGCGAAGGTGGGATCATCATCACCAACGATCCCAATCTTGCTCGAACGGTACGTGCTCTTCGAAACCACGGGCAGGATCCCGACGCGCCTGCCCCCGATTTTATCCGGCCCGGCTTTAACTACCGGATGACGGAGTTCCAGGCAGCCCTGGGCTTGACTCAAATGACGAAACTCGATCGCATTATTGTTGCCCGACGGCAACTGGCGGCCCGCTATGACCAGTTGCTAACCAATTCGCCGCTGCAGACTCCAGCAGTTTCCCCGGAGAGTTGGCCGGTTTACCAATCTTATGTGGTATTGCTCCCAGAGTCGCTGGCCTCTCGCCGCGCCGAATTGATCCGCCAACTTAAGGAACAGAGGATCGAGACTACCATCGGCACCTGGCACATGCCACTGACCACGTATTTCCGCACCCGCTATGGCTATCTCCCCGGAGATTTTCCGGCGGCTGACCAAGTCTTCAACCGCTCATTGACATTGCCATTGCATGAGGTCTTATCGCCCACTGAGCAGGAAGCAGTCGTTAATCGGTTAGTGGAGTGGATTGGTAAGGCGGAGTGATAAAAACCATGGCGACCAGAACACATGGAACAGGTCAATTTGAGCTTACACAATTTGCCAAATTGGGAAAAAATGTTGTATTCGAGCCTGGCGTGTTGGTTTTTCATCCGGAGAATATCGAAATTGGTGATGATGTTTATGTTGGGCATTACACAATTCTCAAAGGGTATTATCGAAACAAAATGACCATTGGTTCAGGCACTTGGATCGGGCAGCAGAGTTTCTTTCATAGCGCCGGTGGTCTTACCATTGGCTGTAATGTTGGTGTTGGGCCGGCAGTGAAAATCATTACCTCTTTCCATGCAGAGGAGAGCATTCAAATCCCCATTCTTGATAGCTGCATTAAATTTGCTCCTGTGGCCATTGGCGATAATAGTGATATTGGAATTGGAGCGATCATCTTGCCGGGAGTGACCATCGGGCGGGGCGTGCAGGTCGGAGCTGGGGCTGTTGTGACTCGATCGGTAGAAAATTATGCAGTGGTCGCGGGTGTGCCGGCTAAAGTCTTACGCGTTCGCGGTTAATGCATAACATGAATCCGCTGACCATTTGCATGTTTAGCAATTTATATCCGCCGGTTGTGAGTGGTTCATCGACACAAACTTCTGCACTAGCGCGAGAATTAACCCGGCGTGGTCATAAGACCATTGTTGTCACAGCTCGCGTGGATCCTCATAGCCCGGAGTATGAGGAGACGGATGGCGTAACAATATATCGCCTGCCAGCTTTTCGGCTGCCCAAATTGCCGATTGCCCTCAATTTCCCCTGGCTCAATTATACTTTTACCCCATCTAATGTGCGCCGGATCGAAACTATTCTGGCACGCCACAAGCCAGAAGTCCTGCATTTGCACAATCACATGCTTGACCTTGGGTTGAGCGCCGCGCTGATGCGCAGGCGAACTGGATATCCTCTGGTGACAACGCTCCATACAGTGATTCGCCACAGCCAGAGTCTGTACAACTTGGTGCTTTACCCAGCAGATCGCCTGATTTTGAAGCGTTTGGTGGTGGAACAATCCGATCAATTGATCTGCCCTGACGTCAATATCAAGAGCTATGCTCAAAAAGCCTTTGGCCGGTCCGATGCAGTCATTGTTCACTATGGGGTTGATCTCCCAAAATCATTGGATAGCGGCCGCGTCAAACAGCTACGTGATATTTACAATCTCCATGGAAAGCGGATAATTTTATCTCTTGGTCATGTTCATGAGATACGCGATCGCCAGGATTTGGTTGCCGCTTTGCCCGAAGTACTGCGCGTTTTCCCGGATACGGTCTTACTCATCGTCGGCGCAGTGTCTACGACAATCCCGGCGCAACTGGCCCGCACCCTGGGAGTGGAGCACGCCGTGGTCTTTGTAGGTCCGGTGTCTCATCAGACTGTGCCCGACTTTTTAGCGATGGCCGATCTTGAGGCGCATTGGTTGAACCAGGAAGAACCAGAGCATACGTCGCTTGGCATTGCCTCCTTGGAAGCTATGTTAGCCGGAAAGGTTGTGCTAGCAGCTGCCAACCCGGACACGTATGGCCCCGGCATCCTGGTGTCTGGAGAGAACATTCTGATTGTGAAATCCGGCCATCCTGCCGAGCTCGCCCAGACGATTATTGGCCTGTTGCAAGACGATGCCCGCCGTATGGCTATTGGTCAGCGTGCCAGCCAGACCATCCGCGAGCACTTCTCCTGGGATAGCATCTGCGAGAAGACGCTTCAGGTTTATCAAGCAGCAATCCAGAAACGGGCAGGATGAGGCGCGTCGTCCACTAGAAACTCAAGCATGGCAAGCATTGATATTGAGTCTTGCCTCTATCATTTCTCACCGGAGAAGGATTTATATAGCCATGAATCTGATAAATTCGATCAGAAGAGAAGAAAAAACCCGGATATTATTTATCGGGATTGTAGCCCTCGTGGTTAGATGTATTTATTGGCTAGCTGCTCCCCCAGCGAATGCTTCGGACTCTTGGCAATTCTTATTGGCTGCCAAAAATATACTACAAGGGAATTTCTCTTTCTTATTCGAGTACCCATTTCATGCTTTGTACTCAATCCTATTAGTACCTCGTTATTTACTTCCATATGGTCTGAGATGGTATATCCCTTTTTTACACATTTCCCTATCAGTGCTCTCAGTAGTTCTACTTTATTTGATTAGTCGGCGAATCACATCGGATTGGCGGGTTCAAGTTCTTACTGGTTTAGTTGCTATATTCTATCCATATCTCCTTTTTTGGCTCCCGTATGTTCTAACAGAGACGGCGTTTTTCTTTTTTCTCCTGCTGTTTGTGTACTTGCTTATCATTGCACTTCGGAATCCCGCTGTAAAAACTATTACCCTTCTCGGAGTGGCGGCACTATTATTATTGTTTTCCCGGCCAGTATCGTTGGGAATACTCGGCGTATCGGCCGTAATTTATATGGCGGTTTTAATGAAGCGAAGGTTTCCAAGGCGATGGGTCATGATTACGGGCGCTCTCGTAATCGGCGGATTGGTGGTTCTCTTTGCTATCCTCTCGCTTCCCAGTGTGAGCCAAAGAGTGTTGCGTATTCCATCTATCTCACAAAGTCTTTGGCTCAGTACTCATATAGTCGCCGGAACTGCGGAAGAATGGGACCTATACACGTATCTCCCACCAGATGTTAGTATGACAATTGAAGACGTATGGATGTATAAATCTGACTTTGCATTGAATTTCATTCGGACGCAACCGCTTGAATACCTGTGGATGGCAGCAAGACGGTTTGTCAACTACTGGTATCCATGGTTGCATCTTGCCCAATGGTCTCTCCGTCACCGGGCGTTCGATGCTCTGCTCTCTTTAGGTTTGACGCTAATGGTAATCGTCGGTTTGCGTGCAGCGGAGGACAAGAAAATAGCCACACTTATGGTAGGCATGGCTTTGACCCTTGGTTTGGTCACTGCCCTCAGTCAAATTGACTCTGATGGCCGGTATCGTCTTCCAGCCGAAATCTTGCTGATACCTGTTGCAAGTATTGGTGTGATCTATTGTGTTCAACGACTTGCAAGGATTTTTCGCTATCGGAATATGATAGAATCCGGGCCGGACTTGAAACAAGATGACCTTCCCCGCATTTAAGCAACCACAAGATAATTCTGCCCCTCTCGTCATTGAGCCAAGCCGTTCATGGTTTCGTTTGGATCTCGGCGACCTCTGGAGTTACCGCGAATTGTTCTTTTTCCTGGCCTGGCGCGACATCAAGGTGCGCTACAAGCAGACCTTGCTCGGCGCGGCCTGGGCGGTGGATCCAGCCCCTGCTGACCATGATCATCTTCAGCGTCATCTTCGGTCGGCTGGCGGCCCTGCCTTCGGAGGGGATTCCATATCCCGTGTTCACTTATACGGCGTTGCTGCCCTGGCAATTGTTTACCTTTGCGCTGACGCAGTCGTCGAACAGCTTGGTGGTCAGCCAGAATCTGGTCAGCAAAGTCGTCTTCCCGCGTCTGGTCATCCCGATTGCTTCGGTGGGGCCGGGGTTGGTGGATTACGACGCGGACGTGCGGCTTTCCTCTTTACAGAATTACCGCTTATCATTTGCCTCGTTCGCGCAAATCTTTTCACCGCACATCGTCCCGACACTTGCACCTGCTGCAAGTGCAGGTGTGTCCTTCGGGAGAGCACGCGGAGAGCGCAGAGTTGTTCCTGTTTTTTCTCTGCGGACTCTGCGATCTCTGCGGTGAATATTTTGGTTGCGGATGGAAGCCGCGTTATGAAAACTTGTACAAAAGGAATAGCCAGTGTTACAACCATCTTCTGATGATCATTCTTTATCCACATCCCTTTGGATCAAAATTGCACTTTGCGCCTGGATGGGCGCTGTCGTGTTACTCTTTATTATCCTGTTCTGGCCACCCTGTTTATGGGGACTTGCCCAGGGATTGGGCATCATGGATAAGTTGCAACTACTACAAGATTGGATAACGCCATTCTTTAGCGCTGGTTACTTATCCTGAACAGGCACAGCCGGAGATAGAATATGATATTGTTTGCTTCTCTTGTTTTTCTCTTATTATTATATTCAGCCGCCTGCCTGGGAGGGGGAACTCTGGCGCTGCGAATACTGACTTATCGCTCTGATACCGCTCTAAAATACTCTGCCGGAACCATGTTGGCCACTGCCTTTGTCCTGGGACAGGGGCTCCTTGCCAGCCTGTGGCTGCTTTTGGCCCTGGTCGGGTGGTTTTCACGCCCTGTTGTTTTCGGGGTTGTGGTCATCTTGGCCCTGAGTGGAGTTATCCTGGCCTGGCGCTGGATACGCGGCTTTGCGCGCCAGGCCGCGCTCATTTGGCGCGAATTGAGATCTGACACGTGGGGTTGGCAGAGTCTGGCTGGTTTAACAATATTGCTTTGCCTGGCCTGGATAACGTCAATTGGACGACCTTTGACTGTGGACGCTTCATCATTTTATATGGCACTGCCAAAGGTGGTTGCAGCGTCTCATCGTCTTGTCCCATTGCCTGGCTATGAGGCATTCACTAATCTTGGTTTGCAGGGGGAGATGCATTATGCGGCTTTAATGTCATTGCAAAGCCCGGATGCGGCGCGCATGTTCGCCTGGCCAACCATCCTGGCGGGAGCGGTAATTTTATTGGCGCTTGGCAGGCGGGTGGGTCTGGGACGGCGCGGGCAATGGATTGCGTTGGCAGGGCTGTTTACTTCCTCGGCTGTCATTTTATTAAGTGGCGATGGCAAGGTGGATCTCTTTGCAGTTCCTTTTGGTCTGGCGGCGTATTACTGGGTTTTGCAGGTACGTAATGGTCCACTGCGGTTGGCGTTATGGCTAACCGGCCTCTTCAGCGGTTTTGCGATTGTAGCCAAGTTAAGCTATCTCCCGGTGATGGCGCCCGGGATTGTTATGCTGCTGGTGTGGCAATATTGGGAAGACTTTCGCGATCCGATCAAACGAAAACAAACCCTGGTTACGGTCACAACCGCAGGACTGCAAATCTTCGTTGGGTTACTGCTGGCCTTCACTCCTCATTTGATCCAGAACGGAATTTTGTATCACAACCCATTCTCTCCTTTTGGGAGTAATACAATGGGATGGGCGGAGCAACTTTGGTTTGGGCCGGAGACTACCCGCCGCATTGTGCTGACTTACCCCCTGGCGCTTACTTTTGGTATGTATTGGGCGCAATATGGCGATATTTCACCGCTTGTGCTTGCCTTTCTGCCTTTGGGGTTATTATTGCCGCGACCACGTTCTTTTCTCGCCAGTCCTTTGGTTGCGGTTACCCTGGCCGCGCTGGTTGGACTTGTAGTATATGCTGTCTTTTTTCCATCCGTCTTGGCGCCGCGTTATTTCCTGGTAGTACTCCTGCTTTTGATCCTTTTCCCTGCCCGCGCAGCCGAGTTTGTCAGCCGGAATGATTCCAAACCTCGCTGGCTGGCTGCCGGTGTGATGGGAGTAACACACATAATTCTGGTTGTCGTAGGGTTATACTTTTTGGTCAATGTGTTCTACATTTCCAATACATATCATTATCTAAAGGGCAATTTGTCTGAATGCGAACGCGATTCGATTTACTGTGACGCCATGATCGCCATCAATCGCGTAGCTGAGCCGGGCGATCGGGTGTTTCTGAAGTCCTTTCCGAGTTATTGGCTTCGGCCTGATTTGATTCAATGCATGCTTCCTCCTTCTGTGGTTACTCTGGTAGGAATGCGCGACGCAGATGAACGCTGGGCATATCTATATGAGCAAAATGTAAGCTTCTTGCTGGCAGACAAAGCAACTCACAGTGCCGAAATAGACGCGCTCGATCTGGCAAATCCACCGGGCTGGTTGGAACTCAAATTGCTTTACAGTAACGAGGATGAAACGCTAATGGCATTTCAAATTAAATGGGTTGACCCGCCAACTCAAGTGTCTGAAACTTGCCAGCAGTTAAACCCGCCGGCATGGGATATAGTCAGCAAAAAATAAATTCCCTTATGGGGACTTGCCCAGGGATTGGGCATTATGGATAAGTTGCAACTACTACAAGATTGGATAACGCCATTCTTTAGCGCTGGTTACTTATCCTGAACAGGCACAGCCGGAGATAGAATATGGTAATGTTTGCTTCTCTTGTTTTTCTCTTATTATTATATTCAGCCGCCTGCCTGGGAGTGGGAACTCTGGCGTTGCGTGTTCTGGCATATCGCTCTGATACCACCGTAAAACAATCTGCTGGAACCATGCTGGCCACTGCTTTTGCCCTGGGACAGGGGCTTCTCGCCAGCCTGTGGTTGCTTTTGGCGCTGGCTGGCTGGTTTTCGCCCCCGGTTGTTATCGGGGTTGTGGTCGTTTTTGCCCTGAGTGGGGTTATCCTGGCCTGGCGCTGGATACGCGGCTTTGCACGCCAGGCCGCGCTCATTTGGCATGAATTAAGATCTGACACATGGGGCTGGCAGAGCCTGGCCGGTTTGACCATGCTGCTTTGCCTGGCCTGGATAACGTCCATTGGACGACCTTTGATTGTGGACGCTTCAACATTCTACATGGCAATGCCCAAGGTGGTCGCAGCCTCTCATCGTCTTGTCCCATTGCCTGGCTATGAAGGTTACACAAATCTTGGTTTGCAGGGCGAGATGCATTACGCGGCTTTAATGGCATTGCAAAGCCCGGATGCGGCGAAAATGTTTTCCTGGCCAACCATCCTGGCGGGAGCGGTAATCCTATTGGCGCTTGGCAGGCGGGTGGGTTTGGGACGGCGCGGGCAATGGATTGCGTTGGCAGGGCTGTTTACTTCCTCGGCTGTCATTTTATTAAGTGGCGATGGCAAGGTGGATCTCTTTGCAGTTCCTTTTGGCTTGGCGGCGTATTACTGGGTTTTGCAGGTACGTAATGGCCCACGGCGGTTGGCGTTATGGCTGACCGGCCTATTCAGCGGATTTGCGATTGTGGCCAAGTTAAGCTATCTCCCGGTGATGGCGCCCGGGATTGTTTTGTTGCTGGTGTGGCAATATTGGGAAGACCTGCGGGATCCGGCCAAACGAAAGCAAACTCTGATCACGCTCACAAGTACAGGGTTGCATATCTTCGTGGGGTTACTGCTGGCTCTCATTCCTCATTTGATCCAGAACGGTATTTTGTATCACAATCCATTCTCTCCATTTGGAATCAATACAATGGGATGGACGGACCAACTTTGGTTTGGGCCAGACACCACTCGCCGCATTGTGCTGACATACCCCCTGGCGCTTACTTATGGTATATATTATGCGCAATATGGCAATATATCACCACTTGTGCTTGCTTTTCTACCTTTGGGATTATTACTGCCGCGACCACGTTCTTTTCTCGCCAGTCCTTTGGTTGCGGTTACCCTGGCCGCGCTGGTTGGACTTGTCGTATATGCTGTCTTTTTTCCATCCGTCTTGGCGCCGCGTTATTTTCTGGTAGTACTCCTGCTTTTGATCCTTTTCCCTGCCCGCGCAGCCGAGTTTGTCAGCCGGAATGATTCCAAACCTCGCTGGCTGGCTGCCGGTGTGATGGGAGTAATAAACATAATTCTGGTTGTCGTAGGGTTTTACTTTTTAGACAACGTGTTCTTCATTTACAATACATATCATCATCTAAAGGGCAATTTGTCTGAATGCGACCGCAAGTCGGTTTACAATAACGCCTCGATTTTCTGTGACGCCATGTCTGCCATCAATGACGTGGCTGAACCGGGCGATCGGGTGTTTCTGATGTCCTATCCGAGTTATTGGCTTCGGCCTGATTTGATCCAATGCTTGACTAGGTCTTCTGTGGTTTCTCTGGGAGCAGATGAACGCTGGGCATACCTATATGAGCAAAATGCAGGCTTCTTGCTGGCAGACAAAGCAACTCACAGTGTCGAAATAGACGCGCTCGATCTGTCAAATCCACCGGGCTGGTTGGAACTCAAATTGCTTTACAGTAACGAGGATGAAACGCTAATGGCATATCAAATTAAATGGGTTGACCCGCCAACTCAAATATCTGAAACTTGCCAGCAGTTAAGCCCGCCGGCATGGGACATAGTCAGCCAAAAATAAAATCCCCTGATATTGACATATTCTTTATTTAAAAGGGCGATCCCTGCGCTGTTCGCGCGTATAAAGTTTACCGGCCGCGAATCAAGTTTTTATGCTCGCGATTATTTTAACCGGCAAATTGTCATGGTATAATTTTTCGCTATTAGAAAATTCATTCAGGTGATATAACAATGTTTTCCGCACTCAGTCTTTCAGGAAATCTTCAGGCATTCAGCGAATTGATCCTGGTGTTCCGCACCCGCGGGCGTCTCATCTATGAGTTAGCCAGGCGCGAGATCAGCGATCGTTATACCGGACAGGTTTTTGGCATTTTTTGGACCATTGGCCATCCCATTATGCTGACATTGGTATACATTTTTGTCTTTGGATTTGTTTTTCGTGCGCGCACGGGTGGCACGCTGGATTTACCATTGGATTACACCTCCTACATGCTGGCCGGCATTATCCCGTGGCTGGTGTTTCAGGAAGTGATGGGAAAATCCAGCACGGTGATCGTGGCCAATGCGAGCGTGGTCAAGCAGGTGATTTTCCCGATCGAAGTCCTGCCCATTAAAAACGTGCTGGCTTCGCTGGTGACCGAGGTCGTGTTTTTGGGTTTGCTGGCGATTTACACACTGCTCACCAGCCATACCATTCCCTGGACGTACGTTTTTATCCCGGTGTTGGTCCTGTTCCAAACTTTTGCAATGATTGGGATCAGTTATTTGTTCTCCTCGGTGGGGGTTTACTTTCGCGATTTGAAGGATTTTGTGCAGGTATTTCTTTCGGTGGGATTTTTTATCCTGCCAATTTTGTATTTGCCAGAATCCATCCCCGTCGCTATCCGCCCCATTTTATATTTCAATCCGATCAGTTATATGATCTGGTCTTACCAGGACGCGTTGTATTTTGGTTCCTTTATGCATCCCTGGGCCTGGGCCGTGTTTGGACTGGGAAGCCTGTTTATTTTTGTGTTTGGCTATCGAGTGTTCCGCAGGTTAAAAGTGATGTTTGGGAACGTGTTATGAGCGAATTGTCTGAAATTGCCATTCATGTGGCAAATCTTTCCAAGGAATTTAAAATCTATTCCCACCCGTCGGATATGTTCTTTGAAATGTTGACGGGCAAACCGCGCTATAAGCCGTTCTGGGCCTTGCAGGATGTATCCTTTGATGTTTATAGAGGACAAGTAGTAGGTTTACTTGGGCGCAATGGCGCTGGGAAAAGTACACTGTTGAAAATTATTTCCGGCACATTAGATAAAACTTCTGGTGAAGTGGAAATGCACGGCCGGATTTCTTCCATCCTGGAGTTGGGCACAGGTTTTAGCGGCGAATACACGGGCCGGGAAAATATATATCTCGGCGGTTTGATGGTGGGGCTTTCACATGAAGAGATCAAGGAAAAAGAAGATTGGATTATTGAGTTCAGCGAACTGCGGGATTTCATTGACCAGCCATTCAAGACATATTCCACCGGTATGCAGGCGCGCCTGACTTTTTCCACGGCCGTCTGCGTTGACCCCGACATTTTGATCGTTGATGAGGCGCTTTCTGTGGGAGATGCCCGCTTCGCCCGAAAAAGTTTTGCAAAAATAGAAGATTTTCGAAATGCTGGACAAACGATTTTACTGGTTTCGCATGATACCAATCAAGTCGCTTCGATCTGCGATCATGCAATAATCTTAGAGAACGGGCGGATCTTTGATCGAGGTGATCCTTCTCGCCTGCGCGGGGTATATTACGAATTGCTATTTGGCAAGGGAGATGAGCATGTCGCTTCCGCCCCGCTTTCAGAAGACACACAGGTTCGCCAAGAAGGTGCGGCGCCTGTACCTGTCCCATTCACTGATAAACCTGAAATTGCTCAGGAGATTGAATCGGAATATTGTTTAAATGTAAATCTTATCAAAGAAGAAAAAGGTTTTTGTTGGCGCATCGATCTTACCGATCTCCCTATAGAAGGAGATAGTTCTGAAAAATCTCATCAATCATCTTTTGTTCTTTGTGAGAATGGACGCCCCCTGGGCCCTGGACATTGTTTGCATGAAATGATCCATAATGCCGGCAGAGGATATTTCTCGCATTGGGGTAAACAATTGTTCTTTTCAACCAGCGACAACAGTGACCCGCGTACCAACGGACGCAAGTATTCCCTGATACGAGAATATGCTTTGGAGGATTCAAGTAAAACAGGAGAATCGCAAGAACGTCGCAATATCCGTCGGATGGCTTTAAAGAAACTTGGTTTGACGAGACCATTCGTTGACCAGGAAAACACCCATCAAAAGCGTTATGGAAATGGCAAGGCGGAAATCCTTGATTTTGGAATATTGGATGAGGATGGAAAGCGGGTTACTCATTTGGTTTCGGGGAAAAAATATATATTTTTTTCCCGCTCTGTGTTCTATACGAAAGTTAATTCCGCTTCGGCAGGATTTGCTATTTGTAATGTTATGGGTGTTGAAATGTATTCGCTCAACGCCACTCCACAGAAAAAAATAATCTATGATGTCGCTAAAGGCGAATTGTTTGAAGTGCGCGTTAATGTAAGCATGTGGCTTACAAACGGAGTGTATTTCTTGTCGGTCACGATGGCTGAAGGAGCAGCGGAGGTTCAATATGATCGAAGAATCGATGCTTTACAGTTTGAAATAGAATTCCGTAATGGGATCTCTACGACGTCGATTGTGAATTTGGATGAAACGTATATTATGGAAAGAATCTGATACCCTTACACATTGGCAATTTGGGCTAACGGCGAAATAACAGGCTTCAACTTGAGATTAGACAATCGTGCCTTGAAAGCAGGCAGAAGATGAACAGCGATAGCGAGAGTACGTTTC
>Ga0180009_10003876_pt1 | contig 16808 bp, 18 predicted proteins | sample OS_PC_MetaG_FD_123537 | JGI IMG/M metagenome (GOLD analysis project Ga0180009, IMG submission 123537) | Groundwater microbial communities from the Aspo Hard Rock Laboratory (HRL) deep subsurface site, Sweden - OS_PC_MetaG | ecosystem: Environmental > Aquatic > Deep subsurface > Groundwater...
TAATTAGTTCCTTCGTAATACTTTAATGAATGTCTCCGAGGGAATTTCCACTTTACCCTTGCCCATGGATAACATACGCTCTTTACCTTTCTTTTGTTTCTTTAAAAGCTTATCTTTACGAGATCTATCACCACCATAGAGCTTGGCCAAAACATCTTTACGGTAAGCAGATAAACGCTCTGAAGCAATAACTTTTGCACCTATGGATGCTTGAATTTTAACAACAAACATTTGTCGTGGCAAAGTTTCTTTGAGCGTCTCAACAATATAACGCGCGTGACGATATGCCTCAGACTCATGGATTAATGTCGCTAAAGCGGGAACAGCATCCTCGGCAACTAAAATATCCATGCGAACAATTTTACCAGAACGATACTCTAATAACTCATAGCTTAAGGACGCATAACCAGCTGTGGCACTTTTTAATTTATCGTGAAAATCAACTATAACGGATGACAAAGGCATTTCATAATGCAAGACAGCACGAGTTTCTTCAAAGTATTCCGTATTCTTGTAAACACCACGACGATCTTGAACAAGCGCCATGATTGCACCCAGATAATCAGTTGGTGTAACAATGTCCACAGTGACCCAAGGCTCACGAGCTTCTTGTAGACGAGAACTTTCCGGAAATTCTAATGGCGACTTGATAACCTTTTCTTCACCATTTGTTAAAGATACCTCGTATGCCACCGATGGAGTCGTTGTGATAATCTCCATGTCATGCTCACGCTCTAATCTTTCTTTAATAATTTCTAGATGGAGAATTCCTAAAAATCCACAACGAAAACCAAAACCCAAAGCCGTTGAATGTTCTGGATCAAATTGTAAAGAAGCATCTGAAAGCTTTAGCTTCATCAAAGCTTCACGCAGTCGCTCGTATTCGTTACCCTCAGACGGAAAAATACCCGCATAAACCATGGGGCGCACTTCTTTGTATCCAGGCAAAGCCTTTATGGATTTATTTTGATTCTCTGAATCGGATACCACCGTATCACCAACACGGACTGCTTCTATATCCTTAAGACCGGTTACTATGTAGCCAATCTCACCTGTTTTTATTGAGTCTAGTGCTAAATAACTTGGTTTGAGGCATCCTACTTCTAGCGATTCACCAGAATGTCCGGTTGCCATAAAATGCACTCTTTCGTTTTTTTGCAATTCCCCATCTACAACACGAACATAGGCGACAACACCCTTAAATTCATCATACTTTGAATCAAAGATAATGGCTCGAAAAGGATCCTGTTTATTCCCTTGCGGTGGAGGTACTTGTGTTACTACCCTTTCCAGAATTCTATCAACTCCCACACCCGTCTTTGCAGAAACAGCTAATATCTCCTCACGCTTACAGCCGATGAGTTTCATTAATTCCTCGGCACGCCTTTCTACTTCGGAGTTGGGTAAATCGGTTTTATTTAAAACCGGTATGATAGTGAGATCTTGATCAATGGCGAGATATAAATTAGCGATTGTTTGCGCTTGAACGCCCTGTGTAGAATCAACAAGCAATATCGCACCTTCAACAGCCGCAAGCGAACGTGAGACTTCATATGTAAAATCCACATGTCCAGGAGTATCAATCAAATTAAGTTGATATTCATTTCCATCTTTGTCTTTGTATTCCATTCGCGCCGGTTGGAGCTTGATGGTAATTCCCCGTTCCCTCTCTAAATCCATGGTATCCAGTAATTGTTGTTTCATCTTGCGCTTTTCAATTGTTCCGGTGATTTCCAAAAGACGATCCGCTAACGTGGATTTGCCGTGATCTATGTGCGCAATGATACAGAAGTTGCGAATTTTAGACTGTTCCATGTTGTCAGAGATTACCTTATTTAAGCAGAATAATCAAGACTACACATCATTTAGCGAAATATATGCAACCCGCTGTATGCTGTAAACAAAAAACCGCGTGTTTGCGGTGAGTATTGATATCATTTTCTATGAACCATGCTCGAATCCAGTAAGACCATAACAAGACAGATGAAAAGTAGAACTGAAATGCCCGTGCCAAAGAAATAAATGCTTGAGTTAGCGTACAAATGCCCAGATACAAGTTGTTCTAACCTCACAAACCACGAAAAAATACTCTGCGCGACACCTGTTACAAGCGCAAGACCAATAAATGTGATAATAAAAAATAGTATCAAAATAATTAATAGAATTGTAGTGTCCGGATTTGTCTCATTGTTTATTTTTTTCGTTGCGGTATCTACATCATCTGTTTGATCAGAAAAAGGAGAACTAGACATTCGAGCCTCCGTTTGTGAAGTTACTGTGTCTTGTTTAGCAGAGAGTGATCTTTTGGTCAATAAAAAACCGCGAGTTTGCGGTTGTTTGTTTGATATCTTATAAATTATTTAGGCCCTATTAAATTTGGTGAACTAGTAGGAGTTGATGATTCTTGTGAATTAATATCTCGATCTGGGGCTTGGAATTGAACATCAAGCAAGCGGATGGAATCAGTCTCCTGTTGTTGCAACTCCAGACGATGATCCCTATACCATTTGATGTAAGCCTCTACTTTAAGTATTTGTTCCGGAGTTAAGCGAGTACGAAAACGCGGATCTAGTAATAATTGAGCACTCCATTTAAAAGGATTTTCGGGTTTCTTTAGTAGATCGAGATTTATTTTTTGTACACCAAAGAGATAATCCGGATCTTGTTTTTCCGCTGATGTTAATGCTTTAATTTTAGGCAATAGTAGAGGGCGAGGATCTGGCTTGGCATGGATATCTTGAGGATTGATCCTAATTTGATTACCAGCCGAAAGAGTAATCGAGTTGGTTAGATCCTTTGCGGCACGCAATGCTTCCCTAGTAGACACGCTGACTTGATGATCCGCGACAATAACCTGAACATCTCCATCAACCAGTTGCATCCCAAATGCAGTACCTCTAACGGTTGCAACAACTTCACTGGCTTCGACAGTAAATGTATCATCCGAACCAAGTAATTGCTCTAAACGTGTCCAAACTTTTCCCGCTTCGAGCAAAAGTTGAACACCCAGTCCGTCATTTTTTGGGTCGCCGTCAGGTAGTAGAGTAATTATGGAGCCTTGTGATAATAATGACATACCATACTCAGGATATAAAAGTTTAGCATTACCAGCATCAACTTTTATAGAGTCGCCAACTAGTAGCTCCATATTGTTTTTACCCTCGGTTTGCTCCTCGCCTCGTAGGACAGTTACAATTGAATCTTGATCCAATATTAGATATGCCAAAGCAGTAGGCTCCTCTGCAGCGACATCTTTTTGAGGTACGTAGTCAGAGTTTTTGTCTTGAACCCGTGTTTGATCGGAAAGATCGCTGTAATCATTAATGTTTTGTTTGTCGGCCTTTTTGCATCCAGCACCCATTACGACAATGGTCATCAATGCAATTAAACCAAAAAATTTTATATATTGCTTCATATTTTTAATATTATACAACGTTACAAGAATACAGTACAACGATTTTCTTAAATACCCTGTGCTTGATCGACACCTTCACCAACTGTGGCTTTTTTAAGCAATTTTGCTTTTGCAGCTGATATGAATTCCGCAAACTCCCTAACCCGTAATAACCAAGCCAAAACAGTGAACGCAAGACCACCAACACCCAGGGCGGCTACAACCTGCAAAGCAACCTGCCAAAAAGTTCTTAAAGGGAAAATATTACCAACAATCTGGCGAGCGAACCAACCAAAACCAAATAATGCCAAAGAAGCTAAAGCTGTCTTTGTTAAAGATATACTTAACTCTTTGCCATCCAAATGACCGCCTAATTTTTTTCTCAACATATACCATAACAAGCCGAACTGAATGAAGGAGCCTATGGAAAAAGCAGCGGCAAGTCCAGCTACTCCAAAATAATCTTTTAATAAAAATGCCGTTATTATGTTTGTTGCCATTGAAATTATTGCTATTACGAAAGGAGTTTTACTGTCTTTTAATGCGTAAAAAACCCTAGTAACAACCGGTGTTGCCGCTTGAGCAATTAGCGATAAAACAAACATAGCTAGTACGTCCGCCGTTTGAATGGTAGCAGACCAGTCAAATTCTCCAGCACCATAAAGCACACGAATAATCTGTGCACGCAAAAGCAAGAGAATTGCGGTGCTAGGAATTATTAAAAAGAAAACTTTGCGCGTAGTAGAAAGAAATGATCTTCTTAATCCTGATAAATCATCAACCGCGGCAAACTTAGAAAAGGCTGGGAAGGCTGCTACTGCAAAAGAGATACCTATAAGTCCGATAGGAACAAATTGCAAGTTGTTTGCTAAATTAAAAATCGCAACCGAGCCTGCACTCATGGTTGAGGCAAATGCCAACAAAATTATTAAATTTATTTGAGATGCAGCCAATGCGCCAACACGAGGAATCGTAAGTTTTAATATACGGATTACACCACTATCCTTAAATGTTGGTTTGCGCAGTTTTTGAAAACCCAATGGAATTGCGACTATAGATTGAAGTACAAAATGCATAATCGCTCCAGCTACAACACCCATGGCAACCCCGCTTACACCATAAATCGGGACAAGAAAAATTATTCCACCTAAAATACCGACATTGTAAATAATTGGAGCAAAAGCAAAAGAAACAAATCTTCGCATTGTTTGTAGTACACCACCCATTACGGCAGACATACCTAAAAAAACTGTTGAAATTAATAAAATACGTGTCAATGAGATGGTGAGTGTGAGCTTATCACCAGTGAATCCCGGCACAGTAAAAGGCACCAAATAATTAGCCGTAATCGCTATAATGACACAGGTGATAACCAGAACAGTGGTCATTGTGCTAAAAACCTTTTCAACTAAAGCGCGAGCTTCATGATCACCTTTTTTTTCTAGGTATTCTGCAAAAACAGGTATAAATCCAGCGGTTATAGCGCCAAGCACAATTAATTGATAAAAAAAATCCGGTAAGCGAAAAGCAGAATAATAAGCATCCAAAGAATCACCAGCACCAAAAGTAGACGCCAGCAATCTATCGCGGATTACCCCGACAATACGCGACGCAAAAGACGCTAAGCCTATCAATATGGCAGCCGATGTTACATCTGGAGTTTCTTTTTTCCAAAGTTTACTTAGTAAGCTAAACATACAAAAACGACAAAATAAGTTACTACTTTATTGTATCATTAGTTTCTTCACCTTTATTAATATCTTCAATATTTATTTTCTCTAATACTTCTCCCCCCATATTGTATTCATAGGGCATTTCTTTATAAGGTCCTTTGGCCATCACATGTAACTCGGCCATCATATATTTAAGCGCTATTCCCAAACGACCATCTTTTTCTAGTCGTCTTACTGAGACAGCGATCGGACGTTTACGTAAAACCCTAAACCTATATCCAGCTTTTTCCGCTCTTTGTACATAGTCATGATCTTCAGCAAAAACAACACTCTCATCAAATCCACCAATCTCATCATGGGCATGTTTTTTTACAAAGATACAAAAACCAGGCGCATGTGGTAGGACTCTTTCTGCAGCCACAGCAAAAGCATTGTAGACCTCATGCATTGCCTTATCTATTGGATTTTTACTCAATGGCTTTACATATGTAGTTCCAACACAAGCACCCTTTGACTTCATTTCCTCTAAATTATCTTTTAAAAAATTTTCATTTGGCATTTGTACATCAGCATCCAAAAACAAAAGAGTGTGTCCGGTTGCTATTGCCGCTCCCTTGTTTCTACCTGGGCCTGGCAAGCCCCCATCCACCACAGTCGCTCCGTATGAAGTAGCGATCTCGCGCGTTTTATCTTCCGAGTTAGCATCTGCAACGATTACCTCATAATCCGCAAATGATTGCGAACGAATGCTCATCAATAAGTTTGGCAAATTTTCTTGTTCATTTTTTGTTGGTATTATGATGGAGAGAAAAGGCATAAAAAATACGATTACAAATATTTGTTGTTATTCAAAAGTTGATAGGAGGCAATAGCTGCGGCGATAGTAACATTGAGAGATTCTTTTACGCCGTGCTGAGGAATATACACCAGTTTATCACATTCATCGAGTAAGTATGATGTAATACCTTCCACTTCATTACCAAGTAGTAAAGCAATTTTTTGTTGCTGAGTATGAAATTCTAATATGGATTCTGCTCGTGGATCAATTTCAAGACCAACTATTAAGTAGCCTGCTTGTTTGAGTTTTTTTATTACGGATAAAACATCGAGCTGCTTTGACGATAGAACAGATAATTCAGCGCCTAAGGCGGTTTTTTGAACCTTGGGATGATCAATATTTGGTGAGTATCCAGTAATGTATACTTGCTCAACGCCTATAGCATCTGCCGTACGTAATAATGAGCCGATATTTTCTGCTGATCGTATATTGTGGGCTATGAGCGTTAAATTCATTGTTTTTAGCTTAATAGACTTACCGATACATGTCCAACTATAGTGAGTTTTGATGCTTATAGCAGGTGTGCTAATCTTGACCTACTAAATTTTTATTGGAAATTTAGTTAATACTTTATTTGCTCCTTATCTTAAGAATCACCCAGAAGTACTATGAGGAGGTAATTAATGGGCAGTCCAATGTTTACCAGACCCAGGATTGTCCTGTTCCCCCACGGACCAATCCAATCTGCGGATGATGTGGAACATGACATCTTCATGAAGCTGATTTTTGCTCTTGGTGGTGAAAGCTCATTGTTCTATGGCGATACCAATTGCGATATGAACAGTGATAGCCTCAAAGCTTTGATAGATTCAATGAAAAGGCATCGACTGGATCGCCCTAGCATAAATCTTGAAGATTCTATTGTCTGTCTCACGAGATCATACCCACCATCGACACAATTAGTAACAGTGCGCAGGACTCTAACAAAAGAGTTTCCAAGATTGCAAACCGCTTTGTGGGTTGTGTGCATGGACTTGACTAATCCCTTTATAATTGGCGCGATGCACAAACTCGGTGAAGTCCGAGACGAGGTGAGTAGTGTGCCGATATTCATCGAATCACTTAGTTGTTATTACGCGCTACTGATGCCCGAGCAGCCGAATATGCCGTTTTTGCAGGAGCAGGTTGAGCGGATTCATAGAGAAGTGATAATCCTAAATCGTGAACCCGTGACCGAACGAGGACGTAATCTACTCAGAGAACGAAGGTCGCGCAACACTCCCAGCTCTTGCCCGCCTAAAAAAAGAACCATCTTCCCAGATGAACCGATCAGCCAAGTAAAAGGTCGTTATTGCATGCTTTCTGAGCCCCCTAGTGGTAAAGCGGGTGATCACTGATTCCAAATGTAGCCCATCCGACCACGGAGGGCTTTTATTTTTTAGCTAAATAGGCTAATATCGCGCTATGAAAATAGGACACAAAATCAATGTAACTGTCGCTAGCTATGATGCTAGAGGCAGAGGTCTAGCTGAGGCGGAAGTCGCAGAAAATTTAGTTAGGGATTGTGTAATTCCATTTACTGCTATTGGTGATGAAATTGAGGCTACTTTTGTCCGTAGGGATCATGGTTTTAAGGTTTGTAAACTAGAAAAAATTCTTAAACCAAGCAATGATAGAGTTAAGACCAGTTGCCCGCATGCTGGTAGTTGCGGCGGCTGTATTTGGCAACATCTTGATTACAAAGCTCAATTACAAGAAAAAGTTAGAGGGATGCAATCTGTTTTTTCTAAAATTGAAGTTCAGGATAAGTTAAGAGACGCTATGCCAGCATTAGAACAGCTGCAATACCGCAACCGAATGGATTTTGCAGTAGGTTGGAATGGCGAAATCGGTTTAAAAGAATATGGGCAATGGAACAGATATGTTGATCTGTCTACTTGTCTGTTATTACAACCGGGTGCTGGAGAAATCTTGCAGGTAGTTAGAGATTGGATGAATATTCACGATCTACAACCTTGGGATGTTAAATTCCATAGTGGTGATGTTAGATATGTTGTTATTCGTGATGGAATCAGTACCAAACAACGCATGGTAATAGTAGTTATTGCAAATGCAAAAAGAGTGGACGATCAGGCAAAACAAGACTTGATAGATAAAATATCAAAACTAGACCCAACGCCAACAAGTTTGTTGATTGGTGAACAGCCAAAAATTGCCGATTTATCTTATGCAGAAAGTTTTTCTACACTGTTTGGAGAACCTTATATTACAGAGAATGTAAATGATATATCTTATAAAATTCATCCAAATTCCTTTTTCCAAACTAACACAAAAATGGCTGCGCTCTTACAGGATGTAGTTTTAGATGCCGTGGAACAAGTTGGTACTAAAAATCTACTTGATTTATATTGTGGTTTAGGATTTTTTGGTATTGCGGCTGCAAAAAAAATAGAGTCCATAGAACATGTTGACGGCTATGAGCTCGACGCTGAAGCAATTGAATTAGCGACGCAAAACGCAATATCAAATAGTGTACAAGATTTGTGCACCTTTGTGGCGGGTGAGGCTGAAAATCTGGAATGGAAAAATATTAATGCTGATACTGTCATACTTGATCCACCTCGTTCTGGATTGCATCCAAGGGTTATTAAGACATTACTTTCTAATGAGACTCCATTGAATCCGGAAACCATTATTTATGTTAGTTGTAACTATAAAAGACTTGAGCATGAGCTCCCCTCTTTTATGGAAAAATACGAAGTAGAATTTATTCAACCGCTGGACCTTTTTCCCCAAACCAGACATGTGGAAGTGGTGGTAGTGCTTAGTCGCCGTCCATAAGACGTGCTATAATAATCATATGAAATCAGGATTTGTAGTTCTTGCGGGTAGGTCAAATGTGGGCAAATCAACCTTGCTCAATAATTTAATTGGCTCAAAAGTAGCAATTGTTACACCAAAGCCGCAAACAACAAGACTGCCAATTAGAGGCGTCTTACATGAAGATAAAGGACAAATTGTGTTTGTGGATACACCGGGAATTTTTTTAGGTAAAAAAGACACGTTAACTAAAAAACTCAATCAGTCAGTTAAAGATAGTATGGAGGGAATCGACGCAATTGTATATGTCGTTGATCCAACTCGTAAGCCCGGTAAAGAAGAACTGCATGCACAAAAAATATTAAAAGCCACAAATAAACCGATCGTCTTAGTTATTAATAAAAGTGACCTAGCGGCCAATGCTCCGTATATTGACGAATTAAGTGAAATCGATGTTGGGCAAGTTAGTACTCTATTGGTCTCTGCCCTTAATCATAGAAATTTAAACATTCTAAAAGAAACACTGTTTGAACTCATGCCCGAGGGCGAGGGGTTTTACCCGGACATGCAGATAACTGACATGGGTCATCAACAATGGATTGAGGAAGTGATTCGAGAGAAGGTGTTTTTAAATCTTGAGCAAGAATTACCTTATACTGTTCACGTTAGCGTTGAGCAGGTAAAATTTCGAAGTAATGGCGGCAGATGCATTGAAGCTACTATATGGACAACAAATGATAGATATAAAAGAATGATAATTGGCGCCAAGGGCGCAACCATTAAAAAAATCGGAATAGCAGCACGCAAAGAGTTAACGATAGCTTTAAACACCGATATTCATCTACAAACAGAAGTAAAAGTTGACGCCAGATGGCAGGAAAAGTTTGGAAATAACTAATACCAATAATAAAAACGACCAAAAGGTCGTTTTTATTATTCTATTGTTTATTTAAATTTATTGAACTCCGGATAAACGTGTGACCTCATAGCTCAATAATGATTCGAGTAAAACTTTATTACCAGACGATTCCAATGCGGATGTTGCTTGAGGGTTGAATGTCATTTTTAAAATAAGAGGATTTTGTTTGTTATCCAAAATGACCATATCCCCAAACCAATTACTGGCTTTAATTACTCTAACAGTAACTTCCTTTCCATTAACATACAGAGGCCAATCCGCTACTTCTGTAGTAACTGTAGTTAAATCAGGATCAATCTTACCTGATATGGCAGAAAGATCTTTTTGCAGGTCTTTTATCGCATTGGCGAATTCGGTCGATTGACCCATTAAACCAAAAAGTGAAGAGTCCGCCATCCCAAAGTAGATTGTAGAGTCGCCAGTACGTTTTATCTCTTCATAAACTTCATCTGATAACCAGATACCGCTATTACCATTCGCCTCAACTTCATCAGGTGGCCAATATGCGGGTAAGAATAAGTTGTGGCTTTTGTTTAGATCTAATTGATCAACAGTACCAACTACAGTTTGTCGTTCGGTGACTATCTCAGGAGCTGGAGCGGGATTATCACCCAAGTTATCTTCTTCAAGATCTTGATCATATTGCCTTCGAGCTTGTATCGAATCTTGTGTTTCTGCATCCAAACTTAACTTCCAATTGAGATTTGCATAATACATTGGGGCAAATCTATCGATTGTGATAATCCTAACCCCCTCTTTGTTATCAGAGTCATGGTTTTCCACAACCGTGGACTGAACCATTTCTATTTGACTACCTACAACAAAATTAATCCTTTTAGAGGCTTCTTCAGGAGAAACATCCTCGAGATCAGCTGGCCTAGGACCGGCTGCGATAGGGCCTATATTGCCATTACTACCGAACCATGCACATCCAGCGCCTAAAACAGCCAAAAATATAATTAGAGTAAATATTTTAAGAATTTTCATATCAGTTAACAGGATATTGAACGATTACACGCAATACGTCAATATCTGTAGTTTTTTCATTATCCCATAACAATATCCATATTTTACCTTGACCAACATTCGCCTGTGCAGATTCTATTCCACTTTGGGTATGTGTAAATAACATATTTGATGCCGATTTATTCAATAATTGATTACCATAAAAATTTAAAACATCTTCTTTGCTTGCTTTTAAATTACGCCAAACCAGACTAAAAACTTTCATACCTTCGGAATGTTTTGGTGAGAACTCGGCTATTTCTTTTCTTTGATCAAAAAATAAATCCCCGCTAGTTAATAAAGTATAAGCATAAGAAATTTTTTGTGAGAAGTTATTGTTGTTATGCTCAATTTGTTGTATCTCATGTATCTTTTCTGGTTCGTACAGTGATATATACTCATTTATTTTCAGAGTGGGAGTTTGTGTTTCATTTGGTTGCTTACCTGAAACTATAAAATAAGCCGCTATAGAGATGATTAATATTGGTATCAATAAACCAAAAATACAACAACCACCACCCATAATAGCTAATAAAAATGGTTTTGATGTATATTTTTTGAGTTTCATTAAAATACATAATAAACCCATAAATATCCCGTGTCCAAGTTTTATACACAACAAATATTGACAGAATAATTTAAATATTATAAACTGAGAATAGTTCTCACTTATGAAAGCTACTCGTATTCGCGATTGTGAACGCAGATTAATTCTATTGGAGATGCTTAGAAATCGACATGATCATCCTTCTGCTTCTGATTGCGTAAAAGATATGCGTAAATTAGTACCATCAATAGGATCTTCCACCATATATAGACACTTAGGCGAGTTAACCGATTCTGGATTAATAACGGAGTATAGACCATCCAAAGGTCCTACACGATTTGATGCCAAAAACCATGATCATGCACACTTTTATTGCCTAAAATGCCACGCCCTAATTGATGTCGAAAACTTTAAAATTCAAGCTGATTGGCCAGGATCCGTGCAAAGTAAAAGCTGTATAGTAAAGGGAATCTGTGATGGATGTGAAAAAATTAATAATTTATAAAATCTTATGACAAACGAACCAGTTATCAAAGTTGGTGATAAAGCGCCTCAATTTACACTAGAAGATCAAAAAGGTAACACAGTAAAGCTAAAAGATTTTTTAGATAAAAAGAGTGTAGTTTTGATTTTTTATCCGGGTGACATGACGCCAGGTTGCACGATACAGTTATGTGGAATTCGAGACCAATGGCCAAAATTTGATAAGAATAAAACAGTGGTCTTTGGAGTAAATCATGCAGACGCTAAAAGCCATGACCAATTTATTAAAAAATACAGCTTTCCGTTTCCATTATTAGTTGACGTTGATAAAAAAGTAAGCAAAAAATATGGTGCTATAAAAAAACTTTTTTCGGCAATGGTCATCAAGAGAACGGTAGTGATCATTGATCAAAAAGGTATAATTACTTTTTATAAACACGGAATGCCTAAAGAGGCGGATATTCTTAAAAGTATTAAATAAATAATAATAAATTATCTAAAATATTATGTCTACTGAAATAAAAAATCTGCCATTTGATGGCGAACAGGGTTCAATTAGCAAAAGAACTCTAGAAATTCATCACGATAAATTATATGTTGGATATGCAAAAAAGAAAGATGAAATTGTAGAAAAACTAAAAGAGTTTTCTCATGGTGGTGATTTATCTAGCGCTAATCAAACCTATTCAGACTTAAGAGGACTTAAAGATGGAGAAACTTTTGCTATTAATGGCGTTTATCTTCATGAATGGTATTTCGAAAATATGGGTGGTGATGGAGAATTGAAAAATGAAATTTCTGAAGCCTTGATAGCCAAGTATGGCAACTTGGAAAATTTTATGAAATATTTTGCCGCTTGTGGCATGGCCGCCAGAGGCTGGGTTGTGCTGGCATGGGATACACATGACAAGTCAATAAGAATTTATAACGGCGATGCTCACAACCAAGGTGGAGTCTGGGGCGCCATTCCCCTACTTGTTCTTGATGTTTATGAACATGCTTACTTTATTGATTTTGGATCAGATAGAAAGTCTTATATCGAAGAATTTTTTAAACACATAGACTGGAATATTGTTAATCAAAGATATATTTCAGCAACTAAATAATTAATATTTAAAAATATAATAATATGATTAAAATGAATCAACTAGCACCTAATTTTGAAGGTGTTGAAGCTTATCAAGGTGGCGAATTTAAAAAAATAAGTCTTTCGGACTATAAAGGAAAATGGCTAGTTTTCTTCTTTTATCCTAGAGATTTTACCTTTGTTTGTCCAACCGAACTAAGAGGATTTGGCGAAAAAGAACAGGCTTTTAAAGATCTTGGAGCAGAAGTGTTGGCAGTATCAACAGACTCAGAATGGAGTCACAAGGCATGGTTTGAAAGAGATCTCCCTGAAGTTAAATATCCAGTTCTAGCTGATACCACACAAAAGCTCGCAAGAGATTACGATGTTTTGGAAGAATCTGACGGTTCTGCGCATAGAGGCTTATTTATCATTGATCCAGATGGTGTAGTTCAATATGCTTTAATCAGTGCAGGATCAGTTGGTCGCTCAGTAGACGAGACCTTGCGTGTATTAGAAGCATTGCAAACAGGAGAACTTTGTCCAATGAATTGGGAAAAGGGTAAGGAAACACTAGGCAAAGCTTAAACTAAATCTTAAATTAACAAAAAATCATCTCGTAAAGAGATGATTTTTATATATTTAAAGCGTCGCGTATTGCTACGTGACGTTTATATTTTGTGATTTTAATAGGTTAGAAGCTAGCTGCGCTTACACCCAACATCAGTGAGAATAGTGCTCCAAGACCTAATACAGCAGCCATGAGTACAAATACCGGTAGTTTGTGTGCTGTTAAATCGGTCATAAAACCGTCAAACAAATCATTTTCACAGGTGGAACCTGATTTTGTACCAGTACCACATGACTTTACGCTCTTGCGTGTTTTTGGCGCTGCTTTACGTGTTTTTTTTGTTGGCATATTTTTGTTAATTTAGTTTATTTTATATTTTAAGCTGTCTTCTTTTCTTTAGTCGCTGGCTTTTTATCAATAAGATCATCAAGCGCCGCCTTATTCCAGCCAACAACTATGTGCCCATCAAGCTCAACCACAGGTACACCCATCTGACCTGACTTTTTGACCATTTCATTGGCCGCAGCAGGATCAGCTGCTACATCTACCTCTGTAAATGTTACACCCTTATCTTTAAAGTAATCCTTTGCCAATTTGCAATACGGACAAGTCGGGGTGGTGTATATAGTGATGTGCATACTTATCAACAATACTAAGTATAGCACAGAATCGCGCTTGGCATTATCCACATTCGTGATAATAACTAAAAAATAAAAATTTTACCCCTATGAATAGATTTACCTATTGATTTATTAGATATAAAAGCGTTCTTACTCCCCAACCAGTACCGCCTATGGTCCATTCTGGACGAGATTCTTTTTCTGCATAGCAAGGACCCGCTATATCAAGATGCACCCACGGTACTTTGTGAGTGAATCTTTCTAAAAATTGTGCCGCAGTAATTACTCCCGCAGGACGACCACCAACATTTTTTATATCTGCTATTTTTGATTTAATTGTTTCCTTATATGCAGGATGCATTGGCAACTCCCAAACATACTCACCTGATTTTTTCGCTGAAGTAAACAGAGCCTTTTTAAGGTTAACATCATTACCAAGCATACCCGTTATTTCAGAACCCAGGGCGATTATAACCGCACCGGTCAATGTCGCTAAATCTATTATTTGATCGGGTTTTATTTTTAATGACGCGTATGCCAAAGCATCCGCCAAAGTTATTCTACCTTCAGCATCAGTATTTTCAACTTCTATGGTTGTGCCATCCATGGCAGATATAACATCACCTGGACGGTATGCATTGCCACCTGGCATGTTTTCCACTGCAATAAATAAACCATGAACTTCTGTATTTGGTTTAATATGAGGCAATGCTTTAAACACGCCGAGAACCGTTGCGGCTCCCGCCATATCAATCTTCATGTCGGTTATGCCATTATCTGGCTTAAGATTTAGTCCGCCTGAATCAAAAGTGACAGCCTTGCCGACAAGAACAATCTTTTTAGTATTTTTTGTTACCTTTTTAGGTTTGTAAATCAAATGAACAAATTTTGGTTCATGAACAGACCCTTGCCCAACCGCTAAAGAAGCGTGCATACCCAACTTAGCCATTTCATCACGCCCTCGTACTTTGCAGGTAATTGATGTGCCGCGACCAGATAGATCTTGTGCGATTTTTACCATTTGATCCGGATGCATCTGCATAGAAGGGGTATTTACCATGTCTCGCGCCAAGCAAGTTGCTTCAGCATAAATATTACCTAGTTCAATCCCTTTTTCCATGGTCTTTTTATCAAGAATGGAACCGGAGGGTAGAAATATTTGATCGATCGTCTTTTTCTTAAGCTCATCTTTAGCGGTATGTTTTTTAAAAGCGGTAAATTGATAGGATGCAAGCAGAACGCCCTCTGTAAAAAATTGCAGTGAAGCAGCTAAATCTTTAGCCGAACTAAAAACATTATAATCAACAGATAAAGTTTTAAGTTGATGGCTAGAAGTAGCTTTTATGAGTTTAGCTCCAACTGTTCTTAAATTGATTTCTTTAAAATTACGCTTTTCACCCAAGCCCACAATTAATAAATATTTATATTTTGCCAACCCTAAAATTGGAAATAGCAAAGTTTCGCCCTCTTTACCTGTCCAACTTCTTCTTTTTAAATCCTGTAATACAGCCGTCTTAATTTCATTAGATATTTCTGTGCTTTCTAAAGATATTTTATCAGAATGCCAAACTCCCAAGGCATATACATCGCTAGAAAATGAGCCTTTTGGCTCGTTATTAAATGTAAATCGCATATGATACATAGCTTACTTTACACGAATCAGCTTAGCAAGCTTAAAAATAAAATGGACCTATTGGTCCACTGAGTCACGCACAAAATAGCAAACCACGTAGCTTGGGGAATGTTTTTACCATGTCGGACGGCAAAATTTGGCTGACAGTTTTTTCCTGTTCTCGACCTTGTCTGCTCATCTGATAGGCGTGTACACCGCTTTTATTACTTTCACGAATGATGATAACCTTCTTACCCTTCAAGTATCTTAAGTCATCGGTCAGTTCTGCTGAAGGGTTTATAAAAAAGACCACCTCTACATAAGGGACAAGAGACAAATCCGCGTGGGAGTCCACGACGGCAAATGACCCCTTTGATTCATGTCTAAGCTTATCGAGTAAGCTCTCCATGACCAAATTCTTCAGTACCGCAGGATTCTCATCTCTTTCACCTGTGTAGAAGCCTCTTCTATCTTTGTAATACTTGGCACCAATAACAAATCTGATACCCTTGATGCGACTAGCAAAAATCTCAGCAATCATCTGAGGTGACCCCGTGATAGCCACCATGGGTCGCCATAAGGGCTCTGTTCGTGCATCAAGAGATTCTATCAATGCAACCGGAAAGCTATAAACTTCCCTCGCGTGCCTATCGACTAAATCTTGGGCGATCTGTTTGACACTGTGCTCATGCAAACCGGTAAAGACTAATGGCGTTGCCCGAAGTGCCTCGTTCATCACTTCAGCGAATGAAGTCGAGCCCCGGGTACTATATGAATGAATAGCATCTTTGAGATCATTTGTATAAATACGTTTTTCTTGATGCTCATCGCTTAATGCCAATAAAAGACGAAGTAGCCATGGCTTGGTGTTAATCGTGCCATCAAAATCCGTAACATTGAATCCCCTGCACCAGGGATAAGTTTTAAAAACTTTATGAAGTTTTGTTGTTACCAGTGAATAGTCCACGAGCACCTCCCAACAAGCTGTAAATGTTCTGACAGAAAACTAGCAGATTAAATCTGACCTGTAAAGATGAGATTGTTGAAAAATTTAACTTAAACAAGTAAAAATATCGTTAATCCTGTTATGATAGCACCTGCTAATAATGACCAGAAATATAGCTGAACTTCTTTATCTGTCTGCTTTTTATCAAGAATTAGCAACTTATCAAACCAAACCAATATAAACACAAGACTTGCGGCCAGTGCTGAAATAAGGCACCAAGTACAATAACTTTTTATAACAAAACTCTGTATGCCAAATAAGTATAAGGATTCCGTAAAACCGACTACACCGAGAATTTTTTGAGTATAGTTTAA
>Ga0180009_10003877_pt1 | contig 16807 bp, 14 predicted proteins | sample OS_PC_MetaG_FD_123537 | JGI IMG/M metagenome (GOLD analysis project Ga0180009, IMG submission 123537) | Groundwater microbial communities from the Aspo Hard Rock Laboratory (HRL) deep subsurface site, Sweden - OS_PC_MetaG | ecosystem: Environmental > Aquatic > Deep subsurface > Groundwater...
GACATCACTCGTTTTAGCCATTTCACTTACGGCTTTGTTAAGCGCTTGCGGGAAGGACGAGAGTGCTGTTCCGGAAGTCCCAGCCCCCGCAGCGCCCGAAGCGGCGGCACCTGCTGCAGCGCCGGCGCCTGAGGCTACGATGGCTGATCCTGCGCATGGCAAGAGCGTCTTCAACAAAACCTGCGCCTTATGTCATGCGGTAGGTGCGGCCGGCGCCCCGAAACCGGGCGATCAAGCCGATTGGGGGCCGCGTATCGCACAGGGTACGGATGTGCTCTACAAGCATGCGATTGAAGGATTCACTGGCGCTAAAGGCGTGATGCCTGCGCGTGGCGGTGCATCCACGCTGAGCGACGACGATGTCAAGGCAGCCGTGGACTACATGGTTGAGCAATCGAAATAATGATCCGGTAGACGCTATTGCCGTGTTGTGAATGGCAAAACGGGGGAGATGCATATCTCCCCCGTTTTTATTCGCTTATCCGGCAGCCGGGATTCAGTGGCGATGATGCGTATTGCGATTGAGCGACTGCACCAACTCAGGCGTGACTTGAGTGAATGTCAGCACCTTGCCGCCCCGGCTGCGGGCAAATGCTTCTGCCGATTGTCGAGCAGAAAAGGCGGGCAGGTCGGCGTCGCGCATCGGGCCGAAGGCAGTGGAGCCATGTACAAAAAAGGCGTTGCCGGCCTCGGTCCATTGGCCGGTTTCAAAATCAGTGACATAGCTGACGGCAATGTCTTCCAGGGCGTAGCGTTTATTGTAACGATCGGCCCTGTTCAGGAAGACGAACAGGTCGATCGGCGAATCGAAGTAGTGGGATGCGCCATCCTTGAAAACGGTCTGTGCGGCCCAGCGCGGAAAGCGAGCCGGGTACATGCCGCATACCGGACAACGCGCATCGGCGGGTATCGACTTCGGCGCGCGCATCGGCAGACCCGATGATGAATCGTAGGGCGTTGCGGGTGCAACGATGCAAAGCTCGTTTGTGATCCGATCTACGCCACGGCTGGTCTGCTTGCCAAGGGGCAACAGCAGGGAAGCAGCGATTGCGGCCGCAAGCACGACGCCCGCCAGCCATAACAGCTTCGACGGCGGACGCATCAGGCGACGTCTTTGATCCCGAGCATGGGGTCGTCAAGCAAGATACCGATCAGCCTTTTCAGGTTGTCTTCAGGAAGAGCATCGAGGCGCGTAATAGTATCCGCATGGATGCGGCCGGCTGCATCGTGGAAGTGGTTGGGAAAGGTAGCAAGCCCTTGGTGGAGGGGGGCGGTATCGATACCGGATTCGGCATCGCCATAAAGCCAGCGCAGCGAATAGGCATCAACGGCTGCATAGCGAACGTCCAGCGTTACGCCGTTTTTCAGGCGGACAATCATGGCATCCTGTTTTTGTTCGACCGGGACTTCGAGCGCATCGCCAAAAGCGGCATCGATTGCCGAACCGAGTTCAAGGTGAAGACTCATGATTGATTAGCCTTTTTCAGGCGTTCGCTGACTATTGCACGAACCATTTCCCGGGTGTCATCAAGAATCCGGGCCGCGAGATACTGCTCATAGGCTGGATGCTCGGGCACCGCGCCGTCCTGGATTTGCTGCAGCAGGGCCGCCTCGTCTTCTGCGGCATAGGGTTTGAGCACAGCCTGTCTGTTTTCACGCAGTTCATAGGCCAATCTCGACAATGAATCGATTTCGGTGGCTTCGTCTGGATCAAGGTTTTCAAAGAATTGTGTCATGGCGTTTAATGAATGCTGTCGTGAAGAACACCGCCATCGAGCACCACCATGTCAGCGCTGATATCGGCAAAACGAGTGACCTTGCCGCCATATTCGGCGGCAAATTTCACGGCATCGGCTTCCAGCGTGAAGCTGGCAATCGTCGGTCCCATGGAGCCGTCCCGCTTGCTGCCGTAGACATACCAGGCATTGTTTGCATCAATCCAGTGACCGCGTGGAGTGTCCCAGTCGGCCTTGCCCATGTCCTGCACAAACACACCGCGCACGGCCCTGACCTGTTCGGGATTGAGAATCATGTGGAACATTTCCACGGTATCGCAGAAGTAGTCCGGTTCGGTCTGACCGGCGTAATGGATCTGTGCCTTGGGGCCGGGATAATCGGCGAGCAGCATGCCATCGAGGCTACAGGACGTGCCCTGGCTAATTTCCAATGGAGCGACAGCGGTTGGCGTTGCGGACTGCCCGCAGGCCGTCAGCGCGGCCGCAGCCAGCGCAGCGAGAATAAGGGTGGGTCGTAGCAGATTCATTTGCGAAATCTCCAGGTTGCAATAGCCAACGGTGCCGCAATCCAGCCGAGCATCACCAGACCCAGCAGCCAGGGATTGGCCAGTGTGGGCGGGAAAACAGTGGCCAGTCCGTACATGGAACGCACATCGGCCAGGGTAAAGATGTTGAGAATGCGGAACACGTCGGCGGGGTTTGCCAGCAACAGATAGGGGAAGATTTCACCGCCCCATTGGCCACCGGAGACGACCAGCGCGCCGAGCAGCAGCAGGTCGAACACCAGCACGAAAAAAAACCACATGGCGATCGCGAGCCCCGACGCGCGGGTGCGGTCGGCGGCGAACACCGACAGCATCACGGCCAGACTCAGAAAAGCACAGCCCAGCAGCACCGAACTGAGCATGAAACCAAAGTAATGGATCAGGGCATTGAAATCGAGCTGAGCCGACAGCAGGATCGCCACCAGGCCAAATCCGGCTACGGTGGAGAAAGTCAGCGCGGCAGCGAGCCCGAAGTATTTGCCCAGCAGGATTTCCAGCCGGGTGATGGGCATCGACAGCAACAGATCGAGCGAGCCGCGTTCGCGTTCGCCAACGATGGCGTCGAAACCAAGAATAAGCGCAATCAGCGGGATCAGGTAAATGACCAGGCTGACCAGGCTGGCGATGGTGACATCGATCGATTGAAAGCCGACGGCGCCTTGTTGCGCCGCGCCAAAGTAGGCGATGACCAGCGCGAAGGTGGTGAATACCAGCGCCACGGCCAGCACCCAGCGATTGCGGATGCGGTCCCAGAATTCCTTGCTGGCGATGGTGGCGATTTGTGCGATTTCCATGCTGGCTCTCTTAATCTGAAAAGCCGAAGAACACGTCTTCGAGCGAGGGTTCGCGAACGCTCAGGTCACGCACCCGACCATCCAGCGCGGCCAAGGCTTCGATCACGGCCATTTTGACTTCGCGCTGGCATTGCACGGTCACATGATCGTCGTGTGCCTCGATGGCGCCCACCGGCAGGTGACCGAGCGCGGCTCGCACCGCCTCGAAATCCTCCGGCGCGACGCGCACGGTAAACCACAATGGCAGGTCCATCTGTTCACGCAAGGCTTGTACGGTTCCAGTGGCCTGGATTTTGCCGGCAGTCATGATCGCCAGTCGATCCACCCGTTCCTGAATCTCGGCGAGGATATGCGAGGTGATCACCATCGTCACGCCTTCACTCCGAAGTTGACGCAGCACAGCGTAAAAGCTGCGGATCGCCTCCGGGTCTAGGCCGGTGGTGGGCTCGTCGAGGAACAGGATGCGCGGCGTGCCGAGCAATGCCTGGGCAAAGCCGAGGCGCTGGCGCATGCCTTTGGAGTATTCTCGCACCCGTCGCTTCGCCGCCTGCGCAAGACCCACGCGTTCGAGCGCCGGGCCGCATTCTGCCGCTGACACGCCTTTCAGACGCGCGAAGAATTGCAGCGTTTCCAGGCCGGTCAGGTTGTCGTAGAGCACGACGTTTTCCGGCAGATAGCCGATAGTGCGCCGCACGCTGCGAAAATCGCCACCGCTGACCAGCGCACCATCGATCCGGATCTCGCCTGCGGTGGCGGGAATCAGACCGAGCATCATCTTGAATAGCGTGCTCTTGCCGGCACCGTTGTGGCCGATGAGGCCGAACAGCTCACCGGTGCGAATGTCGAGGTCGACCCCGTCGACCGCATGGATCGGCCCGTAGTGCTTGTGCACGCCGCGCGCGACAATCACCGCTGGTTTCGTTTCAGTTTGCATGGGAAAAATAGCGGCCAAGCCATGGGCTCCAGTCAGAATTGTGTGGCTTCATCCGCGGCTTGGGGTCAACGACGCTCGGTGCACGCAACAGCGGGAACTGCTGGCTGACCAGGCGCAGCGTCTGCACCGCCGGACTGGCAAGCAGCAGCTTCATCATCGGATGTTGCCAGGATAATCGGTCAACCAGATCGTTGGCCTCGTATTGCACGTCACCGATGCCATCGCCGTCGCGGTCCCAGCCTACATAATTGCTCCAGTAGTTTCCCCCACCGGTACCCCAGGCCACGTCCCGGCTTGCCACGTACTTGATCTGGGTACGGTTCGAAATAAAGTCGTTGCCTTCGACCTGATTGCGGTACGAGCCCGCTGCCAGGTGCACGCCAATGTTGTTGTCCACCACCCGATTGTTGCGCAGGATGTTGTACTCGGCATCGTATATAAAGAAACCGCGCGTATTGCCGGCGACAATATTGCCCTCGATGACCGAGTCCTGGATGGTGCGCAGCATGATGCCGTGGTCCGAATTGCCCCATGCGCGGTTATTGCGAACCACCTGGTTGCGGGTCATCATCAGGGCGAGGCCACCGCGGTTGTGGTACGAGTCGTTGCCTTCCCACACGTTGTTGTGCGAGTTCATGTAGTGGGTGCCGTAGCGAACATTGTGGATGCGATTATTGCGAAACACCGCGTGGTGCGATACATCCACGTAAATGCCGTCGCGCACGAAGCTGATGTTGTTGCCAACGATCTGCGCGCCTTCGGTGTTATAGAGCTGGATGCCGTTGCCGCGGCGGGGAGACCGGTAATCGCGCTTGCCGGTGATGACATTGTTGCGGATCTCGACGTTTTTGACCGTCTCGATATATATGCCGAACAGGTTATAGGTCAGGTCGCAGTTGCGCACCACGGCGCGATGCGCGCCCGGCCGGATGTAGATGCCGGCGTTCTGGTCCATCAAGCTGTCACCCGAATCGCGCACGATCAGACCGTCGATCACCACATCCTCTGCTGTGACGCGGATGGTATCGCCTTGTTTGCTGCCGCTGATCGTCGGCCGATTGATACCGACCAGCGTCAGCGGTTTGTCGATCAGCAGGTGCTCCTTGTAGGTGCCGCGTTCCACCCGCACCACGTCGCCGGGTTGGGCTTGCGCAATGGCGGCAGCGATGGACTGACCTGCCTTCACCGTCAGTTCGCCGGCCCAACCACTCCCTGCTGCCAGCAGGCAGAGCAGGGCGACAAGGAAAGATCGCCAGACCCTTAATACAGCCATTGCAGCGAAGGCAGGCCTTGCAAAAAGTCCAACACACCCGCCCCTTTCATGATCATGAATAAAACAACGGCAATCAGCAGGTTCTTGAACGCAACATAAGAAGCCATGTCAGCCCACGATGCCGGGACCAGATTACGCCCCCACCAAGGGCCATCCTTGACATAGGGTTTGCAGCGCATGCGCACCACCAGTTCGTACACGCTCCAGGCCAGCCACCAGCCCAGCACGATGCCGGGGCCGATACTGCCAGCCGCGCCGAGTACCCAGACCCAGGTCACCAGCACCATCAAGGCAAGGCTGGTAGCCTGCAACAGGCGCGGTTGCTCCAATACCTTGCGACTCCAGGGAAACGTGTGATCGAAGAACTCCTGTCCGATGAAGGCAGGCAGGCTTAGACGAGTCGTAGTGGCAGGTGCGACGGCGGCCGGCATGATGGGAATGAAATAGCCGTCCGCAGCAATCGCGGTCAGCGGCTCCCCGGCCTTGGTGCGGCGCTTGCGTTCCTGTGCCAGCGGTGGGCAGGCATGGTCATCGTAATACAGCACCTGGCAGTCCAAACACAACAGGCATTCACGCTGATCGATGCGACCGCTTGCGTCGATGGCCTGAGAGCCGCAGCCAACGGCACACGCGGCGCAAGGACCACATTCCTGCTTGCGTTTGAGACCCCACCAGCGGAACGTGGAGGGGACGGCCAAGGCGGCGCCGAGTGGGCACAGATACTTGCAGAACGGGCGCTCAAAGAAAGCCGAAGCAACCAGCAAGACGGTCCAGAACGTCACGAATGGCCAGGAGCGGTTCCACACGCCGACGAGGAAGGTGGTTTTGAAGGGTTCAATTTCGGCGAGTTTTTCAGCCAGTCCGATGGAATAAAAAGACACCGCGAGCAAGATGGCAAAAATGCCGTATTTGAGCCATTTCAAACGGTCATGCCAATTCTGCGGCAGCAGGTGGCGCTGATAGCGCTTGAGCCCCAACTTGCCGGTCACGTGATAGACCATTTCAGCTAGTGAACCGTAGGGGCACATCCAGCCGCAGAACATGCCGCGCCCCCAAAAAAACACCGAGATGATGATGAAGATCCAGAACAGGAAGACGAACGGATCGGACAGGAACAACTCCCAGCGCCACTCAAACAGGATGGCGTGGAACCAGGTCAGTACCTGGGTAATGGACGGCACGGCCAGCAGATAAAACCCGACGAAGCCAATCGATGTCGCCCACAGGAAGTATTTTGGGATGTCCTTCCAGCGTTTGTCTTTCATGGTTGAGCGCCGCACCAGCTTGTCGCGCAACGCATACACTGTTCCCGCCGCGGTGAGCCAGAGCAGGAACAACACAACCTCGACCTTGCGTGATTTCCACACCGTTACCCAGGTCGCTTCCGGCTCGATAATTTCCGGACGCCCGCCCTCAAGGTAGCGGCCGGGCAGCCAGTATTCACGGTCAAAATTGACGAAGGTGCGGGCACCCGTCTGGCGGTCCATCTTGTTGGCCAGAAACACCAGACTCCAGGGATAGGCACCGCTGAATGTCGGCGACCGGATGATGAAGATGGCCGACTCCCGGTAGGGAGGGGCACCGGCTGCCTTGACCCCATACAGGTTGAGATAATCCAGGTCGCGGAAGGTTGAGGTGTCCATGTCCTGAGCGACCTGCACCCGGTCATAAATCCCCCCGCGCACAAAGCCCGATCCCTTGAACGACTCCACACCACTGGCGATGAGGAAGATGGCATGCTCGTCGGGCTTGAGCCGGGACATCAGGCTTTGATAAACCGCATCGCCGAGCACGTTGCGTCCCACTGCCGGTGCATTGAGGTAGCCAAAATGAATGTCGATGTAGGGCTGATCCGAGCGCAGCATGCCGACTTCCGTGGTGTCGACCTTGAGCCGCTGGATGCTGCCATTCTTGACCAGCGCATCCCAGTCCAGTTTGTCTGCCACTTCGCGGAACTTAGCCTGGGGACGAATGGTGGGTTCGATGATCCCTACCTGCCGTGCAATCGCCAAGCCGCTGCGCAGGATGACCTGGTTCTCCGCAATCACGGTAACGGTGGCACCGGTGATGGCATCCAGCCCGATCGTCCCTTCTCCCGTGCCCGCACCAACTTCGATTTTGGAGCCGACAAACTTGCCGACGTACTGTTTGATGAACTTGGTGAGTTCCGACTCGGGAATACCCAGCAGCAGGATCGGCTCGGAGTGCTTCAGAACCCGGACACCGGTGACGATGCCCTTTGTATCCATGCCGATCAGGGTCACCACCGGCTTGCCTGAGTAGGCGGGGATGTCCACGATATCCGTGGACAGGAACACGTAGCCGATCAGCTTGCGGTCGCCATTCTCGCTATGGCTGTCTTCCTTGTCATGATCGTCTGTCGCGTCATGATCGCCTTTCCTGTTTTGGTAGGCCTCGACATAAGCCGGTTTGCCCATGCGATGGGAAAAGCTGTCGGCACCAGGCAGCACGTCCTTGCAGGGGACATAGGCGCAAAGGTTCGGGTCGGTGGACAATTGAACGGGCAGCGGCGCTTCATAGGACGCGCCTGGCTCAGCGGCTGCAGTCAACCCACTGGCACAAAAAACAAGAATCGTTACAAGAAAACGAACGAAGCGTGCGGAAGAAAATTTCGATGTCATGAAAAACCCCGCGGGTTGTAAAGCGGTATCGATGATATCCGCAAATCAAGCAGCATAATCATCAAGCATGACGAATAGCGCTATCCAGCTTGAGGTCAGTAATCGTGATCGTGATCAAACCACCCCTCTCGTGATACTGAGAGGGGTGAGGGTGATTATCAGGCCTCGACAATCATGCGGCTGCGCATCTCAAGGTGCAGCGCATGGCAGAAGTGGGTGCAGTAACACCAGTAGACCCCGGGTTTGTCGGCAATGAACGTGACTGACTTGGTTTCCTGCGGATTAACGATGAAATTGATATCGTATTTTGGCATTGCGAAGCCGTGGGTCAGATCTTCCACCTTGTCGTGGTTGGTCAGAATGAGGGTGACCTCATCGCCCTTCTTGAGCTTGAATTCCCGCAGGCTGAATGCCGGTGCCTGGCTGGTGAGTTTGACGGTCACCTTCTTGCCATTGCGGAAAACGCCCGATTCCGCAGGATCTTTAACTGCCAATGGGAATTCATCAAGGTTGTAGATCTGACGCGTCTTGATGATGTCACGGCGGACAATGATCGAGTCATGCGGCTCAGAGAGCACCGAATGGTCGTGCACCAGCTTCATTTTGTCGCCGCTGATATCGATCAACTGCGCAGTTTCGGCATGCAGCGGTCCTACGGGAAGGAATCGATCCTTGGAAAACTTATTGTCCGAAACGAAGAAGCGGCCATCCGATTCCCGGGTTTCGCCCATAGAGGTGAAACCATGCCCAGGCTGATAATGCACGTCGATGCGATCCAGTACAACCTTGACATTCTTGTCGCCCTTGAACGCCTTGATCGCCGCTTCCACGTTCCATTTCACAATCTGGCTGTCGAGAAACAGGGTGGTGTAGGCATTGCCCTTGTTGTCGAAACCGGTGTGCAGTGGGCCGAGGCCGATCTCTGGCTCGGCGACCACTGCATCGCGGGCGTTAGCCAACCCACCATCGAACCATTTCAAAACCTGAGCATGCTCGATCACCGATGCGGTTGGTGAAAGTTTGCCAGCGCAAGCATAGTACTTCCCATCCGGGCTGATGTTCACACCATGCGGGTTCTTCGGGATCGGCACATAGCAGGTCAGTGCGGTTTTCGGATCCTGGTTGGAACCCCTCGTCCCGTCCACCACCGGAACTTTGGAACTGCCGATGGTGCTCACCTTGCCAGCCTTCACGGCTTCTTCGATGCGGGCCACGTTGAAAAACAGGCAGGCGTCCATCTCCGCAGCCATCATGTCTTCGTAATGAATCCCCATCTCGGTGTTGTACTGGTTGGTCGCAGCCAGCTTGCCGTCGTAGGAACTCGCCACCAAGTCGCAGTTGCCGTCGATCAGCACCTGCCAGCGCACCTCCATGGTGTTGGAATCGACGCAGCTGAACAGCGATTTATACTTGCTGCCGTCTTCCATGTCGCGTCCGTCGTTGGGCAGCGGAATCGAGAACTCGGCACCACAGAACACGCGAGTGGTGTGATTGATGTTGGGGTCGACCGGATCGCGCTTGTCGGTAAAGGTGCCGTGAAAGCCCTGGATGTTCGGTAGCTCGGTGATTTTGTCGCATTCCATGGTGTCCATTCGGATGCGTGCCAGGCGACCGTGAATTTTGTCGTTCACGAACATGTATTTGCCGTCGTAGGTCCCATCCGTGTAGGACTGGTGTACGTGGTGGGTGTCACCGGTGGTGTATTTCGGCAAGCCGTTGGGCTTGGTGCCGAGAATGGCCTTGGATTCGTTAGTGATCCCCCAGCCCACCAGGTTGTCCATGTTGAAGACCGGGATGCTCTTCAGTTGGCGACCGGACGGCAGGCCGTAGATGCGCACATCGCCCGAATGGCCACCACTGCAAAATGAGTAATATTCATCGAGTTGGCCAGGTGCCACCTCGTACGGGCTATGCCCGGAAGCCTTCGCACCTGCGCTCGGGGCAGCGGCAGTGGGGACCGATTCCTTGTTGCAGCCGGATAAACCTACCGACAGACCTACGCCGGAGAGTCCTACCAATGCGGTGGTGTTCAGGAATTTTCGACGGCCGAGGTCGAGTTGCGTGTCGGGTTTTTTGATGTCGTCCTGTGTCATGATTGCCTGGCTCCCTTTTGCTGATCAATTGAACATTGCTGCCGGTTGGTGCATTTATGGCAAGTCCATCAATCTGAATCTGATGGAAGCCCGTAAAAAAACACGCTGCGACAAAATGCCGCATTCGCAATATAGCAAACAAGAAAAGAAGATGCGATGGTCTCAATAAAATACCGGCCGAATTTTGAATGCCGGAAGCAGAATAACTACCCATTAAGAGGTAGGGTGGGTAGTTAATAAGCTACTGTTTTATATGTGCTTGCCTTGAATAAAATGGCGTTTCCAAATATTTAAAATGCATTGGAGGTATTTTCCTTGGATCATGCAATGAGCGCGTATGAACGCTAAACGCGGATTCCTGCAGCATTCCTTGCTTCTCAAGCTGGGCGGCGCGCTGGCGCTGATCGCCACTTTCGCCATTCTCGGTATGGCCAGTTCGGGCATCATCGCCGAGTCGGCTCAGGGTAGCGGCGAAGCGATCAACCTGGCGGGCAGCCTGCGGATGCAGGCATACAAGATGAGCAGTCTTGCGCTTTCGGCGCGTCTGCCGGAAGGCGGCGATGTCTCGGCGCCGCTGCGTAAGGCTATCGATGTTTTTGATGCCACCCTTGCTGACGCGCGCATCACCTCGGTGATGCGCAAACAGACCGAAACAAACCTTGCAAGCAGTTATGTGAAGGTGCAGCAAACCTGGCAACGGATGAAGCCGAATTTGCTGGCGGAGGCGGGCAGCAGCGGGAGCACGGTGCCAGACAGCGCCCGGCTATTGAAGGAAGTCTCGCTGTTCGTCGACGAGATCAACCAGCTGGTCAAACTGATCGAACAAGATACGGAGGCGAAAATCCGGGTGCTGCGCATGGTACTGGGCGCGGCCTTGCTGATGACACTGCTGGTCGGTGCGTTAACCTTGATTCTGGCACGCAACGACCTGATCCTGCCGTTGCGCGATCTGTTGTCGTTTGCTGCCAACGTTGGACGCGGCAATCTCGCAGTGCGCACCGAGCACACTGGAAGTGACGAATTGGGCCGCCTGGGAAAGGCCTTCAACCATATGGCAGAAGACCTCTCCAGGTCGTATCAGAACCTGGAAGCCCGGGTGGTGGAAAAGACTTCCGAACTCACCATCGCCAACCGCTCGCTGGAGTTGCTTTATCACTCCATCGCCCGTCTCTATAACGGGCCTGTTGCACACGACACTTACGCCATCCTGCTGAAGGATCTGGAAAACGTGCTGGGCGTCGGACACGGTATGGCATGTCTGGTGGAGGCCGGCGAGGACAAGGCTCGGGTGATTGCCAGCACGCTGCGTCTGGAGAACGGCGATGCTGACATGTGCGGACTGATGAGCTGCGCCGAGTGTCTGGCACATGCCTCGCTGGAGACGCATCCCATGCAGGATGGACGCCGCATCCTGTCGCTTCCACTCAAGGACACCGAACACAACTACGGCGTGCTGCAACTGGAGATGCCGCCCGGCAAGGAGCTGGCGCAATGGCAATCCCAGTTGCTGGATGCGCTGTCGCGCCATATCGGCATCGCCATCGGCACCGCTCGGCGCACCGAACAGGGCCGTCGGCTGTCGCTGCTGGAAGAACGTGCCGCACTGGGGCGTGATCTGCACGACTCGCTCGCCCAATCGCTCTCCTACATGAAAATCCAGGTCAGCCGCCTCAAGCCGTTGATCGACAATCCGCAGCGTAGCGACGAGGCCAAGGAAGTCCTGGAAGAATTGCGTGAAGGCCTCAATAGTGCCTATCGTCAGCTACGGGAACTGCTGACCACTTTCCGCCTGCGTATCGAGGGTGAAGGGCTGGCTAGCGCTTTGCAAGCCACCGTGACCGAATTCACCAACCGTGGCGACATTCCCATCACTTTGGACGTCCATCTGGCGGGCTGCAAGCTTACCCCCAACGAAGAAATCCACGCCCTGCAAATCGTGCGTGAAGCCCTGTCCAATGTGCTCAATCATGCCCACGCACGCCATGCCCAGGTCAAGGTGAATTGTGAGAGCGATGGTTCGGTATCGGCCATAGTCAGCGATGATGGGATCGGCATACATGCGGCCGCCGGCATGCACCATTACGGCATGGCGATCATGGAAGAACGCGCGCAAAATCTGGGCGGTCGATTGAGCGTCGAAAATCTGCCCGATGTAGGCACCCGCATTACGCTTCGCTTCACTCCCAGCACCCGGCGTGAAGCTACCATTCCCATTCAACCTCACTACGCAGACCCTACTTGATGAATACGGCATCTCCCCAAACCATCCTGATCGTTGACGATCACCCCTTGTTTCGCAAGGGCGTCATCCAGTTGATCCAGGCCGAGCCGGCATTCCATTTTATCGGCGAAGCCGCCAGTGGAAAGGAGGGCATACAACTGGCGCACGCATTGCATCCGGACATGATTCTGCTCGATCTGAACATGAAAGACATGAACGGGATCGAGGTACTGAAAATCATCAAGGACGCCGATCTGGATTCGCGCGTCATCATGCTCACCGTGTCGGATCATGCCGAGGATCTGATGGCCGCATTACAAGCGGGTGCTGACGGCTATCTGCTCAAGGACATGGAACCAGAAGACTTGATGCAACAACTGGGGGAGGCCGCACGCGGCAAGATCACCATCAGCGAAACCCTGACGCAATTGCTGGTGACCTCGCTGCGGGACAAGAACCGACCCACCAGCCTGACCGAGGCCGGTCTGACCGAGCAGGAAGGCCGCATCCTTGAACACCTGATCGAAGGCAAGAGCAACAAACTGATTGCCCGTGATCTGGGCATTGCCGAAGGCACCGTAAAGGTTCACGTTAAACATGTGTTGAAGAAACTCAACCTGCGTTCTCGGGTTGAAGCTGCGGTATGGGCAGATCGTTGCCGTCGCCAAATCAGTTGAAGATGCTTGCCCCATGAGTGCCTCCCGACTCATCCGGACTTTGGCCACCAGTTTCATCACACTTGGATTTGCCGGTTCGCTTTCCGCCGCAAACTTCGATTTCCAGCCCCTAGCAGGCTCTGCCTATGGCCGGGAAAGTGATGCCGACATCGATGCGCAGCCTTTCCTCATTCCCACGGGTTACCAACAGCGTGTCGTATCGAGCGAGCGCGACCTGAATCTGTACGTTGGATCGGACATGTTCGACATGAATACCGTCAACGAAACCGGCAAGCTCGCCGGTCGTTATCTGTATCGCACGCATGAAGTGCGCCCTGGCGCGGTCGGTGACGACCGCAACGCACGTCGAGTCGATGGTGGCAGTGGGGGTGCCCTGTCAGTGGTCGACCTGCACACCGGTGTGGCGCGGGAACTGGTCGGACGCACGGACTGGGAGGCCCTCGATGGCCTGGTGTGGACGCCTTGGGGAAGCCTGCTGTTTGCCGAGGAAATCGTCAATGCCAAGCGGCCTGACCCAACTGCGCCGAACGCGACGAGTGGGTTGGTGTATGAACTCAAGCTCAAGCCGAATGATCCATCAAGCGTGGAAAGTGTCAGTGCGCGGCCCATGCTCGGCGCCTTGTCGCACGAGGGGATCGAGGTCGACACCCAGGGCCAGGTTTATGTCATCGATGAAGTACGCAACGGGTCCATCTATAAGTTCGTGCCGGATCGTTATGGCGATCTTTCCAGTGGCCAACTTTATGCCTTGAAAATTAACAACTCGAGCAAAACAGGCGACGCCGTATGGATTGCTCTGGACATGCCCCAGGTGCAGATCAGCGCGCGTGAAGCGGCCCAGGCAAAGGCCGCCACGGAATATTGCCGACCCGAGGACATTGAACGTATAGCAGCGGTTTTATATGTGGCCTTGACCTGCGAAGACGTGGACGATCCGGCCAACAAGCAGGGCCCCGGTGCCATTCTGGCGGTTACGCTGGAAAATCGACCCAGCGCGCGCTATGTCGTGGCGCCCGGCAAGAATGTTGCAGTGGAAGGCCGGCCTGGCTTGGGTAGGGCAGGGGTGACGGGCTTTAAACATCCGGACAACCTGGCCAGTGGCCCCAACGGCACCTTGTGGATTGCCGAAGACAACGAATGGAGCGATATCTGGGTCTTCGAGCCGAACTCAAAAGATGAAAATGGTGACGGCTACCCGGATGGCGTCAGCCTGTTTGCCTCGCTCAAGGACAAGCCTGCCGAAGCCACCGGCATCTACTTCGGGCCGGATTTCAATACCTTGTTCGTCAACATCCAGCATTCCGGTACCGGCAACGATAAAACTCTGGCTGTCACCCGGCACAACAGGTAAATCTCAAGCGGCAAGTTTGAATGAAAAGCTTAGCCGTGCAAACGTAAAGCAAGGTAAAGCAGAAACCCGGACTCTCTCCGCATCATGCTGATTTTTAAAGGAAGTTAAATACGAAAGGTCAGAATGGCTTTCGCCCCTCAGGCTCCGCCCAGCCTTAAGAAAAAGGGCTTGGAGTCGATACATTCAGTACTGCCTTTTCCCCGAAAGTGTCATTTTTCATGAAATTCACCTTTCCGCTTGTTCTGGCCGGCGCGTTGATGCTGCTGGCAGGCAGCATCTGCCGTGCAGATATGCCCGTTCTAACGCTCAATGACCCCAACGAACCGCCATTTACAACCGCTGATCGAAAGGGGTTTGTGGATGCGGTTGCCATTGAGGCTTTCCGCCGCGCGGGCGTTCAGCTTCGTCTGATCAAGTTGCCAGCCGAACGGGGATTGATCAATGCAAATGTGGGTACAGAAGACGGGGACCTTACACGTATCGCCGGGCTGGACGCACTGTATCCAAATCTGATTCGGGTGCCAGAAAAACTGATCGACTGGGAGTTTGTTGCTTTTGGCAGGAATCCCACGCTCTCGTCAAAACTGGAGGTGCTGCGCACCCTACCCATTGGACATATCCGGGGCTGGAAAATCTACGAGAACATGCTGGCAGGTTCGACCACCGTGGTTGCATCTGATGACGCAGAACAGTTGTTCCGTCAGCTACAACTCAACCGTATTAATGTTGCTCTCTATGAGCGCTGGCTTGGCATGGGTATGCTCAGGAAGCAGGGCATCAAGGATGTTTATCCGCTGGAACCCGCCATCGTCAAACGTGAAATGTACATCTATCTGCACAAGCGCCACGCAGCGCTGGTTCCCAAAATTGCCGAGGCTTTGCGGGCAATCAAGGCTGAAGGCCTGTACGACAAGCTCTACAAGGAAAAGGTGCTCTCGCTAGCCGTCACCGCAGCCAAATGAATCGGCATAATTTTACCCATTCCCTGAAATCGCCGCTGGCACGACGGCTGATCATCGCCATGATGCTGTTCAGTGCGGCCGTGACCCTGCTGACGACGGGCTATCAGTTATACCGTGAATACCAGCGCGACTTGGCCGGGATCGAGACACAGTTTCGTCAGATAGACGGCGTTCATCTGCCTTCGCTGACGCAATCCGTGTGGGCTGCCAACAGCAAAGAAATCAAGCTACAACTCGAAGGTATCCTGCGCGTACCTAACGTCGTCTACGCGTCAGTGGATGATAACGTTGCCTATCTGCTGGAAGTCGGCCAGCGCGATGACAAACGCGTGGTTGAGCGACAGTACACAATGCAATACAAGCATCTGGGGCAGTCACGGGAAATCGGCACCCTGGTTGTGGCCATTTCTCTCGATAACATCTATGCGCAACTTACACGTAATGCCACCCATGTTCTTGTGAACAATGCATTACACACCTTTCTGGTAGCGCTTTTCATCTTCACCCTGTTTTATCGCCTGATCGCACGCCACCTGGCCGCAGTTGCCGACCATCTGCGCAGCGCAGATCCGGTTCTGCATGACGCACCGCTCGCCCTGGCGCGCGTACCCACAACTATCCCAGACGAACTGGACGTACTGGTGGAATCAGTCAATAACATGCAGCTTAAAACTCGTTCTGCGCTGAATGCTTTGCAGGACAGCAAAGCCCGCGTACGCCTGGTGCTGGATTCCACATCCGAGGCAATTTTCGGTACGGATACCAAAGGTATATGTACCTTTGCCAACCCCGCCTGCCTGCGCATGCTGGGTTATGCCCACGAGAGCGACCTGATTGGCAAGTCGATCCATGAGTTGATCCATCATACCTATCCCGACGGGCGACATTATCCGGCAGATGAGTGTGCCATTCGGGTGGCGACCCGAGCTGGCCGCGAGCACCATTGCAACGATGAATTCCATTGGCGTGCCGATGGCACCAGCTTCCCGGTGGAATACTGGTCGCGGCCGATGTACAAGGATGGCGAGCTGATAGGTTCAGTGGTCGCCTTCAACGACATTACCCAGCGCAAGCTGGCTGAAGAAGAGCTTCATCGGCTTGCCTACTATGACAACCTGACCGGCCTGCCCAACCGCCAATTGTTCAATGACCGCTTGCATCAGGCTTTAGGCGATGCGAAACGTCGTCATCGAATGGTTGCGCTCATGCTGCTGGACCTGGACCGTTTCAAGGTCGTTAACGACACCATGGGCCACGAAGCAGGGGACATCTTGCTTCAGGAGATTTCCGCACGGCTGAAGCGCAGCGTACGCGTGAACGATACGGTCGCCCGTCTTGGCGGAGACGAATTCGCGCTTATCTTCACCGACGTCGAAGAAAGCAGATACATCGGGCAATGTGCCCAGAAGGTGCTGGCGCAATTTGATGCCCCGATTATTATTGGCGGCAGTGAAGTGTTCAGCGGGGCCAGCATTGGCATTGCGATTTACCCGTCTGACACGGTCGATGCCGATGAACTGCTGAAATATGCCGACTCGGCCATGTATCACGCCAAGGAACAGGGCCGCAACAATTACCA
>Ga0180009_10003878_pt1 | contig 16806 bp, 15 predicted proteins | sample OS_PC_MetaG_FD_123537 | JGI IMG/M metagenome (GOLD analysis project Ga0180009, IMG submission 123537) | Groundwater microbial communities from the Aspo Hard Rock Laboratory (HRL) deep subsurface site, Sweden - OS_PC_MetaG | ecosystem: Environmental > Aquatic > Deep subsurface > Groundwater...
CGCAACCACGGAGATGGAGACCATGCAAGCGAGGGCCGCGCCATGCAGAAATACCAACCCCAGGGACCCCCCGGCCAGGGTCACCGGGCTCGAGAGCACGGGGCTCAGGAACTGGCCGAGAAAAACGGCCGTTGTTAGATTTCCAAGGGCGCGGCCCCGCTGGGAGGCGGGAACCAGCGCCGATATCCAGAGCGCCAGGTTCGGCCCCAGCAAGCCCACCGAAACACCGAACACGGCCATGCCCAGGAGCACCCAAACCCAAGCACCGGCCCAGCCCACCAGCGCCAGCCCCGGGGCCATGACCGCGAAGGTCAGGATGAGCACCCCCGGAGAGTCCAGCCGACGCTGAATTCGCGCGAAGAGAAAGGAGGCGCCCGCAGAGGTCACGGTCATCACGCCCAGGGCGAGCCCGATGCCGGTGCCGCCCGCCTCCAGCCGCTGACTCAGGAGAAACGGCAACTGAACCGGTGCCAGATAAAAAAGCACCATGCCCAGAAAGGCAAAGGCATAGAGCCCAAACACGAACCGCGGAAGTGGCTCCCGACGTCGTGCCATTTCCCGGGGCGGTGCGTCGGGCGCCAGGGTGAGCAACGCCGCCGGCACGAGGTCCCAGGCCACCACATAGGTGGCAAAGGGCCAGAACCAGGCGATGTCAGCCAACCGGCCGCCGACGGTCAGAAACACCAGACCGCCCAAGCCCATGAACGCCGCCTGCAGGCCCAGAAAGCGGCCCCGCGCCGGGCCGGTGGTCAGGTCGGTGATGAGCGTCGTGGCGGCGGTCATCACCGCGGCCACACCCAGCCCCAGCACAAAGCGCCCCAACAGAATCATCGGCAGCGTCGGGCGCCACAATGGCACCGGCCAGCACGGTCAGGCTGCTGGCGAGGAGCAATACGATGGCGCGACCCTTGTTCATGACCCTGAAAGTAATCACTGATGCCCCGGCACCAAACACCGACCGGTGTCCCATGGGTCGAGGAACACCCCGATCGCCACACGGTTTATAAAGTCGGCAGGAAACGGTATAAATTTCGCTGGGGGTGGGCGACAGTAGCCTCTCGGCACAAAGCCGCTACACATCGACGTCAATCTCAGCCCCGTGGGAGTGGTATTCATGAGCGCGTTCGCTCGGGTCCAAATTCACAATGTTCCGGTCCGTTGGCCTCCTGGTTGGCCCGCCCTTTGGCCGCCCCTGGGCGCCCTGACCTTCGCGCTGTTGGTGGGAGGGCTCACCGCCTGCCCCGCGCCCGGAGCCCGTGACGGCGCCCCCGGAGATCGGCGGGCCGGAACCTCACCGCGACCCACCCGATCGCCCGCCGAGTCGAACGATGAGCGGCTGCTGAAGCTGAGCAAAGATCACAAATGGCAGGTGCGCCGCGACGCTTTGAAGGCGCTCGCCCAGAGCAAGCATGCGCGACTCATCCCGACCCTGGTGGCAGCCCTGGATGACGTGCACACGCAGGTGCGATCCACCGCAGAGTCAGTCCTGGGCAAGCTCGGCAAAGCCACCGCGCCGGCGCTGGTCAAGTACTACGTAACTGCCCACGGTAAGGGCAAAACCCGGGCCGCGCTGCTGCTCAACCTGCTGGGCGCCGCTGCGCTTCCGGCCCTCCGATCGACCTTCAAACAGGCCTCGGTCCCGGGACGAAGAGACCTGGTGTATCTGGCGAGCCGGATCCCGGAAACAGGTGCCGTGGGATTGCTGCTCGACGCCCTGGACGACCCGGACCATCGGGTGCGCGAGACCGCCGGAAAGGCGCTGCTCCGACGCACTGACGACGACGAAATCACGCTGATGCTCGAAGTCCTGGGCCGCGGGCGCCCTCAGCAACGGCAGCACCTGCTGGAGGTTTTCGGCGTGTTGCGCGACAAACGCATCGTGCCCGCCCTCCTGTCCGGCTTCGCCTCGGACCAGACCACCCAGCAGCGCCACAACCGCCTGGACTGCCTGCTGCGGCACCCCCGGGGATACGATCGCGCCGTGTCCGCCCTGGCCGCCCCCGATGCCAAGCTGCGCCGCGCCATGTTGCGGGCGCTCGCCTATGAGTTCAGCTCCCTGGCCCGGGTGACCCACAAATCCTGGGTGACCGCAGAGCGTGGCCGTTTCGTCGAATCGTACAAAAAGGCGCGCGGCAAAGTGCTGCCTGCCCTCCGGCGCAGGCTCAGCTCCAAGGACCCCGTCCGGGCGCTCGACGCCGCCCGCGTGCTGCATTTTTTCCGGGCCCTGGGCTCCACCCGCCACCAGGAGCGCGCCTACATCGCCCTCTTGAAACGCCGCCTGCGCACCGTGAACCCGCGCACGCACGCCGACCAGCTCGTCGTGCTACATGCCCGCCTGGGATTCATGCATTGGGACAGCTCCTGCAAAACGCCCGACTCCCTGAGCCTCTGCATGCGCACCCAGCGCAAGGCTCACACCGGACACGTGCACCTGCTGCTGCGCAATCTGCTGCCGCGAAACCCGACCCGGGTGAGGCTGGCCCGCAAACACTTCCACGCCGCCCAGCAGGCCTGGGCCGGGGGCGCCGCGGTGCACGGAATACCCGCCGGGGACCCCGCCCGCGCCCGACGCATTGGCCGGGCCCGGCACTACGCCGCCTGGGCCAAGTTCATGGAGGCCGAGCTCGCCCTCGAAGGATTCCTGCGGCTGGGCAGACCGACCCTCAACAAGCCCGCCGTCGGCACTGACCGCCTCAAGGCCGCCCGGTCCCAGCTCACCACCTGGTACAAAACAAAGCTGACCGCGGCCAAAGCGCTCGCCGCCACCTACCGCGCGGCCAGGACCCAGGTCGTCACCGGGCAGGGCAAGCACCGACGCGGCTCCATCTACTGGACGTTGGCCAGCCTCTCCCGGGTGGGCACCGTGTACCTGGAGCTCGCCCACCAGCTCGTGAAGATCAAGGCCCCGCGTTGGCTCACCAGCGCCGACGATCGCGCCGCCTTCGAAGAGGCCTATCTGACGGTGGTGGACCGCTTCGAAAAGCGCGCCAAAAAAGCCTATCACTCGTGCCTGCAAACCGCGGCCCGCCGGCGCTACTTCTGGGACCTGGCCCTGCACTGCGAGGCCGAGCTCATGACCGCCGACCCCGAGGGATACGAGGCCTGGGCGGGCGAACGCCGGGCGCGTCTCACCCGGATCCCGCCCCCCAAAACGGTCCCGCGGGTGCTCACCACCGAAGAGATCCGCCACGTGGTTCGCTCGCGCCGGACGCGGGTGCACAAGTGCTTCGCCACCCACCTGCCCCGGGAGCGGCCGTCCGCATCTGGAACCCTGCTGGTGAAATTTCGCATCGAGACCACCGGCCGGGTCACCGTGGGCTCGGTCACCGGGCTGCGCGCACCGCGCACCCAGGCCTGCATCCAAGCCATCTACGCCAAGATCCGCTTCCCCGTGGGCCCCCCAAAGCCCACCGAGGTGACCTACCGTCACCACTACAAGCCCGGGCAGCAGCGCATCGCCTTCTGAGGCAGTCGGTCCCAGATACCAATGCTTGACGAGAGCAACGCGCGGCGCTAAATAGACGGTATGACAATATCCTACCTTCTGAGTAGAAGAAACAGACTGATCCTGGCCGGCGCAGCGACCATGGCGCTGATCGCCTTTGCGGCCCCTCCCCCGTCTGCAAAGGCCACGCCCGCCTGTTGAGCGCTGCCCAACCTCCCGGTCGGGGGGCTGGACCAGGCAAACCCGCTCAAAGGCGGACGGTTGGAGTTCGCCTTCAACTTCACCTACGGGTACCGCACCGAGATGAAGGACGGGGACCGACACGCACCGAACCCCGAAAACGCTCACACCGCGGCGCGCATCTACGCCTTTGAAGCGGCCCTGGGCTTTTGGAGAGGGTTGGGCATGCGAATCGGCTTGCCCATCCTGGACGTCGACTTCGGCAACGACACCGGCGACAACCATGACGTGGACGTGGGCGACCTGTGGTTCCGCGTTGGATACACGTGGGCCACGGGCAACAAGCGGGGCATTTTCCGAGTGGGTGGAAGCCTGGGACTCTCCCTGCCCACGGGCGGTCGCCTGGCCGCGGACCTGACCTCCAATGCCAGCTTTGCCAGCAAAACCGTAAACCCCCTGTTCCAGGTGAACCTGGCCTACGATTTCCGGTTCGGGCTGGGCTTTTTCGCCGTGGCCGACGTGCGGTGGGTTCCCTACGCTCACGAAGGAACCCAGTCGGGCAGCGCCTTCACCTATGGCGGCGGCATCCGATACCGGCTCTTCAAGCGACTGTATCCGTCAGTGGGAGTGTACGGCTTACACCGGCTGCCCGATGAAGTGCCCGCTGCGCCGCCCATGATCGGAACCATGGAAATGAACGGCATCGACTCGCTGTACGTCGCGGTGGGGCTGGCCTATTCCTTCCAATACAAGCCCCTGCGCGGGCTCAGCCTACACGCCACCCTGATGATCCCGGCCTACCACTACGCGCGCAATCCGCAGCTCGTGGAGAAGCTCGACTTCACCATCGGCATCCGCTACGGTTTTGACGCCTGGAAGCCCAAGGGAGCTCCGCCGCCGCCGTCCCCTGGCCCGCCGGACCCGCTCCAGCGCCAGATCGCCTCCCAGTAAGCCAACGCAAAACGGAACCACCTACTCGATGTTCTGGGCGATCTGGTTGGGCTTGAGCTCGCCTTCGAGCATGGCGACGAGCTTGCCGGCGGGGCTGAAGAAGTACAGCGCCGGCACCACCATGAACCGCCGCTGCTTTTTGAGTGCCTTCACCCGCGCCTGGTCCACGTCCAGGGCGAGGCGCTCCACTTTTACCGACTTGTGCTTCTGCAGGGCGAACTGTAGCGCATTCCAGGACTCGGCCACGCGGTTCTTGGTGCAGTCGCACGCGTCCTTTTGTCCCACGAAGACGATCTTGCCCACCTTCTCGCCCGGCTTTTTTTTCAGGGCTCCGGCGGGCCCACCCGACCGGCGACAACCCGCGGCGCCGACCAGCAACAGGCAGACCAGGCCCAGGCCCAGCGCGCGCATCCCGAAACGGTCCATGACAAGCTCCTACTTGACGGCCAGGTACACAAAGTACCCGCCGACCACGATGATGAGCGCCCCGGCCCCCTGCCGTAGACGCTCGGTGAAACGGGTGACGCGACCGGACTCGACGAGCTTTCGCGCCAGGCCCATGGACACCCCCGCCACGAGAATCAACACGCTGTGTCCAAGGCCGTACACAAAGAGCAACAGCCCGCCGTAGGCGATGGAGGAGTCAGAGCCGGCCAGGTACGTGAGCACCACGATCAAGATGGGCCCGGCGCACGGCAACGATACAAACCCGAACAGCAGTCCCAGCACCAGCGCCCCGAGCGCGCCCCCGAGCCGCGGCTGCGACCGGATGGGCGACGGGATCTGGAAGGGCAGCAACCCCATGAGGTGCAGCCCCATGACGAGGCACACCGCCGCGACGATCCAGTTCCAGGCCGGCGATGTTTTGCCGTAGAGGCTGCCCGAGAGGGCCACCAACACGCCCATGAGGGTGAAGGTGGCGCAGAGCCCGGCGACAAAAATCAGGGAGTAGCCCAGCGCCCGAAGCGGTCCGAGCCCCTCCTCCCGGCGCCCCCCCACGAAGCTGATCATCAACGGAATCATGGCCAGCACGCAGGGGTTGGTGGCCGTGAGCACGCCCCCCAGAAACACCGCCGCCACGGCCATCCAGGGATTGGAGGCGATGGTCTGGTTCAGGGTGCTGAAGAACTGCTCGAACATGGGTGGCTAGACCTGCGCCGCTTGCCGGATCCAGGTCGCGATGTCCGCGGCCCCCGGCACCGTACCCGTCGACTTCACCACGCCGTCGATCACCAGGCCGGGCACCATCATCACGCCGCGCTTCAGGATCTCGTCCAGCCGCTCCACCTTCACGAGCTCGGCCTCGATGGACTCGTCCTGCAGCACCTGCCGCGTCCGCTCGTAGAGCTTGTTGCACTTGGCGCATCCAACGCCCAGGATCTCAATCTTCATCTTGTCGCTCCAGCCCAGGCCGCTGACGACCACGCCTTGGCGCTCACTGCTTGAGCTCAACCACCTGCGACACGCAGGCGAAGAAGTTCAGGACGCACGGGGTCACGAGCCGGTAGTGCACAAAGCTGCCTTCCCGCCGATCGTCCACAATGCCGTGGTGCCTAAGCACGGCCAGGTGCTTGGACACCGTGGACTGATCCATCCCGACCAGGTCCACCAGCTCCCCCGCGGTGCACTCCCCCTCGCCGAGCCGATCGATGATCATCAACCGGGACTCGTGTGCCAGGGCCTTGAGCACCCGGGCCTCACGTTTGTAGGCCTCACGCGCCTTCATCGACTGCCAACCTCAATCAAGTGCAGGTCTTATATTGCCACTTGACCATATTGTCAACTGACACTACAAGGAATGTACAAAGCAAGTGCGCAGCGCCAGCAAACCAAGCGCGTAGCGACGGATACCTGACCATGTCCGACGATAACCTGGAACCCAATCTCTTCGTCATGGCCACGCCAAGCGCGACCGCTGACGAAGGGGTCTGCTGAGGCCCCAAGCTCACGCCCCGGGAGGGCGTTGATCCCTTCTCCCAGCCCTTTGTATCGGGCCGGCTTGCGCTCGTGAACGACGAGATCCCCGTAGTGGGCACGCAGTGGACAGCGGCCGATCATCGCGGCGCCCTGGCCGTACGCTGGGGCATCGGCCGCTACAGCTACATCGTCGAGCCGGGTCTCTACGCCATCGGCAGCCCCGACGTAAACGCGCCGGTACTTGTCACCGCGAACTACAAGCTGAGCTTTGACGTGCTGCGGCGGGAGCTCGCCGGACAGGACGTATTTGTGTTGGTGCTCGAGACCCTGGGCATCAACGTGTGGTGCGCCGCGGGCAAGGGCACCTTCGGCACCGACGAGCTCTGCCGCCAGATCGAGCGCGTAGGATTGTCGCGTCACGTCACGCATCGGCGGGTGATCCTGCCGCAGCTCGGTGCGCCCGGGGTCGCCGCCCACGAGGTCCGTCAACGAACCAGGTTCCGGGTGGTGTACGGCCCCGTGGAGGCGCGAGACATCCCACGATTCCTCGAAGCGGGCCGAAAAGCCACGCCGGCCATGCGACACAAACGTTTCCCCCTTCCGGAGCGGGCGGCCCTGGTTCCCATGGAGCTGGTCCCCGCCCTCAAGTACGGCGCGCCCATTGCCGCGGGGCTGGCGCTGCTGGGCGGCCTCCTGGGCCCGGCCTCCGGCTTCTGGACAAACGTCCTGAGCCACGGCGCCGTGGCGGCCCTGGCGGTAATGCTCGCCGTGCTGTGCGGGGCCGTGCTCACGCCGCTGCTGCTGCCCTGGGTCCCGGGGCGCGCCTTTGCCACCAAGGGGGCCCTCGTAACGCTGGTCATCGGTGCGCCGCTGCTCTGGGCGGCGAGCGTCTGGTTGACCCAATCCGCGGGTCGTCCCTGGGTCGACGTCGCCGGGCTGGCCACGCTCTGCCTCGCGCTCGCGTCCTTCGCGGCCATGAACTTCACGGGTTCGTCCACCTACACCTCTTTGTCCGGCGTCGAGCGGGAGATGCGCGTGGCCGTGCCCGTCCAGCTCGCGCTCGGCGTGATCGGTCTCGCGGGTTGGGCGCTGTCCATCTCGCTGGTACGATGAGGCGCATGATGTTTGACCGCCACCTGACCAACGTCTCCACCCTGCGACTCGACCAAGACCGCTGCGTGGGTTGCCGGATGTGCCAGAACGTCTGTCCGCAACAGGTGTGGGAGATCCGCGACAAGAAGGCCGTCATCGTCGACCTGGACGCCTGCATGGAATGCTCGGCCTGCGCCATGAACTGCGCCGAGGAGGCCATCACCGTGCGCCGCGGAGTCGGCTGCGCCGCCGCCATCATCACCACGGCCCTGGGCGGCCAAAAGGACGCCTGCTGCTGACGGGCAGGAACCGCGCCATGGATCGACGCGATTTCCCGCTCCCCTGCCCCACCTAGCGCCGACCCGAAGAGCGCGCCCACGGTCCACGGCCCGGGATCGGCAAACCCCCTGCATTTGGCTCCAAAATCCGTATTTATCCCAGATACCCCCATTTTTCTGCGGTGGTAGGCTAGACCAACTCAAAGGAGTTGAGAGGTCCAGCACATCGCTTACGGCGCTGCCCGTACGCGTGTGCAACCGGGTGGTGTACGGTGAGTGGCTCTGACAAGATTCCAGCGGAACCCATTGCACAATTGCAGCGTACAGTCTCGCCGACGGGCAGAAATCCGCTGCGCAGGCGCTTGCGGATCACCCTCCTGGCCGCCCTGACCCTGGTCCTCCCCCTACTCCTCGGATTCGTATTGGTGGATCGGCTCGGGCGCTGGGCCGGATGCGGAGACATCTCCGGCCGCTACGCAAACAGCCCCAGGGTAAGCCTCAACGGGTCCAGCGCACTGTCCGTCCACCCACCGCCGGCCGACCGACTCCCGCCAACCCTCCGGTTCGTCGTGGCGCCCGTGGTGAGCCCGAAGTCGTCACTCAAGCTGTACAAGCTGCTCTCGTCGTACCTGGCACAACAGCTGGGCACTCGCGTGGAGCTGATGCCGCACGACTCCTATGCCGGCGTCAACGCGCTGCTGCGCCACAACAAGTGCGACTTCGCATTTGTCTGCACGTTTCCCTTTGTCGAAGGTGAACGGGACTTCGGCCTGCGCGCCATTGCCATCCCGCAAATCGGCGGCAAACACGTGTACTACTCCTACATCATCGTGCGCAAAGGCGTAGCGGCCAAGTCCCTGCTCGACCTGCGCAATCGCCGCTTTGCCTCGGCCGACGTGCTGTCGAACACCGGCTGGGTGTACCCCCGGTATTGGCTGGAACAGCGGTCCGTGAAGGTCAAGACCTTCTTCTCCAGCCACGTTCTTGCCGGCAGCCATGACCGGGCGGTACAGGCCGTCACCAGCGGAGAGGCAGACGCCGCCGCCGTGGATTCCATTGTCTACGATCAGCTCGCCAGAACAGATCCGGCCGTCAAAAAACGCACCCGGATCATTCAGATCTCCCCGCCCTTTGGCATGCCCCCCATTGTCGCCTCCCCCGGTTTGGACCCCGCCATGCTCAAACGGATCCGCAACGTGCTGCTGCAAGCCCACAGGACCCCGGGCGGACGAGAGGCGCTGCAGAGGCTGGGTTTCGACCGCTTCGTAGCCTACCGTCCCGAGCTCTACGACTCTGTCCGGGCCATGTCCCGTCACCTGGGCTCGAAATGATGAGCGCGCGCGATCGTGGGCCCGGAGGAATCCGGACCATCGTCTCCCGAGCACTCGCCGTTCCAGTGCTCATCAAGGTGCTCGGGGCCGTGACCGTCATCGCGCTGCTGTTTGGCGCGGTGGTCAACCTCTACGTGCGCCACACCCTGTCGGCCAATCTGAGCCTTCTGACCGAGAAGGCGACTCGCGCTCGAGCCTCCGCCTTCGCCGCCCGCGCAGAACACCTGCTGATCACCGGCAACCGCATGGGCCTGCAAGACCTCGTGCGCCGCGAGCGCCAAACCCAGGATTCGCTGCGCTATGTCATTGTGTTCGATTCCCGGCGACGGGTGGTCGCCCACAGCTTCACGACAGCGCCCCCCAAGGCGCTGATCTCGACGCTGCCCACGAGCCCCATCGTAACCACGACGGTCCGGACCTTGCGCGCCGACAATGAAATCGTCTTCGAGGCGCTGGTTCCCGTGGTGCAGGGACAGGCGGGCTTTGTGCAGCTCGGCGTCGGGAGCCGGCCCATCGTCCGCCGCGTGGACCGGATGGTGAGCCGGCTCTGGTTGGTCCTCGCGGCGTGCTTGATCGCGGGGCTGCTGCTCATCGTACCCCTTGCGCACGCCATGACCTCGCCACTGCAGCGCCTGGTCCACGCCACAAACATGCTGCGTCAAGGCGAGCTCTCCTTCCGCGCGCCGGAGGCGCCCCTGGACGAGGTCGGCGAGCTGACCGCGGCCTTCAATCGCATGGCCGATGATCAGCAACGTCAGCGCCAGGAGCTGGACGCCAAAGAGGCGGAGCGGCTGGAGCTGCTCGGCGCCGTGGTGAGCTCCCAGGAAGAGGAGCGCCGCCGCATCGCGCACGACCTCCACGACGAGCTCGGCGGCTCTCTCTCGGCGCTGTTGATTGAGCTGCGAAACCGACAGAAGCAGTGCGCAACCGTCGACGACCAAACAGACGCCTGGGAATCCATTGAGACCCAGGTGAACGGCATGATTAACAAGGTCCGGCACCTGGCCTGGACCTTGCGGCCGTCCGCCCTGGACGATCTCGGCCTGTGCGCCGCGGTGGACCAGCAGGCTGTGCACCTACAAAAGCACACTGGAATGCGGATCGAATTCTGCGGACAGGGCATCGGCTGTACCGAATGCCGCTGTCCGCAGGAGATCAAGCTGGCGCTGTACCGCGTCGCCCAGGAGGCCATGACCAACTGCCTGCGCCACTCGGAGGCCGAGCGGGTCAGTGTCATCGTGACCTCCGGCAAAGACACCGTGTCGGTGCTCGTAGAGGACGACGGCCAGGGCTTCGACCCCCACAAGCTCTCGTCGGACCGACCCCACATCGGGATTCGAGGCATGCGGGAGCGTGTGGAATCCTTAGGAGGCGAGCTGACCATCGACACTGCGCGAGCCAGAGGCACGGTGGTACGCGCGACCATCCCGCACACGGGATCCACCTGCCCCCAGCCAAATTCGACGGACCCGACGGACTCGACCGTCGCATCCGAATATCCGACGACCACCCCTAAAGGGCCCCACGCACCCGGCACGGAGACAAAAGATGACTAAGCACAGGACGCTGCTCGTCGATGATCACGCCCTGTTCCGCAACGGGCTTCGCCTCATGCTGGAGTCCAGCGGAGAGTTTGAGATATGCGCCGAGGCGAGCAACGGCCACGACGCCCTGTCCTACCTGGAGTCCGAGAAGCCCGAGCTTCTCTTGCTCGACCTGCACCTGCCCGGTAGCGTCAGCGGCAAGCAGGTGGCAGCCCAGGCGCTGTGCCAGGACCCGGGGCTCACGGTGGTGGTCGTGACGATGCATGATGACATCGGCCACCTCAAGCAGATGCTCAGGTACGGTGTTCGCGGCTACCTGCTCAAGGAGTCGGACTCCAATGCGTTGCTGAGCGCCTGCCAGACCTGTCTGGCGGGCAACACCTTCATCGATCCGGCGCTCACCGAGCACATGGTGACCGCCTTCGTCGGCAAACGTTCGGCTTTCGAATCTCCCGCCCAGGCAAAGATCGCGACCCTGACCAAGCGTGAATCCGAAGTCTTCCGCCAGGTGGCGCTGGGCTTCACGAACGCCGAGATCGCCACGCGACTGAGTATCTCGAAACGCACCGTGGAGTCCCATCGGCGCCAGCTCATGGCCAAGCTGGAGATGGACAGCCGCGCCCAGCTCGTGCGCTTCGCCCTCGACAACGGCGTGCTAAACGAAATGTAGGACGTGGAAAAAGGGACCCGGGCTAGCGGGAGGGGCCCGGGCTAGCGGGAGGTGAGTTCCTTGGCGTCGGCCGTGTCTCCCTTCAGCGCGTCCGACTCATCGGCGGACTTCCTGAACCCACTGATGGTTTTTCCAAGCGCTTCACCAAGGGCCGGCAGGCGCTTGGCGCCAAAAATCAGCATCACAATCGCGAGAATGATTAGAAGTTCCCAGATCCCTGGCATGGAGGTCTCCTGTCGCGACCGGGGCCGCCGCGACAGCGCACAGGACGCTTCGCGGCGGCCGGGGTCGGATTGTCAGTTGGTCAGCAGCTCGTGCTCGCCCTGCAAGAACTCATCGGTCAGCCGAGCGATTTCGCCATAGAACGAGCTCTCCGCCCGGGTGCGCACCTTCCGGCAGAAGGTCGGCACCCAGGGCATGAGGTACCGCTCCACGAGGACCCGCTGGGAGCTCTTCAGCCGTTCGGCGAGTACCTCATCGCCGGCCGACACAGCATCGAGCTCCGCCAACAGGAGTCGCCCCATGAGCTCGAACATATGGCCCAGGTGGTCAGGGATGCCGTCATAGGCCGGGCCTTCGAACCCAAGTCCGTGGTCCTTTGCCAGCCGGTGCACCTCCTTGGTGGTCTGCCCCCAGAGCTGTCCCTGGCGCGGATCATCGGGATGGTGCACAGAGCCATACAGTGCGAGGTGCGGTCCGGGGCCGATGAACAGCCGCGTGTATTCGCGCCCGAGCTCCTTGAGATACGCTCCATCCTCCAGACGGTCAGCGTCCAGCTTGAAGCCGTTGCTCTCGAGGTGCTCGAACACACCCGCGCCGTTGAGCCCCGCCACCAGGGGGCTGTCGAGCTCCTTCCGATAGAGCTGGCCCAGCAATCGAGAGAGGCTGGCCCGCTCAATGAGCTCCTCGACGCGCAGGCGCCCAGGGGTCGACTTCACATCCAGGGCAGGATCCCCTGCGGCGCTACACACGCTGCACCTGCACAACCACGTCCATATAGCGCAACCCGCCACCGACGGGGTCGCCGGCATTGGGCATGACCCAATTCGACCGGTGGCCGAACTTGTCCCACCACTGCAGGCTGGTGTCCACGTCAGCGGCGGCGTGGGCAGTCTGCTCCGGGTCGTCGGCCATCACATGAGTCGTGCCCGAGGCGTAGCGTCCGTAGGCCCAGTGGCCGGCGCTGTGCGAGATGGCGATGACGGCGGGGTGGATCGCCTCGGTGACCCGCACCTGCACCTCCATGGAGGTCTGCGTTACCGACTTAGCGAGGGCGGGATCCGCCGTCAGGTCATTGAACATCGGACCCGCCAGGGTCAGGCGCACGGTGTCGCCATCACTGACGCCGAGGGACGACGCGGTCGCGGCATTGAGCCACGCCGGGTTGTCGTGCGACATCTCCGAAAGCACCTTGCAGTTCTGGGTGCGCGAATGCGTCTGGTTGGCGTTCTTAAACGTCGTGAGAATCAGCTCGTCCGACGCCAGGGTCGCGTGCTCGGGGATGGGATGCCAGAGCGGGAACGCCGGCCAGTGCTTGGCCGCCATGATGGGGGACTCGATCTCGAACCGACCCGACTTGTTGACCTTGTCGGGCTTGAAGCCCCTGTAGTACGTTCCCCCGATATTCTGACCCAGGTAGTGCTTGTACGCGCTGCTGGTGTTGCGGTACCCGGCGTTGAACTCGGCCTTGGTGCCCTCCCAGACGATCCCTTCGGCGTCCTCGAACTCGTAGTCATCCGGATCGGTGTCCAGGATGGTCGTCGGGTCCACCGGGCTCACGGTGACAGTGCCCAGATGGGACTCATAGGACGGGGTCGCGGTCGGATCGTAGTAGGCACCCTCGGCCTTCATGAACTCGAAGCCATCGGCGTACCCCGCGGCCACACCGGCGTCGTGCACCGCGGCGGTGTCGAGGCAGGACGCCTGCACGAAGTTCTCCATCGTGCCGATGTCGGCGACCTTCTGCATCTCGGGGGCCACATCCACCAGTCTCGCGGCGAGCTTGATGAGGGTGTCCTTCAGGTCCTCGGCCTCACCCAGGGCCGACACCACGGGCTGCCGGATGTAGTACTCCTTGATGAAGTCCATGGAGACCATGTCTTCGAAGTCCCACCGCTCCAGGTAGTTGGTGTCCGGGAGCACCAGGTCGGCGTACATCGCGGCCTCGGTGTAGCCCACATCGCTCACGACGATGAATGGCAGATAGGTCTCGTTTTTGAGGATATTGATATTGCCCTGAATGTCGCCGTTCGCGTACGCCGGCGTATAGCAGTACACCATGTAGACCATGGGGGCGTCCTCGGGACGACCCTCGTCGTGGGCCTTTTTGATCTCGCTGAGCACCTGGTGGTCCGCGTGATGCGACGGCGCCACGTACGCGCCGTCGTTCATGACATGCAGGCCCGCGACGGTGTTGGAGGGCTTGGGATAGGTCACGCCCTTGGTCCAGCTCGCGCCCACGGCGTGCACCCGACCGCCGGGAACCTCGATGTTGCCGCAGATCCCCTCAAGGAGCTGCACGGCGCGCTCACAGTTGCAGCCGTTGAAGTGCATGACCGCACCGCGGTAGCTGATGATGGTGCTGCCCGGGCTGCCCGCGGCGTAGAGCTCGGCCAACTCGATGATCTTGGAAGCGGCCACGCCGCTGATGCCCGCTGCCCAAGTCGGGGAGTATCCACCGGCGGGCTGGTCGCCGTCGGCCCAGAGCGCCGGAACGTCGACGTCGTTCGCCTTGACCCAGGTCAGGTACGCGCCCGGGTCGCCGAGGATCTCGGTGAGCTTCGCCACGCGATCGGTGTAGGGCGCGTTGGGCCCCGTGGCCGGATCGATGTCAGTCCAGGTGTTGATGAAGGCCAGCCCCTCGGCAGGCGCGAGGCCGTTGCTCAGGATGTGGTTGGCCATGGCCAGGACCACCGCGAGATCGGTGCCCGGCTGGATGGGGATCCACTCGTTGGAGCGCGCCGCTGTGTTGGACAGCCGCACGTCGAAGGTGTACATGGGCGTGCCGTTGTCGGCCATCGCCTTCACAATCCGCTGGGTGAAGGGCAGATGGTTGGTGTGTGCCTCCAAGGGGTTGCAGCCGAAGTTCAGGATGACGCTCGAGTTCATGACGTCATTGATCTCGTAGTGCGCGCCCCAGACGAGCTCCTGCGCGGTCCACTTGGTGGCCTCGCAGATGGCGGTATGCCCGGCGTAGCTCTTGGTGCCGTAGGCCGGCAGGAAGTAATCCTTCACCAGCGTCGACGAGGAGGCCTTCATGCGTCCGTAGTGGAACATGAACCGCTCGGGCGTCCCCGCGGCGAGGGGCTCGCGCAGTTTCTCCTCCAACAGGTCCAGCGCATCGGTCCAGCTGATGCGCTCCCACTGGCCGTCTCCCCGGGCCGTGCCGGCCACCCGCTTCATGGGGAAGAGCAGACGATCGGGGTCATACACCTGGCCGACGCCGGCCTGGCCACGGGAGCAGAGCTTGCCGTTGGTCCGCAGCAGGCGGGGGTTGCCCTCGATGTGCTCGAGGCGCCCATCCTCCACATAACCCACGATGCCGTCCCGCGCCACACACTGCCAGCAAGCGCTGGGAACTGCCGTGCGCTCGAGACCCGTGATGGGTGAGTAGTCCCGGGACACACCGTCCTCGATGGTCCCCACCAGCACATCCTCAAACACGATGGGCCCAGGCCCCGACTTCTTATCACAAGCACCGACTGTGCCCACGGCCACGACCAGCGCTCCGCCGGCACCGAAGCCTTTGAGAAAACCGCGTCGGGAGAGGTCCTTGGGGGCCTCCACGACGGACGAGTCGCCATCTTGTTGTTTTTTCTTCATCACTACTACTCCTTTGAATCCCACTGGCTACGCCAGCGGCTACAGATCCGGGGTGACGGTCTGCAGGCCAGCCTCTATGCGGGGCTCTTCACCTTGGCTGTACGCGTCCTCGTTGAGGTTGATGTAGAACACCGTGGGCTCGGTACCCACAGACTCCAGCAGACCAGAAGCCTGTCCATCCGTGATGAGTTGGTTGATCTCGCTGGAAGGGTCGTTGAGGTTCCCCACGTGACGCGCCTCGGCCGGGCATGTGTTGACACACGCGGGCACGACGCCGTTCTCGAGCCGGTGAATGCAGAGCGTGCACTTCTGCGACGCTTTCGGGTCCACGATGGTGAGGTCATACTCCGCCGGATCGCCACCCGCGGGCAGGTGCCGATCGAGGAATCGCGCGCGGTAGGGGCAACGGTTGACGCACTGCCCGCAACCCACGCACCGGGTCGAATCATTCAGCACCAGACCGTCAGGACGCTGGTACGTTCCGCGCGCCCAATATTCAGCCACGTCCCCATTGGGGAACTCCAGCGTCGCCCTGACGGGGTCCACCGGGCAGCCATCGAGGCAGAGCGGGTTCTTGCAGTGATTACACAGCCACGGCACAAAGTGCCGGCTCGTGTTCGGGTAGGTGCCCTGCTCATGACGGATGACTCCGTTTCTGAACGTGCCCAATCGGACATCGTTCTCCGTCTTGCAGGCGGCGGCGCACGAAGCGCAGCCCGTGCACCGGCGGAGGTCGATGACGAACCCCCAGCGCACCTCACTTTCGTCCTGATTCGGGTAGATGCGCGGCGGGTCACCGGCCTTCGGGCCCGCAATTCCCAGGCGGGAAGCGCCAGCGACCACGGCTACGCCCACCCCGGCCGCAGCCGTCCCCTTAATGAAACCTCTGCGGCTAGCGCCTTCTCGTTCCACGCGGTCCTTTTTCGACATGAACTACTCCTCGGGCTCCTGCGCGACCATCGCGCGCCGATTAATTCCAAACAGCGACTCCAACCAGCAATATTGCGCAGGGAGGCTCCGCTGATAATTCGTGACATCCCGTATTTGTTTTGGGTACGCACGGAAGGACACTGAGTGGCGCCTCCTTTGACCCTCGGTAAAGTACGCATCGCATGATCTTTGTTTCTCCGATCATTTTGCTCCGCGAAGGAGAGCTTGCTTGGCCAACACCGCACCCAAACCGCCCCATGGACAGACCGCATTGCCCAGGCCAGCAATCACTCCCCACTACGGGAAACCACGTACGTGAAACCAATCAGCCTCGGCAAATCACGCTTCGGTTTGCGCGATGTCCACAATCGACATCCGAGCGCCGAAATGTCACACTCTCCACGTTGACACCGAGTCCTCCGGCCTAAAGCGCAACAGCCACGGCCGGATGACCGATAGGGTGTCGTGGGAAACCGCGCCGCCTCCCGTGCTTGGAAAGGGGTCAATGCCTTGGCGCGTACTGCGTCCTCGCCCCCCCCCTTAGACAAGCTGACCCCACGGCCGAAATGGGCCGCATCGAGGACCTGCCGTGTACCTACGTCTGTCGGTAACCGACCAATGCGATTTCCGCTGCTGGTATTGCCGA